>Ga0209542_10012016_pt1 | contig 15255 bp, 23 predicted proteins | sample RifCSPhighO2_01_FD_184028 | JGI IMG/M metagenome (GOLD analysis project Ga0209542, IMG submission 184028) | Soil microbial communities from Rifle, Colorado - Rifle CSP2_plank highO2_0.1 (SPAdes) (version 2) | ecosystem: Environmental > Terrestrial > Deep subsurface > Rock core/Sediment ...
GAAAAAGAGTTATTTTAACATGGAATAATCTAAATACTAAACAACCAATTTTTTTCTCAGTTAAATTTACTAAATTAAATTCTAATACTATTTTCTTTTTTATTATTTTTGGATTGATTGGTGGAATTGGTTTAATTTATGTTTTATACAAAAGAAAATTAGGAAAGGCTATATCTTATGGGTTTAGTGAAGATGAACAAAAAGCTATAGACTATATAAAAAATAAAGGGACTATATGGCAGAAAGAATTACAAAAAGAGTTTAAGTTTTCAAGAGCAAAATCAACTAGAATTATCAAAAAATTAGAATCTAAAAATTTAATTAAAAAAGAAGATTTTGGAAGGACGAATAAGATATCGTGGAAGCCTTTTAGAAAAAGCCTTCAGGAAAAAACTGACGAAAAATGATTGTTTCACAATTGTTTCAACGAGAAATTAAGTATTTGAAACACTACCATATGTGTAAGTTTTACGAAACATATGGAGGAAAAAATGAATAAAATTATTAAAAATATAATGGCTTTGGTAATGGCCTTATTAGTTATGGCTTTACCTATAGTTTCAGCACAAGAAACTGAAATAAAATCAAATACAGAAGCAAGTGCTGAAATAACAAATACTAAACTACAGTTTAAACAATTTAAAGAGAGTATGAGTGATTTTGTGTTTAAAGTAAAAACTAAATTAACTTTTAATCAAGAAGCTAAATTAGAATTGCTTAAACAGAGAAATGAAATATTGAAAACAAGACAACATGAATGGGTTGAATTAAAAAAACAAGCTTTAGTTCAATTTAAGTCTGGAGAATTTAGTGCTGAAGAAAAACAAAAGATACTTGCTAATATACAGGAAGAACATCAATCTATAATTAAAGAACACATTAAAATGACTTCAGAAATTAAAAACAAAGAATTTGAAGCTAAATCTAAAGGAGATACTAAAATAGAGCAAAAAGCTAAAGAAACAAGTGAAGCTGTAGAAAGTTCTTCTGAATTATCTCTAGGATTAGGCACTGATGTTGGAATTAATACTGAAACACAAACTAAAATAAATTCAGAAAGAGCACAAATTATTGTCAAAGACGAGTTGGACTTAGATGGAAGCAATGTTAAAACTGAAACTAAAGACGGAGTTACTTTTTTTGTAGTTACTGGAAGTGAAATTGAAAGCAAGGGAAATGTTGAATTACAAAAAGACTTTGAAGTGTGGGTTTCAGAAACTGGACTAATTACTTCAGTTGATTATAAAACTCATTTGAAAGCTAAGGCAGTAATTACAAATGAATTAGAAATTAAAGAAAAATCTAAAGCTAAGATAGGAGTTGATGTTTCAGCTGTAATTTAATTTTTTTTATTTTTTTAGAACCTTTTTAACGAAAAAGCTTCACCAAAAAACGGGAAAAACGAGACGAAAAATGAAAGGAAAAATATTAATAATTTTAATGTTGATTGTACTTTTGCCTAGTTCTTTTGCTTTAGAATTAGGGTCGCAAAAATTTCCTAATTCAACAAATCAAGAATTTATATTATCTAATTTACCTGAACCTGGAATACTACCAGACAGTCCTTTTTATTTTGTTAAAGAAATAAAAGAAAATTTTCAGTTATTAATTACATTTGATCAAAACAGGAAAAATGAATTGGAAAAACATTTTGCTGAAATTAGATTGGCAGAAGCTAATAAATTATTAGAGAAGAATAGAGATACTAAATCTATGAATATATTTAAAGAAAAATTATCAGATTATAATAAAATAACTAAAAATGAGAAATTAAACAGTGATATTGTAGATAAAATTTTAGAAAATAAAGAAAAATCTAAAAAAGAAATTAATGAAGAAGTTAAAATAATAAATAAAGAAATTAATGAGAAAAAAGAAGAGATTAAAACTATAATAGATAAAACTGATAAAATTATTAAATATAAGAAAGAAGAAAATAATAGTTTAGATATTGTGAATAAAACTGTTGATTTAAAAGATAAGCAGAAAAAAATATCTAGACAAGTTTAAATCTGCCTTCTTTTAGATCTTCTAAACTAGAAGCAAACTGCCTTATTAAATCGAAATCTAAAGATTCTAATTTTTTTAATTTTTCAGCTTTTTTCTTTAGGTTCTCAAATTCTTGTTTTGCCATAATAATTGTATATCTTTGGTTTTTATATCCTTTTCGAAACTATTCTATAGGTTCTACAAAATCTTGTTGAATAATATATTGTCTTTCTGGATAATCAAAGTCCTTGACTTTTTTAAAGAAGATACGGGCCCGCACGGATTTGAACCGTGGACCCTCTGCTAACCTCTCTAAGATAGAAGGCAGTTTTGCGTATTTTTTTAGAATACTATGCGCTGTCTAGTAACTTATCCAGGCTGCGCTACGGGCCCTTTATCTTTTTAGATAAAACTTAGCTTTTAAAATTTTGGTTTTAAGAAATTTAGAATAATAACTTATTTAAAGAATAATACTTTATAAAATATTAATGGAAGATGTGATTGTATATATTCTAGTAGGCTCTTTAGGTGGATTTGTAAGAGCTTTATATGGGTTAATGAAGTCTGTTTCTAAAGGAAGTAAAGTTAACAAAGGTTATTTTGTTTCAAGTGTTATTACTTCGGCTACAATTGGAGGAATTTTAGCAAGTGTTTTCAATACTGATTACAGAGTTGCTGCTTTAGCTGGTTATGCTGGAACTGATTTTTTAGAAAATATTTACAAAGGAATTATTAGGGGAGATGTTGTTTTAACAAAATGAATGAATTATTAATTGCAATAAGTTATGGATTACTTGGCGGGTTTACAAGATTGTTAGTAGGATTATTAAAAAGTTATAATTCTAAAGAAAAACCTAAATTAAATAGAATCTGGTTTTATATTTTAATTGTGTTAAGTGCTGGAGCTTTTTCTGGAATTGTTTTAGGTGTAAGTAAGACTTTAAGTTTTTTAGGCGGTTATGCTGGAATAGATTTATTAGACGGATATTTTAAAGCTTTTAAAAGAAAAGAAGTTAGAATAAAATAAGCCTTTTAGAAACTTTTAAAAAAAGTTTCATCAAAAATGAAAAAAGCCTTATGGGAAAAACTACGAATGAACTATTATTTGCAAAATATATTTTCTATTTTTAGAAAAGTTTTTTAAGCTGTTAGTAACAAATAAATTTATGGATTTTGGAAGTTTTAGCTGCAGGATTTGTGGAGGTAAATTAGCACCCAAATTAAATGAATTACAATGTTCTAATTGCAAATTTATACAGCATCCTTTAAAAGACTTACAATTAGGAATTAGTGCAGAAGCTTTAAAGAAGAAATTAGATAATAAAGAAAATATAGAAATTGTAGATGTAAGAGAAAAATGGGAGTTTGGAATGGTTAATATAAAAAATTCTAAGTTTATTCCACTAAGAGAACTGAAAAATAATATTTCTAATTTAGATAAAAATAAAACTATTGTAACTGTCTGTCATTTTGGTGAAAGAAGCCAATATGCAGCAAGATATTTATTACAAAATAATTTTAAAAATGTAAAGTCTCTTGAAGGAGGAATTGAATCCTGGACTGTAAAAGTTGATCCTTCTTTAAAAAGATATTAGAAACTTTTTGGAAAAGTTTCATCAAAAACTAAATATTAATTGAAAAATGAATAAATTTCTAAATTGGTTTATTTTAATCTTGTATATGTCTATTATATTTTATTATTCTTCGCAAGAACGAATTGGTTTTCTTGATAAAAAACCGTTTTCATATATTAAAATTTTAAAAGATAAAACGCTACATGTAATTGAATATTTTATTTTAAGTGTATTAACTTATAACGCATTTAAGACTAATAAATTTTTAAATAAGAATTTATTTTTATATTCTATTTTATTTTCAACTCTTTATGGAGTATCAGATGAGTTTCATCAGTTGTTTGTTATTGGCAGAGAATTTAGTATTTATGATATAATTTCTGATTTTGTAGGAAGCGGTTTAATCATCTTTTTGAAGCTGTTTTAAATTTCTTTTTTTCATAAGTCAAGAAAAATACTAGGACTAATAGTCCAGCAAATATTCCAAAATTTACTCCAGGGTTTACTGTATCTAAAATAGAATATGATGTTATTGAATTTGAGTTATAATTATTAAATGACAATGCAACAAAAATCAAAATCATTAAAACAACAAATGTTAATTTTGATACTGTTGGGCTTATAACTAATGTTTTTGTAAAATCTTTTTCTTCACTTTTAGCTGGTTTTGTTTTTTTATAAAAATTTAAAATTTGATATATAGAATTTTCAAAACTATTTGTTCTTTTACTTGAAATTGCTACTGATGATCTCTTTTTCATGGCTTAAAGTAGATTATTTGAATATATAAATTTTATCAGGAAAGTTTTTGGTTAAATTGAAAGGATTTTTTAGATTTCGAAAATCTTCCGGATTTTCATTACTAATTAGTACTAAAGTATACAAATATTTAAAAAGAAATTTGTGAAAAAAGGTTTTATCAAAATGTAATTTGGCGCCAGATAAATTTTGAAAAGATTTAGCAAAAAGTTTGGGGGTGGTTAGATGAAAAAATTTATTTTGTGTTTGTTGTTTTTACTTTTGGTAAGAACTGTTTCTGCTGAAATTGTTTTGACAGAAGTAATGTATAATCCAACAAAGGCGAGTGATACAGATTTAGAGTGGGTTGAAATATTTAATAATGGAACTGAGAAAGTAAATTTAAGTTCCTGGGAAATAGATGGAAAAAATTTTGGTGACTTTGTAATTAACCCAAAAGAATTTGTTGTGGTTGCAAGAGAATTAATTGATTCTAGTGATGTTGACAATGACAGTTTTGAGAGTGTTTATGGAAATAATGACGGCAATTGGGATAGTTTAGACGGCAATTACAGAGCTTTTGACGGAGACTTTAGTTTTACTGATGTAGATAAGATTAATTTATCTAATGGTGTTTATTCTACAATTTTAGAATACAACACTTCGTTTGGAGGAAATGGGAATGGATACACAATAGAAAAAATTGATGTGAATAAAGAAAATACATTCGACAACTGGATACAGTCTAAAGTTTTAGATGGTACGCCAGGATATGGAAATGTGAAAAAAGACGGAACAACTAGCGTTGATGTTTCAGTTGAAGTTACCAACACTGTACCATTATTAAATTTGGTGAATATAACTGATGACAATTCAGATATTGGAGTTCAAGTAATACCAAGTGTAAACAGTGAGAAAAATATTTTCTTAGAAGTAAATGTTGAAAGTTTAAGTGTTAACAACATAAAAGAAGTTACTGCTGAATTAAATGGAAGAAAAACAAATTTAGTTCGAGATTTAAATTCAACAGTTTATACTGGAAATGCGATAATGAACTATTTTGACAAACCCGGAAAATATGCTATAAATGTCAGTGTGCTAGATAAATTCAACCAATCAAACAGTTTAATAGTTGATTTTGAATATTTGGGATTATTAGCAATATCAATTGACAAGAATGCAGTTAATTTTGGCAAATTAGAACCTGGAAAAAATGGAATTGATAAAATTAAAGTAATTAATCAAGGCAATGTTGAAACTAATTTAGAATTTTATGGGCAAGACTTAGAAAGCGGTGAAAATAGAATTAATGTAAGCAACTTAGAATTAAGTTTTGATGATAAATTATCTAAATTAGATTATAGGCCGAGTTTAATTGATTTTAATTTGACAACAGGTTTAGACGCTAATAAAGAATTATTGTTGAAATTGAATTTGCCATTATCTACAGTACCTAGTTTGTATGCTGGAAATATTAATTTAGTAGGTGTTGCAAAATGAAAATAATTTATTTTCTTTTTTTTATTTTATTATGTAATAATGTGTTTGCTTTTGGAGTAAGTCCAAGTAATTTTGAAATTAATTTACATAATGACGAAAGTGTTGAGAAAGAATTTACTTTGATTAATGATGAATTTGAAACTAGAGAATTTGAAATAAGCAGTTATGGAATTGAGCTTTTTAATTTTACAAAGTTTAATTTGAAAATTGAACCTCAAAGCCAGGAAAATATTAAATTTTTAATTTCAGTTCCTTATGAGGCTATTAAAGGCGAATATGAAGGAAGAATTTATGTCAAGAAAATAAAGCCTGAAGAAGGGGGTGTTAATTTAGATGCTTTGCTTGGAATTAAAATTAAAGTAAATGTTGAAAGTAGTTTTGTTGAAACTTTAAAAGAAATTAATATTGATAAAACTCAAGTTACAAAAGAGAATAATTTTTTAGACAAATTAAAAGAAAATCCTGAAATTTTGTTATTTTATGTATTAATTGCTTTTGTTTTGTTGTTAGTTATTTGGAAAATTTTTATTTAGTCTATTTTTTTAGACAGTTCGTCTAAATTTATAGAAAGTTATATAAGGAAGAAAATATTATGGAAGTAAAAGAAATACATTTTGGCTGTAAGAAAATATTAAAGAATTTATTTAGACAAAAAAGAATTGGCGGGAAACATATACCAGAATCAATTTGTTTAAAATGGATAAAGCATTTGCCAAAATATGATCATAAACAAGCAATTAAAGATTGGGAATTATGTAAGAAAGAAAGTTTAATTTTAACAAAACCAAAGCCTTCAGACTTGCATGTTTTCCTTAATCCAGAAAAGCTAGAAAAAATAAAATATTTAATCAAAAATGAAGAAGGAAACGAAAATGGAAGATAAGCCATGGGGAGATTTTTGTGAAATTTTTGGAGTTACTCCTAGAAATAGAATTTTAGAATTTTTTTTAAGTTTAGATGGTTTAGACTTTACAATTAGTGATATTGCTGAAGAAGTTAGATTAAACAGAGCAACTACATATAATACAATGAAAGAATTAATTAATGATGAATATATTATCCTATCTAGAAAAGTTAGTGCTGGACAATTATACAAATTAAATAAAAATAAATTAGAAGTAAAAAAATTATTAAAAGTAATGGATCAAATTATAGATAAAATATATGATGATTATACTAAAAAAGAGAAAGTTTATGCCTAATTATGAAAATAACTTATGATGCTGATGCTGATGCAATGTATATCTACATTGTAGATAGAGATGTATTTAAAACTAAGAAAATAAATGACAACACTTTAGTTGATTTGGATGAAGAAGGAAATATTATAGGAATGGAAATTCTTTTTGTTAAAAAGAGGATGCCTGATTTTTTAGATGAAGTTGAACTTGAAAAATTAGCTTAACTATTTTCTTTTATCTCTTCCAAAAATCTTCTTGCTGTTTTTGGAATGAATTCTAATTGAGTTTTAAAAATTAAAGCTGTTTTTTTTAATAATTCTTCATCTGAACCTTGTTCTTTTTTATTTGAATTTAAAATTAAATCTTCTTTTGTAAATTCTTTTTTCTTTACAACTTTTTTCCATTTGTTAAACAATTCTTCAGCTCTTGATGGAACTTCTTGTTTAGAACAATTTAATATTTTACTAGTTTCTTCCAATAAATTTGTTTCTTTACTTGATTCTGATAAAGCCGCTTTTCCAGATTTAAATTCTATTCTTACAATAGAATCTGAAATTTTATTTGATTTTATTATTTTTATAAAACCAGCTTCTGAAGTATTATCTAAATGAGTACCGCCACAAGCTTCTACATCTAAGCCCTGAATATTTACTATTCTTAGCATTTTACCAATAGGAACTCCGCCCTGATAAATTAACATACCATATTTTTTTTCAGCTTCTGTTCGAGGAATAAAAGATTTTTCAATTTTAATTTTCTTTTTAACAAATTCATTTGCAATATATTCTATTCTTTTAGTTTCTTCCTGAGTTAGTGGGTTGTAATGTGTGATGTCTATTCTTGCTTTGTCTACATCTTTAAATGCTCCAGCTTGGTTTATATGATTGCCAAGAACTTTTTTAGCAGATGCATTAATTATATGTGTTGTAGTGTGATGCTGCATTAATTGATATCTTCTATCCCAATTTATTTTTCCTTTTACTAAATCATTAATTTTGAATGAAGGTTTTTCTTTTAAAACATGGACTAAAATATTTTTTTGTTTGAAAACATCGACAACTTCATTATTGTTAATAAATCCAATATCATGCAATTGTCCGCCTGAAGTTCCGTAGAAACAAGTCTTATCTAAAATTATATTTTTATCTATTATTTTTAATACTTTAGCTGTGAATTCAACTTGCTTTTCATTTTTATAAAATAATAACTCTGTTTCGTGAATATTAGTTAAATCTAATTTTTCAGTTTTTTCTGTTGCATGTTTTTGTTCCTGTTTTTCATGCAATTCTGCAACTTGAGCATAAAAATTATCTGGAATTTTAATTTGTTTTCCTATGTTTAATGCTTCCTGCTTTATTATTTCTGGAGGAATTCCATCAGAATCGTATAATCTTAACAAGTCATTTGTTGTTATATCTTTAGTAATTAATTTTGAAACTATCTGTCTTGATTTTTGTCTTGTTGCATCGTATTTTATTTTTTCAACTTTTATTATTTTTTCAACGTTGTGTAAATTTTCACTTAATTCGGGATATAATGGTTTTAAATATTCGGCGTGCAATTCAAAAACTTTAGATAAATCAATATTCCAATCATATTTTTCAATAAATGCTAATGCTCTTCTTAAAATAATTCTTAAGTTATATCCTCCGCCAACATTTGAAGGCAGTGCCGAATCTGTGATTGCAACTAATAATGCTCGTGAATGTTCTGCAACTGAATATAAAGCTTGTAATGGCAAAATTTGTTCTTTTAATTCTTCAGAATTTGTATTTAATTTTTTAGCAATAAATTTCCAGGAGTTTTCTATGTTTTCAACTTCATCTGCGTTTAAATAAGATGAATAAGGAAGAAAATCTTTCATTAATTTTTGATTTATTTTAATTCCAGTTTGTTTTTTTAAATAATCAATAACTGTAGGAAAAGTCGAATCATAACTTGTTGATGTTCCTTGTGTAAACCATGATGCTCTCTCCTGGCCTTCTCCCATGTCAAGAACTTTAATTTTTAATTCCTCTATTTTATCTCCTAAAACTGCGTACTGCATGTAAACTTGATTGCTTAATTCCAAACCCCTTGAAAAAAATTCTAAAGAATTTCCTAAATTTCCACCGCCAATCCAGGCATCTTCATGAATTGTTAAGTCTTTATTATTTAATCCTAAACCTTTGTTTAACCAAGTTAAATGATCACTTAAATATTTGTCTTTGTTATATTCTTTTGGAGGAACAAAACAATGCTGCCCCATCATTACAAAACCAGTCATGTGTCCTGTTAATCCGACATTATCAATATCATTAAATCTTAAACAAAACTGTGGAATAACTAAAGGATTTGCAGGAGGCTCTACTTCTCCTGAAACTACAAAAGGCTGGAATGCAGCAATTGAGGCTAATGTAAATTCTGCTGTCGGATTCCACCTAGCTACTGTTGGAAATCTTTTGATTGTGGTGTAACCTAAATCTTGATGAATTTTTGAAAACTTTTTCCAGACTTCAATATAGTCTAATTTATTTTTAGCTGGAGAATTTCCAATAAATCTAAACCCTCCTGAACATGCTGGATCACCACATAATTCCTGCTTTTCAATTGACCAAAAAAAATTACTGCATTTTTTACATTGAGCTCTGTTAAAATTTAAAGATTTTAAAGTTTTAACTGGAAAATATTTATCTGGCTCTTTACTTATTGTTTTCTTGAAATTTAATTTAATTTCTTTTTGAGATAACATAGTTTAATGCTAGAAAGCTTTATATATTAAACTTTTTGGATTTTCTAATATGACAAGAGCAGTAATAAAATATGAAGGAAATTTTGTGTTATCTACACCTATTTTAGGAGCAGAACCTTATTTGGGAAGAAATTTACAAAATCTTGTTTATAGAGACAGAAATATGAATGCTGTTTTTAGAGCTGCTGAACCTTTTAGAGTTGATTTTATAGCTGAAAGATATGTTGAACAAGCAAGAAAATTAGAAGAAGATACTAAAAAAGAAGCTGAAGAAATAGAGAAGAGAGCTAAAGAAACTGATGTTAAAGATGCGTCAGATGATTTAATAAAAATGGCAAAAATATTAAGACGCTTCAGAATAATTGGAAGAGATACTACTGTTATTAAAGAAAAAGAAAGCTTTAACCAACAAGTCTATTTTGAATATGATGTTAGAAGACATTTTGGATTAATTTATTTTGTTTCAACTTCTCAAGTAAATAAACCAGTTAAATTAGAAAAGAACAAGCCAGTTAAATTAGAAAAAGTTCTTGCAGAATTAAATGGAAGAGATATTTGTATAAGTTTTTAAAATTTATAAGACAACTAGAAATATCTGAATTTTTAAAAATATTAACTAGAATAAAATTAGAACTTTAAACTATTTAATTTTCTTTCAATTTTTTTTCTTAAGTTTTCAGGATATATTTTTAAATATTCTTTTAATTTTGATAAATTAATTTTTTCTTTTATTTTCTTTAAAGTTGAATTATCAATTTTTTCATTAAATATTACAAAATCAATAAATGTCTTTTCTATATTTGAATAAGGCAGATAAAAACTAGCTTCTTTTAAAAATTCAAAGCCGAAAAAATATTTCTTGTTAATATTCCTTACAAGTATATTTGAACCAAAAACTTTTCTTATACCTCTTCTAACTTTTTTAGTAGTTAATATTACTGGGATTGTTTCCTGTTCCCATAACCCATAAAAGCTTAAAGCGCTTTGCAAACCTAAATAAGCTGGTTTAAAAGCAAATACTGCAAATGAGATTTCATTATGTTTAGTATAGAATCCTTTACTGAGTTTTTTTATTTTTTCTTTCTTTATTAAATTAGAAACTAATAATTTTGCATAATTACTTTTCTCAGTTTTAACTCCGACTATTCTTTTAATTGAACTAAAATCAACCACATGACTTTTTTCAAATAAATCTTTAATTTTTTCTAAATGTATTTGTTTTCCCATTTTTTCTTAATATATTCAATCATTTCCTCAGCAGAAGGCACAATGCCTTCAAGTATTATAATCCTTAAATTTTCTTCATCAACTGGTTTTTTATAATTTTTAATTAAATTTTCAATTTCTTTTATTTTGTTTATACTCTGAACATTTTTTATTAAGAAAAAAATATCCCATAAATCTCTAATTTTAAATCGTTTCAAATAAGTATTTGCTTTTTCAATTAAGAAATCTTCAATTTTTAGACTATAAATTGATATTAAATTTCCATCAACCATTTCATAATCACAAATAACTCCAGAAATTTTTTGAAAAGTAGCTTCAAGTCTAACCAATATTCTATCAAATTCTAACTCTGAATAAATACTAGTTTCAGAAATCTTTTTCTTCTTTATTTCAAAACCTATTTTTTTTAATCTATCAAATAACAAATCAATTTTATTATCTTTTTGAAAATAAAAATCTAAATCTTCAGAAAATCTTTTTCCTTGATAACATCTCCAGATAGCAGTTCCACCATGCAAAACAGGTTTATTTAATATAAAATATACTTCTTTAACAATTAAATCCTGGGCATAGGCTATTTTTCTATGTATTTCTCTCTTCAATCTGACTTGTAAAGGTATTTTTTCCATACTATTTACAAAGGTTATATATTTATATATCTTTCGTTAATACTATATAATTTTGTAAATTAATCTATATTTATTTAATAAAATTAGAACTTTAAACTATTTAATTTCCTTTCAATCTCTTCCAAATCTTGGGACAATTTGTCTTTTTGAATTTGAATTTTTTCTTCTTTTTTTACTTTAGTAACTGTTTTTTCTTTTACTTCTTCTTTAGAGTCAAACCAAGAAACATCTTTAAATTCCATTGTACTTAACAATGATTTTGCTTCTGAACATAATAATTTTAATCTTGCAGATTCTTTTTTCTTCTCTTTATTTATTTGAGAGATTCTATCATATTTTTTCAAAAGAAAAGTTGAAAGTCTTGCAGATTCCAATAAACTAGTTCTTAGTTCTAGTTGTTCTGGAATTCTTACAAAAACTTCACCTTTAGAATCTGAATTTGGCATTTTAAACTTCAAATAAATCTTTATCCACTTTCATCAGTTTTTCTCGAATTTCATTTAAAGATGACTGCCATTCCTGCAATTCTTTTTCTTCATCATCTCTTAATCTTGCTAAATTTTTAAGAACTGAATCAGCTTCTTCTAATTTTGCTTTAACAGCTTCTACTGTTTTCATTGATTCTTTATATTTGTCTACTTTTACAAATAAAGGTTTATCATCATGTCTTTCTATAGTTGTAATTGGCGATCTTCTTGGAACAAAATCTTCGAAATTCATTTCTTCTTTTTCCATATTTGGAACTGTTTTTTCAAAACTAAAATCTTCTGATGCCATTACTTTTCTAAACTCTTGGGGTTTTTGAAAAGATTCTTTAGAATCAACTTGCTCATCATAGAATGGAAAATTAGGTTCTGATAATTTGGGAAATTCTGGCAAAGGCAGCATTTTTTCCTCTTTTTTCTTTTTATTAAATAGTCCCATTAAATACACCCTCTTATTACGAAGCTTAACTTCTTATATTAAGATTTCTTATTATTTATGAGTAGTTATATTTATAAATAAGGCTTTTTAGAGAAAATTTTATGAATAGAATTAATGGTTATATTGTATTTCCTAAAGAAACAGATAAGACTTACTTATATGTTTCTGGACAAGTAGTTATTACTTATTTAGGTACACAAATTATTGACTTTTCTGGAGATATAAAAAAATTAAGTGAAATTAAAGAATTAATTGAAAATAAATCAGTAGAAAATAAAGAAATCAAATTAAGTGAAAAAGAAGTTATATTTTTATTAGAAACTGGAAGAAGATTTAAGAAACTTAGATTTAGATTTGGTAAAATTGGAGATAAACTTCTAGAACAAATATTAACAGAAAACAGATAATTCTGAAAACAATCTATAGTTTAAATAATGGATAAATTCATAAAATATCAAAATAGCTTTTTATTTATGCCTGATTTAAACGAAATAAAAATAAAATTGCAAAAGTTTACGTCTGAGAGAGACTGGGATAAATACCATAATCCTAAAGATCTTTTAGTTGCTTTAGTCAGTGAAATTGGCGAATTAGCTGAATGTTATAGGTGGTTAGATAATGAACAAGTTCAGAAAATAAATGAAGACTCTGAAAAAAGAAAGAAAATTGAAGGCGAGTTAGCTGATATTTTTATTTATTTAATAATTATATCTTATAAAAGTAATATAGATATTTTAAAAGTAATAGATGAAAAAATTGAAAAAAATAAATTAAGATTTCCTATTGATAAATTTAAAGGTATTCATACTAATCCAATAATTGGATTAAAATATTAAATAAAGTAAAAGTTTTTATATTCTTAATTATTGATTACAGTATGGAAGTTCTAACTGAAAAAGATGCAGAAGATTTTTTAGAAAAGAAAGGTTTTCCTGTTGCTCGAAGATCATTTGCTACAAATTTAGATGATACTATTCAAGCATCAAAAAAAATAAAGTTCCCTTTAGTTTTAAAAATTGTTTCTAAAAAAATATTACATAAAAGTGATGTTCATGGTGTTAAAGTAAATATTAAGAATGAAAATGAATTAAAAAAGGCTTTTGAAGAACTTAAAAAAATAGAAAACTTTGAAGGTGTGATTATTCAAGAATATTTAGAAGGGCAATGTGTTTTAGTGGGATTAAAAAATGACGCTACTTTTGGACATGTTTTAGTTTTTGGTTTAGGAGGAGTTTATACCGAAATTTTGAAAGATGTTTCTTTTCGCGTTTGCCCTATAAAAGGCAAAGATGCAATTGAAATGGTAAAAGAAATTAAAAGCTATAAAATTTTAGAAGGTGTAAGAGGAGAAAAAGGAGTAAATTGTTATGCTATTTATAGGGTTTTATTAGCTTTATCAGAATTAAGCAAGAAATTCAAAAATATTCAAGAACTTGATATTAATCCTTTAATCGTAAATGAGAAATATGCTAAAATTATTGATGCTAGAATTGTTATGAACTAATAATTAGTAAGAAACGTAATACAAACTATTAAAAATACTTTATTCTTTATTAAATTATGTTAAAAATTGATTTACATACGCATTGTAATGAAGATCCCAGAGACAAGTTCATTAGACATTCTGCTAAAGAATTAATAGATCATGCAGCTAATTTACATTTTAATGTTTTATCAATAACCTGTCACAATAAAGTTGTTTATTCTGAAGGGTTGCAAGAATATGCAAATCAAAAAAATATTTTATTAATTCCTGGAGCTGAAAAAGATATAGAGAATAGACATGTTTTATTATATAATTTTAAACAAGAAGAAATAGACCAAATAAATAGTTTTGAAGATTTAAGAAATATAAAGAAATCGCATCATTTTGTTATTGCACCACATCCTTTTTATGTTCAATTAAATCCATTAGATCCAAGACAAATTTCATTATTTTCAAGATTAGAAACAAATATTGATTTATTTGACGGCATAGAATTTTGCCATTTATATACAAAAAGTCTTAAAGGACCTAATGAAAAAGCGACAAGAATTGCAAATAAATATCATTTACCTTTAATTGCAGGTTCAGATTTACACCACATTAAACATATGGACTCTAATTTCTCTTTTGTTGATGCTAAAAAAAACATAAAATCAATATTTAATGCTATTAAAAATAATAAAATAGAAATCTCTTCAAGACCTAGACAGCCATTAGAATTAACAAATATGCTTGCTTTCTTTACAACTGGATCTTTAAAAACAAAAGTATTTAATAATTTAAAACCAAGTCTGAACTAAAATGTTTATCTCTTTAATAGAAATTCTTTACTTAGTAATTTTGGTTTTTGCAATCGGATATATTTTTTCTAATTATATTAAAAGACCAAGAACTGAGATTGATATTATTGAAGATAATAACTACTTTAACTGGGAAGATATTAAATTTGCAGCAATTATTGCTGCTCCAGCAGTTATATTACATGAATTAGGACACAAATTTGTGGCTTTGTTTTTTGGATTAAATGCTGTACTGCACATATTTTGGGAAGGCTTGGGATTAGGAATATTTTTAAAATTAATTAATGCACCATTTTTAATTTTAGCTCCAGCTTATGTGTCTATATCAGGCAATGGTACTGCCTTTCAAGGAATGATGACCTCGTTTGCAGGACCTTTTATGAATTTATTATTATTTTTAATTTCTTATTTGATATTAAATAGATCTAAATTAACTAAGAATCAAGCAACTATTTTGTATATGACTAAACAGATTA
>Ga0209542_10012017_pt1 | contig 15254 bp, 16 predicted proteins | sample RifCSPhighO2_01_FD_184028 | JGI IMG/M metagenome (GOLD analysis project Ga0209542, IMG submission 184028) | Soil microbial communities from Rifle, Colorado - Rifle CSP2_plank highO2_0.1 (SPAdes) (version 2) | ecosystem: Environmental > Terrestrial > Deep subsurface > Rock core/Sediment ...
CCCTCGATAATAATAACGAAATGTTAGTCTCGGTCGCTCCACGAGGGGCTCAGAGGGCTCGCTACGGGGAAATTTTTCCTGCGGGAAAAACTTCTCTTAATTCCATACGTTAGTTTCAATTTTTGAGTTGCTTTTATCGCTAAAAGTAAACTGCTACTTCTTGACAGCGCTGTCTTCGTTTAGTCGAGAGAAAAAACGTAGTGAAATTACGAACTTCATCTAACGTGGACTAAACAAAATTTTCCAGATACTTATTAGGGGGCAGGCGTTAACGAAAAAGAGAAGAAAAACAATTATTTCCTCTCAAAATTATACTCTACTAACCATCCGTCATTCCGATCTAAACCAATTACACTAGGATCTGGTGTGCATGGACCTTTTCCTTCTTTTAGAATAGGTAATTCTGAAACCGCTTGACCACTAACACCGTTTGGTAATCTACCTGTTGTCCAATCAGGAGGATTACAATAACCTTTCCATGCAATTGAAGAATCCAAGTAACCAACTGCAGTACCAAGGTCAGTTTCAGCTCTACAAACTGTATCGGCTACAACCCCTGTTGGAACACTTGCAGGACAACCACTACCATCACCAAGTTTAACTGTTATCTCAATCTTAGGTCTATTATATGGTTGGCAAGTAACATTTGCCGGTCTGTACTCATCAACGGCAGTACATCCTAAAGCCATTGCAGCTAATCCAGTTACAACACTTAAAGTTGATAATCTTGTCATTTTATTCTCCGCTTTGTAGGTGTAAGCTCACCATCTTTTTATCATTTATGGTACTAAAAGTGGCACTACTATTTAAAGCTTTTGTCTCTCTTTAGTGATTACATAATAACCGAAAACTATTTATACTTATTGGTCATTTTTATAACCATCTGGTCAAATAATTAACCACGGGGTCGAAATGGATGAATTATTCAAAAATAACACCTATAAAATACTAGAACTATTTATAGAGTTTCCTGCTAAAGACTTTTCAGTTCGAGGTCTTGCCAGAAACTTGAAGATTAGCCATGCTACTGTGCTAAAATACATTGCTGATCTTGAAAAACTAAGCCTAATCAAAAAGAAAGAAGCTACTCTCTACCCTACTTATTTTGCTAATACCGAAAGCCAGAAATACAAACTCTATAAGAGAAATTGGCTCTTCTTCAAAATCAATGAATCGGGACTTATTGACCACCTCCAAAAAGAAACCTTACCCTCATCAATAATTCTCTTTGGTAGCGGAGCAAAAGCAACCTTTACTGAAAAGAGTGATATTGATATTTTTGTAGAGGCAAACGAGACAAAATTAGACCTTACCAAATACGAGAAAAAACTAAATCGTAAAATTAATCTATTATTTGAGCAAAATATCAACAACCTCTCTAAAGAATTGCGGAACAATATTATTAATGGTGTTGTTTTATACGGCTTTATAAAAATTAACGGAGTTTAAACATGGCAAATGAAATGAGCTGGAAAGAATGTGTTGATGAGGGGATTATTACTCAAAATGTTCCCGATGAGGAACGGTCAAATCAGATGTTGATAATGGCAAATCTTCGTCTGAAATTCTGGGACAAGAAAGTTGCAGATGAATTTATCGTCCTAAAAGTAGAAGCTTATTACGACATTATCAAAGAGCTTCTTTTTGCTCATCTCTACAAGAGCGGATACAACTGCACAAATCATCTTTGCCTCATCGCCTATCTCAAAGAAAAGATTAAAGACTTTGATTTTGAAACACAGAAAATTGACGAACTGAGAAAAGTACGAAATGAAATCAATTACAGAGGATTAACCATCAAGAAAGATTATCTTGAAAGAAACGAATTAGAATTCAAGAACATCATTAAACGGCTAAAAGAAGAAATGGGATAACGCCCGCCCCCCCCACGACTAACTTTACTCTGGACTGCTCAGAAACTGCGATTTCTGGCACGCCGGAAAAGTCGTTGCTTTTCCCAGCGAACTACGACAGCGCCTAGAAGTACAGCAACTCAAAAACTCTTCGTCACTACGTTCCTTGTCCTCCCCACTCCGCTCGGAAATTTTATTAACGATAATTTTAGTCCTCGCTCGTAGGTCGGAGAAACTAACAGCAACTTTACGGTTCCGTTCCAGATGTCCACTCCGTTCGCATACAGACGTTTATCTCGCAATAATTCTCGATAAAATTCGATGTGTCAATCGCTTCTGTAACAGGAAATGCTCACTCGTAGCCAGCTTCCACTCCACCCAAATTTTCTTCCGCTTGGTTTCCAGCTCTGTTCCGCAAAAATTTTGTGGGCTGCCTCAAAATTTTTGCTCCACGAGGGAAACCGACGCTCCAGAAAACTTCGTAAAGTTGCGACGTTATGCTCAATTTTTGAAAATGCCTAAAACTAGAATGGGGAAAATCTCTTAATCTCTTATTTATCTGGGCTGGGCTAAAACTTATAACAACAAGAATATCCACCATCTGGTGTCTTCTCCCAACTATCTGGAAGTTTTCTATCTAAGAAATTCTGTTCTACTCTTCTAGCTAAATCAGGATTGTTTTTTCTTACAAAATTTTGATATTTTTCTGCTAATATTTGACTTGACGGAGAAATATTTCCATTAACCAAATCTAAATTTTCTGGAACAAAACAAATGTAAGCTAACCATGTAGGTAATTCTATTCCGGCTTGTTTTGCTCTTGCTAAAGAAACAGAAACATAACTTCCATCTCTTCTTTCACCATCAATTACTTTTTGATATGCTTCTACTGATTCGTTTGGAAATCCTAAAGCTAATCCAATTTCTCTATCGCTTTTTGCTGAAAGTAATCTTTCCAAACATTCTTTATTTGAACCAACATAGAACATGTGATCATAGCAAGTCTGATGCTTTGTTTTATTTCCTTGAGAATCCCATGATTCTGAAACATTTTCTTGTTTCCAATCCTTATATTCTGTTTCAGTTCCTTCTAAATAGCTTCTTAATTCATCAACAACCTCAGAATTCATTCTAAGAGTAACATGCCTTACTTTTTCTCTTAATTCTTCACTTTTTGAAACTCTTGTATCTAAAGATGAATTTAAAGAACTTAAGCTTATCATGGTTGCAGGTTTTACACTATTAACTACTAAATACAGATTCAATTCATTATTAATAGCTAATGCTCCCTTAATTTCTTCCATATATGAATCAATAATATCTTTCCTTTATAAATGTTTCTATTTCGTTACTACTTATTAGATACGAATAATCGTCTTCAGCCCAGCCATTACTGTATTTTCAAAGTAGAGATTTTCCCCTTAATTATTTTTCTTTATTGTGCTTCGCACTTGATAGAACGGCATTTTCAAAAACTCTTCGGACGAAGTTTGACCACACTTTGTATGGTCAAAGAGCATAACTGGGAATTTAACGGTTCGGAACGACCGCCTTCGGCTATTTTGCCAAGCAAAATTCGTTCCTCTCCCAAATTTATTTTTCGAGGTCGGAATTTTGTGGGATGCCTCAAAATTCCTCCGCTCTGAAAAATAAACTTCGTTAAATTCCGATGTTATCTGTAATTCACTTCGCCCGCCTTTTACGCCTTTCTTCCAGAATCTTTTGTAATTTGTCTGAAAAATCGGTTTCTAAATTTCTAAGAATATTCTCTAAATCAAATTCATTTTTTTCTTTATCTAATTTGTTTCCCACCCCAAATATTTTTTCATCTTCAATAAGAATTGCTTTTACAGCAGCCATATATTCTAAAGAAACAGCCCTTGCATTTCCCTTTTCATATTGTAATACTTTTTCAGTTGGAAATGTAGTTGGAATTATTGGGCTTAGTCGATGGTCGTAGGTGTTCTCCCATCCTTGTCTATCAGTAAATCCCACAAAAACATCAACAATATCAAGAGGAGTATATCCGTTATCTTGAGTATTTCTATTTAATAAAACTGCTCTTACAGAGGGTTTTCTTTGTAAAAATTGTTCAGCGGGAATTTCTTCAAAGATACAAGTTCTAATTCCATCTCTCAATTCTCGTTGTGCTAATCTACAAAATGAATAATCTTTATCAATTCCAACTTGCACAACTTCTAAAAGTTTATCTTCATCAATACAAACATCCACATCATTAACATTTCTATTTGAATCAATTTGAGCATAAACAGATAAAGCCCCCGTAATTCTGTATCCTTGATTAAAATCAAATAATTCTCCTGTTGCACTAGCTAATTCTTTTGGATTATTTCCGTTTTTTGTAGGATCAAAAATCCATTTTCTATATGTGGCTACATGAATTGGATTGCTTTTGTCCCACAATAGTTTATAATCTAACTGCATAATAATTAGAATTTAGAATACTTTTATAAAGCTTTATCTTTTCACCTAATAATATGAGGAAAAGAACTAAAGAAATTATTGAAGAATTAGCAAAAAAACTAATTAATCTAAAACAACCCATCCACTTATTGGCGGTTTGTTCTGGGGGAACTACTGTAGCCAAAACAATAACTTCTTATTTGAAGAAACAGGGAATCAAAGCAGAATATTATGCGGTGTGGACAAATATCATTAATGGAAAAAGCGAATTATGGAAGACAAATTTTGCTAAAGATGATTATACTGGAACTGTTGTAATTATTGAAGATGTGATATGGAAAGGTAGACAACTCCCCCCAATTAAAAAAATGTTGAAAAAAATGAATTCTCGAAAGAAATTCTATCTTGCTTCTCTTTTGGATTGCAACAACAAAGCCGATTTTTCAGTATTCAAATGACGGCGGGCTCCGTGAACTCAAAATTTCTTTTAGAAATTTTGCCACGCCTTGCAGGCTCTCGCTAACGCTCGGGACAGATAACAGCGATTATCTGGGATTTTCCTGCGAAAAATCCCCAAATTTCACTTCGTGAAACTTCAGATAATCGCGATGTTAGTTTCAATAAAATTTGAGTTCTTTAAAAAATGGGGGTCTGTGGTGCTGTCGCACATTTAGACTTTTTCTACGAAAAAGAGAATTATTTTGATAGGGCAATTTCTAACTAAATAGGGGGTCGCTGTAAAAAAGAGAATTCTTATCTTGTATTAATTTGAGATAGAATATTATCCAAATCTCTTTCGGATTTATTCCACATTTTACTCATAACATAATCTGGAGTAGGATACTGCCTTAATTCTGATACAGAGAGCGAAGATGTTCCTATTACAACTGTTTGAGGATTTTGTTCTTTGATTCCATTAATGAGAGAGTATCCGACAGGCTTTAGAGATCTTGTAAAGCTATCAAAATCAGTATCTTCAAGATTTCCTACATTCCTAATCGGCATTTGATGATCTAAAAGTATGAAGTCATACCTATTTGAAATCATCTTTTGAGCATCTTCATAGCACCGAGCAGTATCATAATGGAACTCAGTGGAATAAGCTGGAAAAATTGTTTTAACTGCAAATTCCAGAGCCTCCAAAGGTCCACTTTGATCTTCAACAATTAATATCTTTACCATTTTGGTTATACCTGTTGAAAATCTGTCATTCTTCCATTTCCCAGTCTTCCCACAAAATATGCACTTGAATGCGGAATTTGCCCCCACATTCTAGTTATACCTCTAATTGCTGGTTCGTGAGTAACTATAACACCAAAACCATCTTCTCCTACATGGTCGTGCATCCATTGGTAAACGTCTCTAGCTTCTTCCAATTCTCCTGCTACCAAATTCCCACTAATAATACGGGCAATTGCCAAAGCAGTATATTCTGTTCTTAGCGTATCATTATATGCAATAGTAAGAGGCTGACCAAAAACTCTTTGATTAATTCTTCCAGCAGTTTCAACAAGTACATTATTCTGGTTTACAAACTGAATATCTGGGTGTTGCCTTAGAAGTTCTTGACGTCTCTCTGCTCTTTGCCGAGCAATTTCAATTACTTCGGGATGAACATAGGCATCACTTGGGTCAACTGCTAAACTCGCCATTCTTTCCAGTATAGATGCACGTTCTAATGTTGCACCATTCCTAGTAGCCAAATCTCTTATCTGACGGTACGTATCATCAAGTATGTCATCATTCGCATGTCTCATCAATATGTATTCCATTTTCTTTACCTCCTTCCATTTTACAGATTGGATAAACTGTCATTTGTTATGTAACAGTAACAACATAGTAACTATATAAATATTCATTCTCCAAAAATGGAGGATTAATAGAAAACTTTAAAAAGAACCCCGTTATTCTTACATTATGGACACCAAAATCCTCGAAGATATCGGGCTTTCCAATGCCGAGATTAAAGTATATCTCACCCTCTTGGAATTAGGAACTTCTACCGCAGGCCCTATTCTGGAAAAATCAGGACTACAAAATTCCGTTGTTCACATGACCTTAAACAAGCTTATAGAAAGAGGATTTGTCACCTTCGTTAAAGAGGGCAAGAGAAACCATTACCAAGCTGCTAATCCTAAGCATATTATTAACTTTATCAACGAGAAAAAAGAACGCTTTGAAGAGATTTTGCCAGAATTGTTAGTAAAACAACAACAAGCCAAAGAAAAACCAGAAATAATCACGTTTAGAGGCATGAATGGAATAAAAGAATTACTGATGGAACTCTTAGAAGCAGGAGGAAAAGAACATCATACATTTGGCTCTACTGCAAAATCTCTTATGCTTGGCGATGCTTGGTGGGTTAGTTATCATAAAAAGAGATCAGAACATAGAATAAAAGCAAAACTTCTCTTTAACGAATCTCTTGCCTATTGGAAAGCCGAGATCAAGTATCCAAAATCAGAAGTAAAGTACACTAAAGCAGGATTTGAACCTCTTACAGAAACAATCATCAGAAATGATAAAATCGGAATTATCGTGTGGACGGATAAACCTCTCGGAGTGATTATTCATCAAAAAGAAGCTGCTGAATCATATGACCAATTTTTTAAATTGATGTGGGATACTGCAACTAAATAGTTTCAAATTCTTCTCTTAATTCCTCAATAAAATCATTATTCAAGTTCTTAATCACAACTTTCACTTTCAAAACAAAATCTTCCGCATTATTGAGCAATTCATCAGCGATTTCTTTGGTAATTTCATCTTTTTCTGTCGTTACATAATATTGCTTGTCAATTCTTTCTTTTTTGGCATCAGAGATTAAGTTGTACAAGTCATCTTTACCAAATAATAACTTTAGCAGAAGAATTGAGGCACTATGGTTCTCACATTTAATTCCTGCCCTAAATAATAATGCCAGAAGCAAATTATACATTGCATAGTAAGACGTACCTATTGAATTCTCATAAAGATTATTCTGTAGCAATAATTTAGCCGATTTCAAACAGTTGGCTGACTTATCCGAGTATGAACTACAAATGTCTTCTGACGGTTCAACCAATTCCAGCTTCCCTTCCTTTTTCAGTTTATTCAGGAATGTGTTTGTCATAAAATACCTCAATTCCTCTTATGATTACATGATCTTTTATAATTTCTTTGATTAATGGAGACTTAATATCAAATGGGCCCATCTTAACATTAATTTTTGAGTGTATCTCCTCAACTATTTTCTTAACACTTCTGCTTTGTGTTTCAATATACATATCAATATCACTATCTTTTTTGGCTAACCCTTTTGCATACGAGCCAAATAGCACAATTAATTTTTCATCAGTTTTTTTCAAAATCTCTTCAAAAATGATGCTTAATTCTGGATTCTGTCGCAATAGTTTAGTTAGCTTATGCACCTCGGCTTGTAGAATATAGGTTTTTGCAACGAGATTCTTTTTGAGAAAAAAGATCTTATTCTTACCCTCTTTTCTTGAATCAATAACGTTCTCTTTCTGGAGATTATTCAGCTTCCTTAAAATTGTAGAATGAGATTCACCGAGTTTTTTAGCGATACCTCTTACGTGATTGTCTGCCCTAAGCAACAGTTCAATAATATCCAATTCCAGATTGTCCCTTTTCTGAACCATATGTACCAAATATGAACCATTAATATATAAAGATTTCGGTTTCTAACAGCGACCCCCTAACTCCATTAATGAGATAGCACTTCGTGCTTGATAAAATAGAAATTGCCCTTCTCTTCTTGTTCTTGATGTAACGCTCCGCTTTCTCTATTGAACACATACCCCCAGTCCTACGGACAGTATGTCTCGGCTTCGCCTCGGATTAATTGGAACTCAAATTTTACTCTGATTTTTTGCCTTCGGCATCGTTGCACTAAAAATCAGGTCTTCCCGTTGGTCAGACGAAACTAACAGGAATTTTACGATTCACTTCGCTGCGCTCGCTCATCCAAATTGAATTTTCATCTCTGATTTCAGCTCTGTTCCGTTCGCTCGTCAGCTCTGAAAAAATTCTCAGCTCTTTTCGATTTTTCCAACTCGTCATTTCATTCCAGAGGGAAAAATCTTCACGAGGAGAATTTTTTCGAGGACTCGCTCACTCCACGAGGAAATCGAGGAAAATTCAACTTCGTAAAATTCCTTAAGTTAAACGAAATTTTTTGTCGTCTTTACAGATACGTTCCTATCGAAAATTCCTACCATTGACACCTTCGTTTAGCGACGAGAAACAACGATACTGAATCACTTCGTGACTCTGCCCAACATATGCTAAACGACTTCGCTACGCTTCGTCAAAATTTTTCAGATTTAATTAACGGGGGGGACTTAAGAGGTTTAATTACTAATTGATTAATACAAACATTTATATTGTAGTCAAATGTAGTAATTTACTATAAAATGCCACAAATTACTATAACTCTGGATTTCGAAGAGAATAAACAGATAGAAATCCTTAAAGCGAGAGAGGGGCTTAAGAATAAAGCAGAAGCAATAAAACTTGTCTTGCGTCAGTATTTTAAAATAAACACAAAAAAGAGGTGAATAATATCGCGGTTCAATCCTGCGAATGGAAACAGTATCCAAAGAATATGAACAACAAATTACATACTTTGTGTAGTTACATGGCTATGTTTCCTCCATCCGTTCCGCATTATTTCATTGAAAAATATTCCAAAGAGGGAGGAACGGTATTAGATCCATTTTCTGGTAGAGGTACAACAGTACTAGAAGCTAATTTTATGAACAGAACAAGCATTGGGAATGACAAAAATCCATTAGCCTACTTATTAACAAAAGCTAAATCATCAGTTCCTCAAATAAAGAGGATTCTTTCTCGCATAGAGAATCTCGAAAGAGAATTTAAGCCAAATTTAATAACCATCAAAAATGAAGAAGAGAAAATTAGGATGATTTTTAGTGATTACACACTAAAACAGTTGGTTTTCTTGAAAAAGAGATTAAATTGGCAGAGAAGTAACGTTGATTCTTTCATAGCAGCAATGGTCTTAGGAATTATGCATGGAAATTCAGAGGGATATTTATCTTTAAGTATGCCTAACACTTTTTCTATGGCACCAAACTATATTAAAAATTTTGTTAAGAAGAATAAGCTTCGCAGACCAAATAGAAATGCTTTTGATTTACTTAGAAGAAAATTGGATAGATGTTATCAAAACCCAAAAAAAAGAGGAAAAGTATTTTCTCAAGATGTAAGAAGAATGACTAAAGTAAAAGATTCGTCTGTTAATTTAATCATAACCTCACCCCCCTACACTCGAGTAATTAGATATGGTGAGTTTAATTGGATTCGTCTTTGGTTTCTTGATAAGAGAGGAAAAGAGATAGATAAGAAATTGTTCTTCTCTCAATCTTTACCAAAATATTATGAGTTCATGAGCTGTGCACTAAAAGAATTTAAGCGGGTATTACAGCCAGATGGAAAAGCCGTATTGGTTATAGGTGATGTTAAAGACAGAACTAGTGAGAAAGTTTTCAATTTGGCAGAGGGCATCTGGGAAAATTGCGCTCAACCGTTGGGTTTCCATTTAGTCGAACCAATTCAAGCCGATGTAATTAGCGATAACACAAAAGTTTCAAAAATATGGGGAGATAAAAAAGGAAACGCTACTAAAGTCGACCGTATATTAGTCCTACAAAACTAAAGCAAGTTTTAAGCATATAATCCTTCTACTTCATCAATGTTTAGAGCGATTGCCTGAAGAATAGACCTTGCAGCTCTTTCCATTTCCCACAACCTGTATTTTTCTGGCAATTCGACGTCGAGACTTTCTTCATGACGCTTTTGAAGAATAGTGAAAAAAGCGATATGAGCACCGTATCTTGCAAGATACCTGTTTAAACTATTTTCTCCTTTGACTGAATCCAATATTTTCTTAACATGTCTATTGCTTTTATTGATGTAAACTATGTTATCTTTAAACTCCGCTACATCAGTATCTGACCAACCTAACACCGAACTATAAATGTCTTCATCTTCCGAGACTAATTTAATTTCCGGCGGTTCTGGTTTTTTTGATTTTTCATCCCCTTTCTTCAATCGCCAACGCTTTTTCGCAGCTGTCACTAATAAAGAACAGGTATTGTGTAATGGTGTGGAACCAGATGTTTCAACTTGTATTGTCACTATTCTTTTTGTTCCAACTCTTGTTGATCTCTCTGCTTCAAATCTAACGTTGATTAAACCATTTCTCAAATCTGAAATTGATTTCTGAATAATTGCTCCATCAGATGTATTCAAAGTAAAAATTATCTTTCCTTTATCGGCATCCCTTATAAAATAATCGTCGTTAGCATCTATAAATATCCTGACTGTTCCTCCTTTTCCTTTTTCAATCTCAACTAAACTATTTTTATTTAATATTTCTATGAATGTAGGGAAATATTTTAATTCTGCATTTGGTTCAAGTTTTCTTTTCTTGATTATTTCTGTTGTAGTTTCATCTTCTTCGTCTTCTGGCTTTGGTGGTCTTGTTATTGGTAAATCTGGATTTGCATTGAAGATTAAATTTAAATCTTCGTCTTCCTTTGATTGTTTATCTAGCAATTTTGCCAATAATTCTTTGGCTTTTTTCTCTTGGTCGGATGTTTCTTTTGTAAGCGTCTTTTCTTTGAACTCGAGGTCTAACTGTTTTAGAAATTCATCTGCCATTAAACTCTTTTTCAGTTGCTCTAACAACTCCGCATACGTCTGATTTTTTCTTGCTCTGTCCCTAGTACTACTAAAAATTCGTTGACCGATGGGGGTCATATCATCAGCTACAACCTGAAGCACAATTCTATCTTTTATGAAATCTCTCCCTTTTAGAGATAAATCTGATTTTGATAGAGAGATTTGTCTTTGACCATTCAGAGAAATCACCGTCGGTTGTGAAGCTTTTACAAAATTATCTAATTGTGATTTATCTTCAAAGACCCAATATTTTACAGAAACTTGTCCTGATTTCTGAAGATTAATACTCCACCCATGAGACTTATAATTTCCAGAATCTAACCTATAAGAATTTCCATTCACAATTCTCCCGCCCTCACTGTCAGCTGACTTTAAAGAGGTGTGGCGTATGAATCTAGCATCTCTTATAACAAATGGATAAACTGTGTCAAATAATGAATTGTGGGAGAGCCACCACAAACTTCGGGTTGGTGCAGTATATACGCCGGAATTTTCAGGGAGTTCGAATTGTACCATCTTGACAATAGTACCCTCTTTAAATTCATCACTTTCTACTTCAGTGGAGAATGTGTTAATTTCATTAGTACTACTAGTGCAATACTCATATAACGATCTTTTAAAATCATCTGGATTCCTTTCATTACACCTTATTATTGTCCAACCGATTAAGTCCTTTTGTCCTTGTTGCAGTAAACCTTTAGGTCGCCTTGATATGATAATAGTATATACGCCAAAACTGTACACAGTTGATCCACCTTGTCCATAAGAGCCAATTAGAAATTTTTGGCCAACTTTATTTTGACCCCCAATACTCAAAAATGTACCTACAAATTCTGTCGGATTCTGTCCAATACCTAAGTCTTGAATTATAACAGTTGGACAATTCTTTACTTTATCCCACTGATCAGGATATAAAGTTTGATCATCTCCACTCTCTACAAAAGTTATCTTTAAGCTCTCTGCTAGTTTCCTTCTTTCTTCATTAGTTAGTTTTTTTAATTGTCCATCCGGTATTTTGAACCATTTTTCAACAGCTTTTCGTGGCGAAGCAGGCATCTGAAAAGGCTTTCCCAATTCGTGATATTTCCTTTCAAGGATTGCATCAACTCCATTTGTTATTCTTTCAGCCAATGCATCTCCAGGCTCTGAACCCATTTCTATAACGCCGGCATTCTCTCTCCCCCCAACCGGTCTCCACACCCATTTCTCTCCATACTTATTGATAAAATTCTCAACTTGAAGAATCGTTCTGATATTTAGCAGCTCTTTGAAAACTTCTTTATGGTTCATTTTAGTTCTCCTATAAGGGTATAATCATTCCTCTTATCTTTTACAACGCCAAGTTCTCGTAACAATGATATTTTTGCCGATGCGAAAGTACGTGCATAATTAGTTAACTGTTGCTCAAAGACTTTAGGATCTTTCTTCGCTCGCTCGCTTCGCTGGTGGATATAATCTTTAAACTTTTTGTTATTCTTGAACCACTGGATAAGGTCCTCATAATCCTTATCTCCTTCCTGCAAGAAATCATACACTTCTTTTAAGATAGAATATTCTTTATAGCCATCTTTGTCAACTTTTTTAAGATAACCTATTAGCCAATTCTTCTCCTCAGACGTTAATATCTGATCCACTTTTCCTTCATCAAAAATAGTATTGCGTAATCGAGAGAATTCCAATCCCTCTTTAGTAAGCGTGATTTCAATCTTATCCCAATTTTCAGACCAGATATTTTTAGTACTTTTACTGGTTGGTCGCACTTCCACTAACCCCATTTTAACAAATGTCTGTAGAAAGTGATTTACTAGTCTTGTCCCCTTTCTATCCTTCTCAAGATTAGGGAATCCCTTAAATTGTGAGAGGCCTTCCTCTTTGATTGTATGAATTACTGCTTCCATAAGATCTTTAAGAATGATATGTTCTTTTTTCTGCTCAGCAAGTTTCCATGCTAAAACCCTCGTTACAAACTTTGGGGCACAAAAATCATTAAACATAAGCCAGGCTCCCCAAATTTTCGTTTCCGAATCAGGATTTACATATCCACTTTTTAGCTTAAGTTCGGGAGGGGTGGCAAGGTAGGTATTCTGTTTTTGAATTTTTTTCGTAGAATGCGCAACTATTGACGGCTCAATACCGAGAGTTTTATTTCCGAAACTACAAAGGGGACAACCAGAAATATTTCTGTTTAAGTCGAATTCTGTATTACATCGTCCGCATTTGATTCGGTTTTCTTGTGTGAATAAGCCCATAATTCAGCTAAAAGTGGTACTTATATTTAAATATTTCTTAAATGTTTGAAAATAGTGGCTATTTTGATGAACTATTATTTTAAAGACACCATTAAAATATCAGATTATAACCTGCAATTTTACCGATAATCGCCGATTATAATCGATAATTTTATAAATAACCCCCACTTACAATCGTTAAAATGGAACCACAACTCCAGATTGCACTTGAAAAACAGAATCCCTGGTGGTTCAAGAAACCATATGAAACGGGCATTCCTCGACTTAGTTATTACCCTGAGCTTCAGAAATACCTAAATACCCCTGAAATCCTCCTTATACTCGGTGCAAGAAGAACTGGAAAATCTACTCTTTTATATCAACTCATATCTTCATTGAAAGCAAGCCCTGAAGCAATATTATTCATTAATTTGGATGAGCCTTTGTTTCAAAGCAAAGCTGAGGATCCAGCATTTCTCAGTACTTTAATAGAAGAATATCTTTTACAGCATAAAGATATACAAAAATATTATATTTTTATAGATGAAGTTCAGAATTATAAGCATTGGGTGCAAACTATAAAGACGCTCCACGATGTTAATAAACAGTTAAAATTTGTATTAACAGGTTCAACATCCGTTCTTTTAAAAAATGCGGTAAGCACGCGCCTATCGGGACGTTATTTTACTACTATTGTTTATCCCCTCGCATATAAGGAATACTTGGATTTTACAGATATCCCTAAACCTTCTCTTCTTCAGAAGAGACAAGCGGTTAATACTTACCTGCAGTTTGGTGGTTTCCCACGTGTCGTCTTGGAAAAAGACGAGCTGTTAAAACAAGACATTCTTAAGAATTACTTTCAAACAATATATCTGAAGGATATAATTTATCCTCACAAAGTTCGCAGTAATAAAGATGTTTTTGATTTGTTATACTTTGTTCTTTCAAATATGGGAACTCTTTTCTCTTATACAAATGTAGGAAAAACACTCAATATATCACCGGATACAGTAAAAGAGTATCTATCATATGCAGAGCAGTCTTATTTACTGTATATTGTGATGAAATATGATCCATCTGTGCGAAAGCAACTGGCTAATCAGCGAAAAATATATTGTGTAGATACCGGCTTGGTAAACTCTGTTTCATTTAAGTTCTCTGAAAATAGGGGTCGTCTCATTGAAAATCTCGTTTTTATGACTCTCATTAAGAATCAAAAAGAAGTATTTTATCATAAAGAAGCCAGTGAATGCGACTTTGTTGTACGAGATGGTCGAAAGATAACCCAAGCAATTCAAGTCACTTTATCTTTACAAGAAGAATCTGTTAAAAAAAGAGAACTTAAAGGGCTTATGGAAGCGATAAATAATTACAATCTAAAAGAGGGTTTCATTGTTACAGAAGCGGAAAAAGAAACCATGGAAGTAGAAGGAAAGAAAATTCACATAATCCCTCTCTATGGATGGCTAGAACAAACGAACTCTTAAGTCCCCCCACGAACTTTACTCTCGCTTTGCTCGGAATTGATTAAAAAGCTAAATCTGAAAAACTACGGTGTCAATGGAATTTTCGACGACAAAAAACTCACCCCGCTACGCTTCGTGGCACGTTGCACTCTCGCTTACGCTCGGCTCACTTAACAGCGATTTAACGGCTCACTGCGTTGCACTTGTTCGCCCAAATTGATTTTTCGAGGAAAAAATTGTGGGTTGCCTCAATTTTTTCAGCTCTGAAAAATCAACTTCGTTAAATCGCATACGTTCTATTCAATAATTTCAGGGGCTAACGAAGGGGGCAATTTTAACGATAACGAACTAAAACAAAACGACGAGGGGGGAATTCCGTAACGATAGCCTTTTTCTGCGGAAAAAGAAATTTATATTAGAGGCGTCTTTATTTTTTCACCAGAAATACTTTTCCGTTCTCTAATTTTATGATTTTCTCTTTTTCCAAATATTTTATCGCTTCTTCTACTTTTGCTTTTATTTTTCCGCCTGTCCTATTATTATGAAAAATGCCTTTTGCTATATCTGCAACT
>Ga0209542_10012019_pt1 | contig 15251 bp, 14 predicted proteins | sample RifCSPhighO2_01_FD_184028 | JGI IMG/M metagenome (GOLD analysis project Ga0209542, IMG submission 184028) | Soil microbial communities from Rifle, Colorado - Rifle CSP2_plank highO2_0.1 (SPAdes) (version 2) | ecosystem: Environmental > Terrestrial > Deep subsurface > Rock core/Sediment ...
CTTCAAATACACCGCTAATTCAATACCAAACAATTCCTTTTTTGTGCGCATAGTCATACCGACTACGCTAACAGGAATTATGAGCTATACGGCATTAGTTCACTGACCTTTTTTGTGAGCTATTAGGCCCGATTGCCTAGAAGACGACGGTCTGCTAAAATGCCGGGTTATGTTGAATTACAACGAAATTTTGCCGAAAAAATTTATTGTCTTGGACGGCGCACCCTACGAAGTGCTGGACGCTCATATTTTTCGCATGCAACAACGCAAACCTGTCAATCAAACGAAACTTAAAAATCTTATCACTGGCAAAGTTACCGACTATACTTTTCACCAACAGGATAAAATGGCTGAAGCTGATTTACAAAAAAAAGAAGTGAAATATTTATATAACACCTCGCGCCTGCCTGCTGGCAGGCGGGGCGAGTGGTGGTTTAGTGAACCAAGTAATCCAGCAAATAGATTCAAACTGGAAATCGCCCAAATCGGCGAGGGCGGAAAATTTTTGAAAACCAATGCCGTCGTTGAACTTTTAACTTTTAATGAAAAAGTCATCGGCGTGAAATTGCCGATAAAAATGGAATTGAAAGTCACCGAAGCGCCACCAGCCGTCAAAGGCGACACTTCCAAGGGTGCGTCCAAAATCATCAAACTGGAAACCGGCGCCGAAGTTAGCGCCCCGCTGTTCATCAACGAAGGCGATACCGTCCGCGTCAACACCGAAACTGGAGAATATGTTGAGAGAGTGTAGTCAAGTTGTGTTAAAATCAAAAATTGCTTGAAATTTTTGAAAGTTTTATATGCTTTGGACTCACCGGGGATCGGACCCGGACCCCGGCAACTTGCCCCGTTAGACATTTTGTGGACCTAGGGAGAATCGAACTCCCGTCTCCACAATGCGAATGTGGTGTCATACCACTAGACCATAGGCCCCTTGGCGCTATGTCTAACGGGGTGAAAATGCCGCGTAATACCATTTTACTATGAGCCCAATCGGGGTACTGGGAATTGAACCCAGACCTCACGCACCCGAAGCGTGTATACTGCCATTATACTATACCCCGAATGCGCCTTGTAGGGATTGAACCTACGGCCTTTCCGATGTGAACGGAACGCTCTACCACTGAGCTAAAGGCGCATCGTTCTGGAAGAAATATAACACAGAATTTTATCCTCTGGAATCCGACGGCGTGGTAAAATTAAACCTATGGATAAACCGGCCGAGCTTAAAAAACTGGAACAGGAAATCGCCGGGGACGCGGCTTTGCCGCTTCAAGATTCAAATTTGGTTTTCGGCGAAGGCAATGTTGATTGCCAAGTAATGTTCATCGGCGAAGCGCCGGGTTTCACCGAAAACGAACTGCGTCGGCCATTCGTCGGCCGAGCCGGCAAGCTTTTGGACCAACTGCTGACGGAAATTGGCTGGCAACGGAACGAGGTCTACATCACCAATATCGTTAAGCGCCGGCCGCCAGACAACCGCGACCCGTTGCCGGAAGAAATTGAGGCCTATAAACCCTGCTTGGCGCGGCAAATCGCCATCATCAAACCGAAAGTCATTGCCACTTTGGGCAGATTCTCCATGAATTATTTCTTGCCCTTCGCCAAAATTTCCCGCGACCACGGTAACATTCTTGACTTAGAAGAAAGCGTTATCGTGCCGCTTTATCACCCAGCCGCTGCCTTGCGCGCCACTGCGATACTAAACGACTTGCGTGCCGACTTTAAAAAATTGCCAGATATCGTGGCTGGCAAGATTACCGTGGCGCTACCGAAAATTGAAATGCAAAGAAAAAAAACCGGTGCGCCCCAAGCCCAACTGTTTTGAAAATGAAAATTATCACCGTTATTCCCATTGCCCGAGGCATCTTAAAAGACGAGCTTTTTTATTTCTCCAAAGAAACGGCGCCGGCCGGGGCGCTGATTGAAGTGCCATTGCGCGGCAGAAATATTCCAGCCCTAGTCATTGCTTGCCAAGACGCAGCCGATGCCAAAGCTGATTTGAAAAGAAGCTCGTTTACTCTGAAAAAAATTGTCCGATTTCAAGCCAAAGAATTTTTCTCAACCGCTTTCATCAAGGCGGCAAAAGAAACCGCCGATTATTTCGCCGCCACCACCGGCGCAGCGCTTTACGCTTTGACGACAAAAAAAATTCTAGAAAAAGCTGGCGAATTCCGAAACCCGACCGGCGCACCGAAACAATCGGGCACATTCGAACGACTGATTATCCAGGACGAAAGTGAAAATCGTTTTACCTTTTACAAAAATTTAATTCGGGAAAGCTTTGCCAAAAAACAATCAGCCCTGATTATCGTTCCGACTGTCCGCGCCGCCGAGAAACTTAGCGATAAATTAAAAATTGGTATTGAACAGTATACTTTTGTCTGTCACAGCGATTTGACGCCCAAAAACCTGCTCGCGGCTTGGAAAAACATTCTAGCGGAAAATCACCCGGTCGCCGTCATCGGCACTAGTTTCGCATTATCAATTCCCCGCCTTGATTTCGACAAGATTATCGTGGAAAAAGAAAACTCTCCGGCTTACAAGACCATCGCCCGGCCGTTCATTGATTTTCGGATAGCCGCCGAATTGTTGGCGAAAAATCTCGGCACGAGATTTTTCGCCGGTGATAGCAAACTGCGAACAGAAACGCTTTATCGTTTGGAACAAGGCGAATTCTTCGAAACTTTACCGCTGAAATGGCATTGGCCGAAAAATCTGGAACAAAAAATTATTGATATGAAAAAAAAGCCGGTCTTAAGCGATGAGCTGATTCAATTAATAAAGAACAACTTAGAAAAAAACGAGCGGCTGTTCATCTTCGCGGCCCGGCGCGGCTTGGCTACTTCAACCGTCTGTAGCGATTGCGGCGCAACGCTAACTTGCCAAAAATGCGGCTTGCCGTTGGTTCTTCATCGTGGCAAAGAAAATTATTTTCTTTGCCACCACTGCGGCCAGAAAAAAACAGCGGAGATTCGCTGTTACATCTGTAACAGTTGGAAATTGAAACCTTTGGGCGTCGGTACCGGGAAAGTGGCAGAAGAAATAGCAAAAAGATTTCCTGAAATCAAAATCATTCGGTTGGATAGTGATACCAGCAAAACCGCCCGTGAAGTAATGCGACGCGTTGCTGATTTCGAAAAAAATCCGGGCAGCATTTTAGTCGGCACCGAGCTGGCATTACAAAATATCAATTTGCCTTTTGACAGCGCGGCAGTCGCTTCATTGGATTCGTTAATGGCAATGCCAAACTTTAGGATTAACGAGAAAATTTTTTCCATTTTGCTTAGATTGCGTTTCTTGGCGCGAAAAAATTTCTTGATTCAAACCAGAAACCCAAGTTGGGGCGCGCTTAATCAGGCATTAGCGGGTGATTTGGCTGGTTTTTATCAGGAAGAATTAGCGGAACGGAAAAAATTTTCCTATCCGCCGTTCAGCATCGCGATTAAAATCACTTTTCCAAAAAATCCGCCGGAAATATTTTCCAAGTGGCGACCGCAAATCTTCGGTAAAAATATTTTGCTTAAATTACCACCCGAAAATTGGCCAAACGACGAACTACTTGCCACTCTCCGCGCTCTACCGCCTGATTACACTATCAACATTGACCCTGAAAGTTTTATTTGAAATATCCGACAAAATCAATATAATGGAAAAATGACAAGAATTAAGAATATCTGCCAAGTCGATGAGCCGATTCTGCGGCAAATCGCCCAACCGGTACAATTGTCGGAAATCAAATCACCAAAAATCCGCCGGTTAATTAAAAAAATGAAAACCGCACTGACCGGCGAAACTGATGGTGTCGCCATCGCCGCACCGCAAATCGGCGTGGCGCTTCGTATCTTCGTCGTTGCCGGCAAGTGGTTAGGTAAACAAAAAAAAGATCTGGTTTGCATCAATCCGGTATTGTTGAGCGTTTCCAAAAAGAAAAAAGAATCGGAGGAGGGTTGTCTGTCAGCTCGCTGGTTTTACGGCAAAGTTAGTCGCGCCCGCAATGCCTCCATTCGCGCTTTTGACGAAAAAGGTAAAGAATTCGTCCGCGGTGCCGGTGGTTTGTTGGCGCAAATTTTTCAGCACGAACTGGACCATTTGGAAGGCATTTTGTTCACCGATAAAGCCAAAGATGTGGTGGAAGTAAGGCCGGAGGAATTAATGGCTGGTCCGCAAAATTAGCAAAACTCGTTGAGGATATTCCTTGAGCGGAAACTTGGTAGGCGCGGCTGGCGCCGGACAGAGAAATTTTTCAGTAGGAAAATTTCGTGTTCCGCGAAAGGAATACCCGAGAAAGAGTTTTGCTGGTAATAATAATTATGAATACAAACTTCGCATTTTTTGGGACAGATAATTTTTCAGTGGGGGTTTTGAGTGAGCTCAAAAAATCCGGTTTTTTGCCAGCGTTGATTGTTACCACACCCGACAAACCAAAAGGCCGAGGCTTAAAACTGACACCGCCGCCAGTTAAGCTCTGGGCGATTGAAAATAAAATTGATTTCGTTCAGCCAGAAAAATTAAACAACAATTTTAATTTAGAAATTAGAAATTGGAAACCTGCCCGTCCGGCAGGCGGGTTAGAAATTGGCGTTGTAGCTTCTTACGGCAAAATCTTGCCGACCGCCACTCTGAAATCTTTCCCGAGAGGATTATTAAATGTCCACCCCTCTCTTTTGCCCAAATACCGCGGCGCTTCACCGATCCAATCGCAAATTTTGAACGATGAAAAAAAAATCGGCGTCACGACAATGCTGATGGATGAGAAGATGGACCACGGACCGTTGCTAGCGCAACGGGAATTTTCAATTTTCAATTTTCAATTTTCAAATGAAATACCAATAGCAAAAGAATTATCGGAAAAATTAGCGGTAGAAGGCGGAAAACTTTTGATGGAAACAATACCAAAGTGGCTGACTGGTGAAATAAAACCAATTCCCCAAGATGACAGCCAAGCGACTTTCTGTAAAAAAATTTCCAAAGAAGACGGCTTGATTGATTTAAGCGGTAACCCGCGCCGGAATTTTCTCAAAATCCAAGCGTTTGCCGGCTGGCCCGGCACCTATTTTTTTACCGACCAACACGGTAAAAAAACCCGAATAATCATCAAAGACGCTAAATTTGAAAACGGTCAGCTCATTGTCAACCGCGTTCGACCAGAAGGTAAAAAAGAAATCCCTTTCTCCCAATTGTTTTCCACTTAACGCCGATAAAATCGACGCAGCCACTCTTTTATTTGTCGGCCGCTTTTCCTGATAAAACGAAGCCGCCGGCCTTTAGCGCCACGCAATTCGTCAAGTATCCGATCTTTGACCAAATCAATCGCCGAAAAAATATCGCCGGCTTCCGACACCGCCCGGTAATTGTCGTCCCGCCGGTGAAAATTTATTTCGGCGCGAAAAATATCGCCGGTTTGATGATGGCGAGTGGTTCGGCCTAATTCAATATCAAAAATCGCCGTCTCGTCATTTGGGTCAATTAGTTTAACAACACTCTTTAATTTCTCGCTCAAATAACCATTGATGTCCGGCGAAACCGAAAGATTGGTACCTTTAATATTTATTTTCATATGTTATTAGGGGTTACGGCCGGCGCGAATTTCGCGAATGTAATATTCGCCTTGTTCTTTGAAACTGGAGTCAAGGGTAACGGCTTTTTCAATCGCTTCAATTGCTTTCGTCCGCTGACCAACCAAGAGGTAAGAAGCGCCGAGACCAATGTAATTCTTGATAACATTTGGATTTTTTTCCACCCGCGTCTGCCAAATCGCCAGAACCTTTTGATATTGATTGGTGTCGGCGTAGGCCTTGATAAAATTATCGCCATCCACCAAAGTCGTGCCGTAAATCGGCTCCAGCAAAGATTTCACTAAATCATTTTTGCCGGCGTAAATTGCGGCCACCGCGTAATAATCGCGAGCGTCAGGGTAATTTTTTTCTAATTCATGGGCTTGCCGGAAAACTTCTAGCGCTTGATTGTATTTCCCAGAATTAATATAAACTAAACCGATTTCAAACAAAATTATCTGTTTTTTCGGCGAAAGTTCCAGGGCTTTGTTTAAGTGGGCTAACGCTTCGTCATAACGTTGAAATCTGGTTAAGAACGAACCGAGAAAAAGTTCATAGCGAGCGTCGCCGATTTTTGGCACTTCAATTTGTTTCAAAAATTCCGAGCGCGACAAGTCAAAATATTTCTGCTTCCATTCCACCGGCGCCTGCGATGCGCCCACCGACAAAGTCATCTGAGAAAGCTGCTCCCTAATTTCGGCAGAACCGAGAGAATTATAAGCCAAGGCTTTTTCAAACAAAGTAAATTTCTGATCTATGGTCTTCTCTCGCAAAGCATTGATTAGCTCCCGACTTGTTAAATACGGTTTAGCGTTGAAAAAATAGAGGCCGAAAACAGCAACAATAACAATTAAGGGCGCCACAATGCGATTGGCGACCGTTTTATCAAAAACTAATTTCTTATCCCACTTATCGGGGAAAGGTTTGCCGAAACTATGATGAAAAAAAGCCAGGACGGAGAAAAACATTAGATAGCTGCCGATATTGTCAAAGACAAAAATATTCTGGAAAAAGTAACCGGCTAACAAACCGGTGAAAACAGCTTTTTCGGAAAAAGACAACTGCCCATTTTTGCCGCGCCAAATATAAAACAGCAGAGCGGCAAAAATTGAAAAATAACTTAAAAGTCCCAGCAAACCGCCGGCAATCAGCCAATCAAAAATAATGTCGTGAGCGCGGTCAAACCACTGCTCTTGGGTGAACATTTTTGGATTGTAATATTTGTTGAAGACAAAATTAAAGCTTTCTTGTCCCCAACCCAAAATCGGCCGCTCTTTGAAACCTTGCCAGCCCATTTGCCAAACCATGAAGCGCGGAGTCGCTTCATTCAAAGAAATGGAAGCCAAGCGCGACAAAGCGGCGCTCTTTTGGATAAAAGCAACATTTCTAATGGCAATAAAACCGACAATTAAAATAAGAATTGCCACTAGGGTAAATCTAGCGCTTTTTTTCAAAAATAATCTTTCCTTATCAAATAGGGCGATTAAAATCGCCGCGATTAAAATTCCGCCGACCAAACCTAGGACCGCGCCGCGAGTGGCGGTATGATAAAGAATAAATAATTGCAAAGCGATAATGACGCCGTAAGTCCATTGTAAAGTTTTGCTGAAACGCTCGCGCAGTAAAAGAAAGAACGTCAAGAAAATATGAAAGAGCATATAAACCGCCAAATAGGTGGCATTGCCAAAAGTGCCATCCAATCGCGTGCCGCCTTGATTGATCACCAAAACGCCAGCCAGTTGAAAAATGCCGTAACCAGCCATAATCACGCTGACCACGATTGAAGTTTGGAAAAATCTTTTCCAATGTTTCCAATCATTGAGCATTGCACTGGCCGTCAGAAAATAAAGAAAGAGGTGGAAAATTCCCACCCAGCCCTCCATCCGTTCGAAATTACTCCAAAAACTCTTGAACGAGTTGACACTGAAAATATCCGCCAAACCGATAACGGCGACAAAAACAATCAGCGCTTTCAAAATCCAGGAATTTTTCGGCCGGTAATCAGGGTCGCGCAAAGCCAAAATCAGCCAGGCGCCGGCGGCAATTATCACCAAAATTCTGAAAACAAACGCTTTGCCGGTAATAAATGGGAAAAATAAATTATTCGCCACCACCAATGGCACGAACGGCACCAAAAAAATTCCTCCCAGAGCCACCCAGCGCAAAATTTTATTTAAATTCATAACAAAAATATATCACAGAACAAAAAAATGGGAAGCTCGCTGAACAAAAAAGCTCGCTTTACAAAAAAAGTCAATATATACTAGCTCTTAGCTATAGCTTATAGTTAGCACCAAGAATCTTCTATGAAAATTTTCTATGGGAATTATTGAGGAAAAAGTTAAAAAGCGGGTCAAACGAAAAAACATTCAGAAAATTGTGCTGGGTACGGTCGCGGCTGCGGGGCTTTTAAGTGTGGCAATGCTTGCCCCCAATATCATCAGTGCTTTAGGCAAACTCGGTATTATTAATTCCAAGCGCGGTTATCGTTACAATGGAACCATTAATAGAGCGCGCAACAGATTAATAGAAAACGGCTTGCTAACAAAAAATAATAAAGGATTCCTATGTCTTACCACTAAAGGCGAAACAACTTTGCGTCAATTGGCACTCACCGATTTTAAACTCAAAAAACCAAAACATTGGGATAAAAAGTGGCGGGTGTTAATCTTTGACATTCCAGAAAAACGCCGCGGTTTGCGCGAAAAAATTCGCCGAACACTAGTGGCTATCGGATTCACACACCTTCAAGACAGTGTCTGGGTTTACCCCTACAATTGTGAAGATTTGATCGCTCTTCTGAAATCAGACTTCAAAGTTGGCAAAGATTTAATTTATATTGTTGCCGAGGAAATTGAATACGAAAAAAGCCTCTTGAAAAACTTCAGATTAACAAAATATTAACTAGCTACTAACTCGTAGCTATAGCTTACAGTTAGTAGCTAGTCGATTCCAAAGCTCAAAGAAAAAGCCACAGATTAATGAGTCTGTGACTTATCTAATCAAATTTTGTTTATTTATTTCTTCAGAAAATCATCAACAAAGATTTTGGCGCAATAAGCGGTGCCGTCCAGTGTTCCCCATTTTGCCAAAATGTCCGCTCGAACTCGCGCTTGTTTTTCACGCACTTTCTCTGCTTTCTTAAGCAACTCCATCAGGGGTTCGCCGTGATAAATCAAACCAATACCGAGTTTTTCTACCGCGATATTGTTGAAGTAAATTTCAGGGTCGTCTTTTGGGTCAAAATCCGGCATTACCAAGGGCGTGCCAACGAGCATTGACAACCAGACCGAACTCCAACCGGAACGAGCGAACTGAAAGAGGATATTTTTATTGGGAATAATATGCGGCAAAGCGCGAATACTACCCGACACCGCTTTGGTGTCGTTGCTGTAAAGCTTGATGCCAAGCGATTGGGTTTCGGCGTAAAGCCGTTCCAAACTCGGAATACCGGTAATGGTTACGAAAATTCCTTTTTCAATTGGTTCGTCATTGGGCGCCGGCACCGGTCCAATGGGCGGCACCAAAATTTCGTCCGGGTAACAACTTTTATAATCATCGCTGAAAGAAAAAGTCGCCGGGTAAGAAATACAATGAAGCCGGTGGTTTTGTTCAACCCAATTGGCAGTCTTAACTCCAGCCATGAGCAGTTTCGTCTGGACAGCAATTTTATCTTTCGGTTCCTTTGCCGCTTTTTCCAAAATTTCACCAATGTAGCCAAAGGAAGTGAAATAAGACGGCGCGACATCGTAGCGAATACGCGGTGAACGATTAAGCTCAATTACAATATCCTTACCGTTCACTTGTTCCTTGCCACCCGAAAAGGTTTCAAGATTAAGCACCACTGAGAGGTGTTCTTTGGCTTGCGCCGAAACGGCAGGCGCGTTGCTTGTCCACTTTGTCAACGAATCCTCATAGGAGGAATCGCCGTAAAAAATGGATTTCAAAATTGCACCGAGTTCGGCGTCTAAAAGAATTTCCCCGGGATATTTTTGTTCGTGGCCGGCGAATTCTTCCAGCATTACTTTTTTCTGTTTGTCGCCATAGACCCAAGGCACAATAATACCCAATCGTGGCCGGTGGCGTTTTTCCAGTTCATTGTTGAATGCTATCGCCAAATCACTGGTTCTTAAATAAGGTCCAGTGCCGTAAGCGAAGTTAGTTACAAGGTACTTTTTCATGTTCGTTATTTATGTTTTATCAGTTCTTGTCTTACCTTATCTTATTATATCCTAAACTCCAAAGGTGCCATATTTGATTCCTTTTACTCCTTCAATCGCTTCTCGCGGAAATAGATTCCAGCCGTCAAAGAAATAGCCGGGTTTTTTCATTTTCATCAGCAAATCGTAAATATCCAAATCGCGGAAAGAATGATGATTGTTCAAAACCAAAACGCAATTGCTTTCTTCAAAACCGTCCGCTAATGAAACTGGTTTCAGTCCGGTCTGCCCATCCGACAATCGGGCTTTTTTTAATTCGCTCGTTTTGATTACCGGGTCATAGACGACAATATTTTTGAATTTTTGCTGAAGTTCTTTAATTATATCAACGGCCGGCGAAAAACGCATATCGGAGGTTTCCGGTTCGCCTTTGAAAGCGACACCAAGCACAAAAATTTTTAGAGCATTCGGCTTAATTTTATTTTTAACGGCAAAAGCCGAAACTTTTTTTGCCACTAATTTAATCATTTCCTCGTTTATTTTTCTGCCCAAGGCCGGCAGTTTGGCATTAAAACCGACTTGCTTGGCTGAATTAACCAAAATCCACGGGTCTTTTACCAAACACAAACCGCCCACACCGGGACTGGGTGAAGGAATTTTGTTGCGAGGATAACCGCGATTGGCGGCTTCAATCACTTCAAAAGCGTTAACGCCAAATTTCTCGCAGGCCTGCGCTACTTCATTGGCATAAGCGAAACTGACATCGCGAAAAGAATTATTCAGAAGTTTAACCACTTCCGCCGCTTCCAGATTTTGGACTGGCACAATTAAGTGATTGATGGTTTTGAAAAGCCGAGTCGTTAAATCCACGCTGGCTTCGTTGATACCGCCGATAACTTGCGGCAGAATCCGCAGTTCCTCCAGCGCCCGACCTTCCACCGTTCGTTCCGGCGCGAAGGAAAGATAAAAATCTTCACCAGCCTTAAGTTTAGAAATTTTTTCAATCAGAGGAATGGCAAACTTCCGACAAGTGCCAACCGACACGGTGGAACGCAAAATAATTAAATCATGAGGTTTTAAAATTTTGGCAACCGAGGTAATCGCTTTTTTCAAATAATCAAAAACCACTTCGCCTTTTTCATTAACCGGCGTATTGACGGCAATAATATAAATATCGCTTTCGCCATTTTTGAAATCTGATTGAACGAAAAAATTCTTGTTGATATGGTGCTTCAAAAGCGGTTCCAAACCGACTTCGTGAAAATGCGGTCGGCCGCGCCGAAGCGACGCCGCCACTTTTTTATCAGTGTCTATGCCGTGAACTTTGAAACCGACTTCGCAAAGTGTCAACGCCAAAGTCAAACCGACATAACCCAGGCCAACAATATAGACATTGCGAGCGTGAATTTCGGTATTTTTCCAAAGTTCAAAAAAAGACAGGACATCGTGAACGCCGTTGTCATCATCCACCACCACGATTTTATCCAGCTTGTGGTCAACGATATTGCGTTCCTTGATTTCGCGGATAATCGCTCGCATCATTTCAAAAGCCGACAGGCCTTTTTTCACCGTTACCGGATTTTTTTTCATAATACCGCTGACCGATGAATCAATGGATACACCGCCTAGAATCGCCTTACGGATATCGCCGTCGGTCAAAATGCCAAGCAGTTTATGCCGGCGGTCTGTCACCAAAGCAATACCGGCCGGGCCCGGCTCCGGTTTGCTATGAGGCGACAATTCAATCGCCGCCATCGCCTCGCGAATCGTGCCACTGGGTTTTATTAAAATTGGTTTAATTCGATTTCTCATTTTTATTGTTTTATTTTGGGTTACAAAATGCTGTTGAAGGCGTATGTTGAGCGGGGACTTGCGAGCGCGACTGGCGCGAGCACGAGGAATTTTTCAGTAGAAAAATATCCGTGCCCCGCGAAACATATGCCGAGAAAGGCATTTTGTAATTCGTAAAAATTTTCATATTCTTTTTCCCTCTTTTGCTATAAATTTCATGGCCGCTTCGGCGAAATAAAAATCAAGCAGGCCATTGATGTCCACCGATCGCTCTTCGGGCATCAGGAAAGGCCGCACATCTTTGCCCCAAACTTTGCCGTCTTCCATGATAATCTTTCGTTTGGAAACATAAATGCCGGCGTTGCGGCGATAAACCAACGGCAAATCTTGCCGGCGAATAGTGGTATTTTCGTTGAAACCATCCACATAAGGCAGTAATTTGTCATCAACAATTTTCTTCATTTTAATCGGGTTAGCGTCGGTTACTTTGTAGACGCTGACCACCGAATCAGCTCTCGTTTTGACTAATTTTTCAATGCAACCGTCAATGTCTTCTGTCCTTAATAACGGCGTAGTGGCGTGTAACATTACTACAATGTCATAGTGGATTTTATTTTTATTCTCCATCACTGAAACCGCATGCTGAAGCACCGGCACATCGGGCGTATTGTCTTTGGCTAAATTTTTCGGCCGTTTCAAAACAACTTCCTTGCCGCCGCATCTTTCCGCCACCGCCAAAATCTCCGAGTCCTCCGAAGAAACGACTAAATCGGTCAGAAAATGGCTCTTTTTAGCGGCTGATAAAACATAAAAAAGCAGCGGTTTACCCGCCAACTTCTTGATATTTTTCCGTGGCACGCTTTTTGACCCACCCCGCGCCGGTATAATACCAAGGATTTTTACCTCTTTAATCATCGCCAATTTCTACCATATCCTCCGCAAAAAAGCAAATTTTCTTTGAATAACGAAAAGAATTTATTTTCGCAAAGATTTGTTCTTTGAGATTTGAGAAAAAAGAAAACGCCTTGCAGTTCGTTCATGACGAATTCCACAAGGCGCTATACACATCAGTGTGCCGAGACACAGTTGTGCTGTTCGACTCTGTTACCGTTCTGGATGTACGTGGTGAGCCTGTTGTCATCAACCGAGTAACCATATCCACCTATGTAGCCATGAAGTTCGACGGTGAGCAGTCCACAGCTTTGACAGCCATGCAACTTCTCCACTACCCACTCAGTGTGACGGCCCGGAGCTTCATCTATGATGGTGTCAACCATCGCCCTAACATGCGGTTCGAGCGTCTCCAGGGTTGGAAGAACTTCAGGAACGGCACCGTGTTCTTTGATGGCCTTGAGTTTTGGCACTCCTGCCGCTTCTTCTCCACGTTTGATGATCTCGAGCTTGCGCTCGAGTGGAAGATGGAGCACTGGGCCGCCAATCGTCTCGCCATGATACTTTTCAAGGATGAACGCGGCGGTCTCTGCGCGATAGGCAAGGGATTCTTCCGTATCTCCCGCGAGCAAGCCCCATGTCTTACCTTGATCCTCAACTCGTTTGATGTTTATCACATAACCCTCGCCGCCGCGAAGTTGCTCTGCCTCGATGAGCAGTGTTTCGAATCTTTTGTCCATTTCGATCTCCTTTTCAGTTGTCTTGGTGCTGATTTTGGCAAGCGAATTAGGCGAAAACCCAATTCTACCAACTCGCCAAATCTGCGCTAATATTACACGAATTGCCCCCCCATGTCAAGCGCGCGGGCCCGAATTCTAACTCCAAGCGCAATGTTCCCCTAAAAAAGCCTTACGGTACAAGGCTAAATGTGAAATGTCCATAAGGTAAAATGGTTGGGTAATACTCAATTATCAACCAATCTAAGGGACATATGCGCTACAAACATTTTAGTAAGGATGACAGGGCCCGAATTCTAACTCCAAGCGCAATGTTCCCCTAAAAAAGCCTTCGAAGTGTTTTCCGAAGGATGAACGAAAAACTGCGAGGTTTGTTCGTCGCCGACGCCGGTTACGTGTCGGAAAAACTGGAACGGGATTTCTTCATTGAAAGAGAAAGAGCGCTGATTACGGCGACGAGAAAAAACATGAAAAAGCTTGCCGCCACCGCTCACATCGCTTTCCTTAACCTCCGAATGAGAGTGGAGATTCACTTCCGAGCGTTGAAACTCTGCTACGGCCTCGTCACTTCTTTCCCTCGCTCCATTGACGGCTACCTCGCTCATTACTTGGCCGTCATCGCTGCTCACCTTGTCGCTTAATTATTATTAAAAGGTTTCTTCTCTTTTTGTTTTCGTTTCTTGAACTTTGGTTTTGATTGTTTTTTAAAAAAACGCGGACAACCGCGGTCTATTCAACGCGAGCCAAAGTTTGCGTTTCGTTATTCAAAGAAATTTTGATAAAAGAAAAAGACCCGATTTCGGTGAAGAAATCAGGTCTCTGAATTTGTTGTGCTTGGGTTAGAAACCGAGCAATCTATCCGCAATGACTTGAGCAATCCGTTCGGCGGCGCCGGGCCGAATCAACGGTTGAAAGGCAACAGCTCCGGTTTCCACAGATTTTCTGGCTGAAACCGGGTCAAACAGCACATCATCTACTTGTTCCGTTAGTTGCTTCGGCGTTGCCGCTCCCCAACCGGCGTGGGCGCGAATGAGCGGCGGCACACCGTCAATGTAGCCGGTGGTTTTCCTTTTTGCCGACTCGTCCGGGAACAAAAACAGAACTACTGGAATGCCAGCCAAAGCGGCCGTGAACTGGTCAGTGCTGCCCCAGGTGCAGAGCATCAAGTCCGACGCTAACACCACTTGAGCCAAGTCCTTGACGACATCGGCGCTATCGGCAATTACTTTCGCATTTGCCGACAGCTCCGCAACTTTCTGTTCCGCGCATTGCTTGCCTTCCGCAAGTGCTAGCAGTTTGGGATGGGCTCTGGGCACGAAAACCACTTTCCTGCTTTGTAGCTTTTCCGCCGTTTGCCTCACGGCCTCCAGATGGGCGGAAAAAATCTCCACCTCGGAACCGGGCGAAACCAGAATCATGAACTCATTGTCCATGATGTCCAATTTACTCCGGACTTCGGCGCGAATTTCATTTTTTCGCGCGATAAGCGGCCGAACACTTTGGGCAAAGGACGGCTTGCCAACGACGACCACTTCCACATCCGTTCTGACGGAGCGGGTAATGGCCGCGTCCTGTTCGTCCAGTGCGGTGATAACCGTGGACGGCGCCGGATGTCGATTGATGGTGCTGTAGAAGTCATTCACGCCAATCGCTGGAATGTTCTGACTCCCTGCCCATTTCGCCCATTCCACTTGCGCCTCAAAGGCGGTGGCGGATGCGCCGTAGACGAGCAAGTCGGCTCGGTCATCGGCAGACGGCATTCGCCGTTCATAACTGATGCCAACCGGATTTAACACCTTTTCACCGGCTTGCGCCCGAGGTGACGGATCAACAAACCATTTCACCTGAACATCGGGCATCATCCTCTGCAGGGCATCGATTGCCAGTTTTGTCTCCTTGGCTCCACCAATGTCACCGGCTACTGCGTACACCATGTATTGCTTTTTCATATTGCTATTCTACCATACTGCGTTTTGTTTGCGGATTACCCCAGTTCTAACTCTAAGCGCAACACTTGAGTAAAATGTGTTGCATGAAGGAATACAAGCATTTGTCGGAAGGCGACAGATTATCAATTTATCGCGGTCTGCAAAAAGGTATGTCGCTGCGGTCGA
>Ga0209542_10012020_pt1 | contig 15251 bp, 9 predicted proteins | sample RifCSPhighO2_01_FD_184028 | JGI IMG/M metagenome (GOLD analysis project Ga0209542, IMG submission 184028) | Soil microbial communities from Rifle, Colorado - Rifle CSP2_plank highO2_0.1 (SPAdes) (version 2) | ecosystem: Environmental > Terrestrial > Deep subsurface > Rock core/Sediment ...
AAGGTGGCGGTAAAAGTACCGTTGCCAATTTGGGCTCCGTTAGCAAATGAAGAACCAGAAGCAAAATCAAAACCTGCTGGAATTCTATAAATGGTATAGTCATCAATTTCGGTACCTGCTTCTTGATTAATTGTAAGTACAACACCTTCATGTGCTCTGGTAATTCCTGAAGCAATATTAACAACAAAACTGAAAGGTTTAGACAATTTTTCAAGATCTGAATTTATCCCACTTAATGGAGTTTGAGACTTAAGTTCATTTTTGTCCATTAAAAGACTCGGGGTTGGTGAAAAATTTGTTTTATCTTTAATTTGTGTTTGTTGATCTTTTGAGCCTGCTGAATTCGTCTGGATTTGGCCATTCTTTTGCTTTTCAGGTCTGGTTTTTGAAGTGTAAACTCTAAAACTCAAACCTAAAAGAACGGCAAAGACAATAATCAAAATAGACAAGAAGATCTTTCTTACACTACCTCTAGGAATGTATAACATAATTTTTAATAACGGAAAAAGTCATATATTGTCGAATAATCTCATCTCATAAATCCCATAATAAGAGCCGCGAGAGAAAAAACTGTAAGCGGCAAGGATCCTAAAAGTGCCAATGCCCTATTTTGTTTAAGTAAGAAAAGACTCAGATGCCAACAAAAACCATAAGCAAAAATTGGCAGCAAAAAAATAAGTCTGTTCTGATTCGCTGTATCCTTGATTGAAAACGGCAAAAACATAACCAAAAAGCTAATTAAAACTCCAACAAAAAACCAGCCTAAAAAATTTTGCCAAGGAATTCCAAAATATCTGGTGCCTTTTTGCCAACTCCAAGCATTATTACCAACTGCAACAGGGTCCAAAAGAAGGTCAATTGAAACTAAAGTTGCTCCTCCTAATAAGATCGAAGCTAAATAGGGAAAATCAAAAAAAGAGGAGATTAAAAAAACAACAAAAAAGGATAGATAATGTAAAATAACCCAACCTAAGGCAACTTCAAGCGGATAAACACCTAAAATGAATACTCTTGAAGTGTATCTTTGATGTTTGAGGTTGTACCAGTATTTAATTCCAAAAAAATTTAAGGGCGTTTTTAGACTTACAAGCTCAATTACTGTTGAAATTAAAAATGCGATTGGTGCAATGAAGAGACTATAGTTTGATAAAAAAAACCAAGAGTACAGAGAAATTCCAACTATTGCGAATATCTCAAAAATAATTATTTTTCTTTTAAATAAAAAAAATAGGCTTAGAATAAGAGCAAGAAGTAATCCATAGAGAACCATCAGAAAAATTATAAAACCACGGAGTTATTAAATAAAGGAGTATCTCTTTGAAGGTTTAATCTTCTCATCGTGAAATTATAATGTTAGTACCAGAAGCATAGTCTTTTTGAACGGCAGTAAAACAAAAATAACAGGTATAAATAGCAGATCCGATCTGTTGATGTCGAGAAATTACGACAAAAAGAGAACTTAAAATCTATTTTTTCTCGACAACAGTAAATGAAGCGGTTTCTGGGGTTTGGGAAGCAGTGGTGTTATCAACTAGCACTCTAATTTCATAAGTGCCAAGGACAAGATCGGTCTTTCTTAAATTAAGTTCCCCCGTAAATTGATCCTTTTTCTCCTTAAGATCCGGGGTCAAAGTGGCTACTTTGGCCGGATCAACCGGATTGCCACCCTCATCCAGAATTTGCCAAACTTCAACCGTCACATTTTCTGGCGTTGCCGGCTGGTCACTTGCATCCAAAAGACCAAATTCGATCTTGAGTTTTTTGTCTTCTTTAATATCAAATGGATTGTCTTTCTCTAAAAATTTCTCAATTTTCTTCTGCCACTCAACGCTATAATTCGGCTCTCCAACGGCAAAGAAGGAAAAGGAAGAAACTACGCCGGTGACCGTGTGATTAACCGTATCAACCGAAGTGGTCACATCCGTCCAAACCCCTCCTTCCAAATGATAAATTCGCGGGTTTGGTGTAGTCGCCGGATCATAAGGTATAGTCACCGTACAAGGACATTTAATGTTAGCTGTGGTATTGAAATCATAATATAGACCCCCAGATAGCTGAAACTCGCCTGTACCGGCAGCAGGAGGACTTGCGCTTGAAGTGATGGTTGTTTCCCCACCCTGTCCTGTCACCCGATTATAAGTTAGTGAAATATCACCATTAAAGTTATTGGTAACATTAGTACCAGAAGGTGTTTGAGCGGCTAGATTTGCAACAAATGTTTTAGTAACAACTTCTGTGTCTTTATAAAATTCAACTATAAAGGTATATTCTCCGGCGAGTGTAGGAAAGGTGACTAATGGAATTCCTCCAACGTTTACTGCAAAATTAAAAACAGTTGTAAGTGGTGTTGTAAATGGAACCGGCGAGGCAGGAGTATCCATCCTGAAGGTATGTCCTGTTGTCACATCACCATCAAGGAAAACATCGATAATGACAGGTTGTGGAGAAAAATCAAGTTTGAAATGTAATTTATGGCCTTGTAAATTCTGATCATTAAGAATTACAAAAGGAACAGTAACCTCAGATCCTGAAAAGGTGGCGGTAAAAGTACCGTTGCCAATTTGAGCTCCGTTAGTAAATGAAGAACCAGAAGCAAAATCAAAACCTGCTGGAATTCTATAAATGGTATAGTCATCAATTTCGGTACCTACAGGTTGCTGAATGGTAACGGTCATTTGACTTTGAGAAACAACCACATTAACATTAGCGTCAAAAATGGCCGAAGCAGGAAAAGCCAGAGAAGGTGAAAAAACTAAGAAACTTGATAAAACTAACACACTTACGAGTCTTTTGAAGTTCATTTGCAATATAAAGATAGTAAAAAACCTATAAGTTGTCAAGTGGGATACGATATAGATTATCCCAACCTTTTTGGAGTTAAACGCTCTCCAACCGTTACTCCTTTTCCTCTTTCATCGCCATAGACAGCATCAGAAGTAACCCTCCAGAGGTCAAATTTTCCCCCCATTATATTTCTTGCTGCTAATAATCCTGTCATCATTGCGTGATCTTGGTTGTTATATTTATGCATACCATTTCTTCCAACAACTTGCAGATTAGTAAAATTCTGGAGATATTTTCTTATTATCTGAACTTTTGACAAATATCCCCTGTCATAAACCGGATAAGCCTCTGTCACTCGAATAACTTTTCTGCTAAGAACTTCCGTTTTGTTAATAAAACCCAAAAATTCTAGTTCTTTTACCGCAATCTCAATTATTTTGTCATCCGCCTTATTCCATAACTCGTCTTTTTTAGAACAAAAATATTCTAATCCTAAACATGTCAAATCGCTTTTTGGCACCATCAAATCTGACCAATTTTTAAAATTTTGAATCCTGCCAACACGAACATTGGGATCGTGAATATAAATCCATTGATCAGGAAAAAGGTTTTTTTTGGCAATTACCACAACTACTAGTAAAAAATCTCTATATTTTAAATTTTGTGCCACATGAAGTACCCGACTAGGAGGTTTAGGATTAAGACAATTGATCAACTCGACCAAAGGCATCGAGGAAATAAAATGGTCACCCAAAATGTTTATTTTACTTCCCTCTCGCTCCACAATCACAGAAGTAATTTTCTTTCCGTTATGAAGCACTGAAACTGCTGGTGAACCCAGAAGAACACTTGAACTATGGTCCTCAATTATCTCCTTTACTTTCCACCAAAACATTCCAGGTCCTAATTTTGGATATTTAAACCTATCAGTCAGAGTCTTAACAACTTCCCCATGCTTTTTTCTACCTAAAAAAGCATTTAGAATTAACTCTTTCAACGATAAATCTCTGATTCGCTGGGCAGCCCAATCTTTACTAATTTTGTTACATGGTATACCCCAGACTTTTTCGGTATAAGTTTTAAAAAAAATTGTATAAAGTCTTCGACCAAACCTATTAACTACCCAATCCTCAAAAGAATGTTCATTTTTAATAGGAAAAACCCTTGCTAAGACATAACTAGCAAAAACTCCGATTGCAGTCAAAAACCCAAGATTAACTAATGCATTTAAGGGTTGCAAAGGATAATGGAAAAATTTCTTACGATAAAAAATTCGGGAAAGTCTCTTTTTTAGTAACAAATCTCTTCCCAAAATCTTATTCCATAAATTCTCTATCTCTTTATTCTTTGAAAAAAATCTGTGTCCCCCAATGTCGAATCTAAAACCCTTATAATTTAATGTTTTTGCTAGCCCTCCAACATACTTTGGGTCTTTTTCAAGTACTAAGGTCTTAATATTCTGAAGCGCTAATTCATAAGCAGCACTTAAACCCGCTGGGCCTGCTCCGATGATAACAACGGGAAATATTTTTTCTCTCTTCATTTGGCCGAATAATCTTACCACAGCCAAACTTGAATTATTTACAAAGCTCAACATGACATTTTAAAATGAGCAGGTGTTGAAATTATTAAAATCAGAAGGAATTGGTCTATCCCTCATCGTTTTGTTAAACTTATTCCTTCGTCTTTTTCGCCTTGATTCTCCTAATTTTGCCTATCTTGATGAAAAAAATTTCTTTTTGCCAGCAATAAGAGCCAGACTACAAGAGGTCCCTGATTTCACTAATGAACAACCACAATTAGGTAAATATATTATCGCCCAATCAATAAGGCTTTTTGGTGATAATCCTTGGGGTTGGCGAATTCCTTCTGCAATTTTTGGCACTTTGATTGTTGTTGCAACCTATTTTTTGGCAAAAAAAATCTTCGGAGGGAAAATTATTCCAATACTCTCTTCACTTTTTATAACTTTTGAGTTCTCTCTATTCATCCTGTCCAGAATGGTAATGATGGAGGTGTTTTTTGCAGCTTTTGCTCTTTTTGGACTTTTATTCGTGTGGTTGTACGTTAAAACCCCAAAATCCCAAAATATTATTTTTTCTTCTGTTTTTTTTGGGTTTGCCGCTTCTGTCAAATGGACAGTGACATTACCATTGGCTTTGTCTTTTTTCTTTATTGTTTTCTTTACAAAAACCAGCCTGACAAAAAAAGCTTTTCACTTGGCTTTAATGCTTCTTGGCATAACTCTAATTTATATTACGCTCTACTTACCTTTTATCACCCAAGTAGGAATTAATAATTGGATAAAGGTTCATAAAAAAGCCTGGTATTACCATACGACTTTTCTTCCCCAAAATTATGAAACATATGGCCCATATTACGTTCCTCGTTTTAGAGAATCAGAGATCTATTTCAAAAATCCACTTTTGTGGTTAACTGATCCTCAAATAATCTATTTTGATGGAAGTATTCCTGAAAATAAAAGCTTTTCGGTAATTTTACTTTTTTCTAATCCTGTCATTTTTTTTGGAGGGGTTGTCGCTTTAATCTATGCATTTTTTAAGAAAATTAAAGATCTAAGGGTTCTATTTACTTGTGGAATATTCCTTTCAGCTTATATACCATTATTTTTCACACCTCCACCAGTTACTCCACATTATCTTCTCTTTGGCATTCCTGCACTTTGTCTTATCTTAAGCTTCGCAACTGTCGATATTATTAAAAACCTAAGGTGGTTAATCTTTATACTCCTAATAATGTCAATCATTGTTTTTCTTTTTTATTATCCTTTATTAACTGCCTTGCCCGTTAGGGATGGATATTTTCATTTTTTTACTCGTTTTTAAAAGTCTAAACCCAATCCAAGCCAGAAAGATTCTTCTTCAAGGATAAATGCTGAAAGTTTTGCTAAATTAGATGATTTTCCTATAAACTCCTCTTCTCTCCTCTGGTAAAAGTTTAGCAATCTCGCTCATTACAATATCAGCTATTTTCTGTCCTAGATTGATTTTACAATTTTCCCCACCCCCATTTTTAACCGAATTTGCCAAATCTATGTTGTTGCCAAAATTTAGAGTTAAGGTATCTCTTTCGTGCCATAAACCAACAGGCCATACTGGGTAACCATCCTTTGTAAGTGACCAGAGAAGTCTTCCGGCCTCCGGCCGGCCGCGAACTAGCGTTTTACTTGTCGTTGATTCCGGACAAAGCACCAATGGTCCTCCCCTCTTCAACCACTTTTGCATATCCAAAAGAGCTCTTTTGTGCTTTGCCAAACTTCCATTTAAATCTATATTAACTGCTTCACAACTTGTCTTAATCATTTCCGAATATCTTCTTCTTTGAATACCCATTGGAGTTTTAAAAATTATCTTATCCTCGTCAACTTCTTTCTGGATCCATCTTGCTTCATAACATCCTTGCCAGTCTTGTACTTCGGCTACAACTGGATTTAGGGCAAACATAATCCAAACTCCTCTTAAAGGACCATCTGCTGGATGATTACAAACAAAAACTCCACCTCCATCCTTTGCAAGAAATTCCTCTCCTTTTACATGTATTTTGTAACCATCAAGAATCCCCCTACCAAAAAAACTACACGGGGCTTTTCTACCTTCGATTAAATAATCATTAAACCTGTTAGCCCATCCTCTGGCTCGATTTGTTTTCAGACCATGACCTGGTCCTAACTGGAGGAAGAATTGGATAAACCTGACTGAGATTTCATCCCTTAAACTTTCATCAACAGACAAAAATGCTTTCTCCGCTCCCCTCTGAATTTCCTTTAACATACATCAACTCACCTTTGAAAAGAACACATAGATAAAACCGAAGATTCTGTATATTTGTTTAGTCGCCGCCCACCTTGGTAATTTTGTACCTGGCCTAACATGTTCAAAAGAATCGATTTCCAAATAGTTTACCTTATCTCTGGTTAGACTTTCAGTCAGTTGTTTCCCTTCAGCAGAAGGAACAAGAGTATCTTTCTTATCGTTCAAAATAAATACATTTGCTCTCAAATTTCCAATTTTCTCTTTTGGTGATAGTTCCAAAAGTACCGCCTTTGTTTCTTGGGGTAAATTTTCCCAAAACTGATCATAACGAACGTAATCACTGTTCGTGATAAAGTCAAAAATTTTTCGGCTATCTTCTTTTAATTCTAATTTTGGGGTGTCAAAAAGCTTTCTCCTAAGGAACCACTGTCTAAAAACTTCTCTATCATTTTGGTCATTCACCAACTCAATAAAACCCCTTGCTAAGGTTTCTTTTGTTACCAGAGCCGATTGCCAACTCCGCAAGTTACCTGGTTCACCGATCTGTTCAGTAAAAATAGCCTTCAAAGAAGTATAGGTGTCAAAATAAGGCGAAACGGCAATAATAAAATTAACCTTGTCCGAGATTGTTTTGTCCTCAGCTGCCAAAATAGAGACAGATCCTCCCACACAAAATCCAATTAGACCAATTCTATCTTGGACAACATACTCTTGATTTTCTAAGTATTGAACAGAAGAAATTAAAGTCTCAACCGAGTCAGTCCAAATAAATCCTGATAGGAAATCAGGTAGGTCTGGAAGCAAAACCACAAAACCTGTTCTTGCCAACGCTTGGGCAAATTTGGTCACAGCTGGATCTTTCCTGGTAACAATTGTCCCTAAAGTAAAAATGACTGCCGGATGCTCTTTATTATCTTTTGGTCTATAAAGATCAGCTTTTATCTCTTTATCCCCAACCTGAAGGTTCACTTCACTAACCGCTGGTGCCTTACTAACCCATCCTAACGGTTTAACCGGAAAACTCGGCACAACTTCCGGCACTAAAAGAATGGTTTTTAAAGCCGGCTGGCCAAAAGGTGTAGTAAAAAAGACGGCCAAACCTGCCACAATTGCCAAAATTACGGCGAGATTGATAAGTATGGCTTTCTTCCACTTCATATAAGCTGATTTTTGCTGATTATCGCTGACTGATCCGATATTTTTCCTATCCAAGTAGGGACCATGGGACATAGTGACCGAGTATATACAGAACATATAGTAACTACTTATCATTGTTTTGTTTCTTTATAAGATATTTAATGAAATTATTAATTCCAATGATTACTCCTTCGTATCTTGAAATCAGTTCAATTTCGCGTTGTTTATTTATATAATTTTTCGAACTCAGGCTCAATACATGATTTTGAGTCTCCCGAGCTTCTTTTCTGGCAACATAAAAACCTTTTAACTTATCTTTGTAATAAAAGCTTCCGTAGGCTTCAGCAATATTATCTGGAACTGAACTACTGGATCTCTTGCCTTGATCAACTAATCTCCATTCAGAATTAGGTAATTTGTTAAGTATTCCATGGACTATCAGCATTAACTCGTGCGCTTCACGCCAAATCCAAAGCTCTTCAAACCCAGCCCTCCTCACTCTATATCCTTTATAAACTCTGTTCCTTTGTTCCATTGTCGCCTGTCCTTGTCAGTTCGGCGCCAATCAGCATTATATCAGCCTAATCGGCGTTTTATATCAGCGTCATCGGCGTTCTAAAATCGGCGTTAATCCGCGTCTTTCGTCTCTAAGACGAAAGAATACGAAAACCACCAAAAGACAAAAAACCAAATCAAAACAAAATTTAGGGAGAACCAATCATGGAAAATGCCGACAGCCCTTGATCCCACAAATACAGCAAAAAAACCGACAATAAAAAGCCTTAAAAAGTTTATTAAATATGTGCCCAAAACACCGATTAGTATCACTTCAAACCTGGAGATTTTGGAAAACTTGCCTTGAAAACCGGTCAAGAATGATGCCAGAAGCAAAACTGCCGACTGCCAGCCCAAACAATTCCACTGCAGCTCCAAGAAGATTCCCGAAAGCCAAACCCCTTTTGAAGTCGCAAAAACTGAAACCGGAAAAAGCGAAAAGAGCCCAGCCAGAGCCCGCGCCTGATACGGCACAATAAATTCCTCCAAAGCCCGATACAGCTTCCATTTCAAAAATAAGCTGGTTAAAAATTCGTTAAAAGTCGAAATAAACGGCATTATCATTAGAAGTAGTGCCGCTATCATAAAAAGGACCGAGAACTTGTTACTGCTTTGCTCTCGCGAATTTAAGCGAATTTCAGGCGAATCAGAGCGAATGAGCGAATAGGTCATATTTTTACCTTAGGATTGACCAATCTCTTATAAGTGAGTCTGTTAGTTCGAAAATTGACCACAATCCCAAGCTTTAAATTCGCAGCATCCAAATAAGCCAGAACTTGATTTAAATACTCTTGCCTTAAGAAAGGTACTGTTTTTATCTCTAAAGCAATTTTGCTGTCAATTACAAAGTCCAAGAAATATTTCCCAATATTCTCATTTCCATAAGCAAGCTTCACTAGAACTTCTCTCTTATAAGGAATATTTTCCTGTCTTAGCTCAACTTCTATCGCCCGTTGATAATATTTCTCTTGATAAGAATTACTCAGCTTCCGATGGATTTTAAACAAGACTCCCATTATCTTATAAGATAGTTCTTTGTAGATAATTTTATCTTCAGTCATAGCTTAACCTCTTTATTAATGGTACTATTCGCTCATTCGCTATTATTCGCTTCACATTCGCTATCATTCGCGTTGGGAACGGCCTATCTCCAGCCACTTTCTTCTTCCTCCTTGCCCTTTGCTTCTTCACCCACCTAACAATCCTTGGCAAGAAAACCATTCCCGGCAGAGCCAAAATGGCAAATTCTGGAACTGGAATCCCACTCAGTTGAATAATCAGCCAGGAAACGTTTGAGTAAGCAGTTTGGCCACTGGACCCATGAATTTGGACATCTTTTTCCCCGGTTGTGGGAGAAATTGAGGCTGATCTATCTCGTGTTAAACTTGTAAAACCATGGCTAACTTCTCCTAAACCATCGGACATTTGAACGAAAGCAAATTCCGAGGTCTTGCTAGTAGTACCCGTTGACTCAAAATAACAGGTTGCGCCTGAAGCCCCACAAGCCGCATTAAAATTGTCAGAGGTGTATTGGTTTGGAAAATTTTGTGAAACGTAACTGGTTGATGTAGTTGAAACTCTAGTATTGTTATATTGTTGTAGTGTTTCCAAAGCACTGACCCCATTATTGTCGCTTTGATCCAAAATTATTTTGGCATTGGCAATCCCGCCGTTGGGCGTAACACCGCCATTTGCTATTTGAACTTGATATTGTTGTCCATTAGTCAGGGTGATCGTACCGCTTTCCATCCTCACTGTGCCTGCCGTAGTGCCTGAAGCCAAAGGGTCAGCATAAAGCCTACTTCCCGAAACAACACCTGCGGCACTAAGCTGGGCACACATGGCAATTGCCTGTCCCAAGCTGGAAACCTGAATTTTAACCCAGGAACCGGCAACAGAAGTGGTGTTGGAAGCATTGTTTTTAACTTGGCTGTCCATATTGGTTGCGGAAGTTAACTCACATCCCGGGAACAGGCTGGTTTTTAAACTGCCGCTAGCCTGTCTTTCATAGCTGGTTGAGGTTGAAGTCACCTCGCTTCCCGAAACTGCCGCACTACCATAAAGCTGGCCATAGCCGGTGCCTGCCGAAGTTTTGATGGTCGCCTCAAAAAAATAATCAAACTTGCCTCCCCGCCAGCCGCTGGCAGCCTGCGTATCAAAACGATTAAGATAATTTTGGCTGGTGTAAGTTGAATCGGTATCCGTTGCCAAGGTATTGACCATCATCCGCATAGTCTCAAAAGCAGTCACCGTACCGGATTGGACCAAAACAATCCTAGCATTGGCAATAAAGCCTGTATTTTGCGCTGAGAGGCAAACTTCGTACGACGTTCCGCTGGTTAAACTAAAGCTACCCCCACTGGCCATTGTCCAAGTCGTACCATTCATGGAGATTTCTTTAACGATAGAACTACAATTTGAACTGCTATCAGCAAGCGCTGCAAAAGTATTGCCAGTACTGCTGTTTTTTAAGGTTGCTTCAAAGGTAAATGTTGGCGCCGGTGAAAATAGGCTGGAATCGTAATAATAGATCTTTTTATCAGTTATTGGCGCGTATCCTATTCCGGCCTTACTCGTATTATTACCAACCTCAATACTGGTTTTGGTCGCCGTAGTTGTGTTCTCATCCTGAATAATAATTAAGCGGGCAGCCTTAACCTTGGTAGTTCCGGACTGACTTGAGGCCCTTAACCGAACCGAATAATTGGTAGCAGAAGGCGAGATTGCCGAGCTTCTAACTCTTGTATAACTGGTAGAGGTTGTGGAAATCTCGCTGCCGCTGAGTTGTGAACCGGCCTGTGTATAGAGCGAAAGATAAGTAGTTGAACTTCCATCAACCGTATTAAGGTTATCGCCACCTGCTGCGCAGTTGGCATCGTTGCAATGGGCCAGTTTAAGATCAGCATTGGAGACATCATAATATGAAATCACCGGGTAACCAGAGGAATCAAGGGCTAGGGAGGTGTATAGGCCGGGACCGCTGGGGCTGGTGTCGACATTATTGAAGGTCTCTCCAGTTCCATCACAGTTTGCGTCATTGCAATGAACCAACCGCAATAAAGCACTTGCACCAGGACAAGCGGCAGAACTGCAGTAATAGGCAATTACCGGATAGCCTGAGGAATCAAGTTTTAGGGAGGTGTATTGGCCGGTGTTGCCAGCAGAATCAACAGTGTTGGAGGAGTTACCACTGCTGCAATTGGCATTGCCGCAGTGGGTCAGTCTCAAGTCGCCGTCGGTGCCATCTTGGTTGGGACAAGAAGAACCTATACATTGGTAGGAAATCACCGGGTAGCCGCTGGCGTCAAGGGCTAGGGAGGTGTATAGGCCGGTGCTCTCTCCAGTTGAGTCAACAGTATTAATATTCTCATCCCCTCCTGAACAGTTGTTATCATTGCAGTGGGCTAGTTTTAAGTCTTGGTTGGTGACATCAAAATATGAGATTACAGGACATCGCTTGGGAGTACTCGTACAAGTGGAGCTGGTAGTATCAAGCCTTAAAGAACTATAGCTACCAAGGTTGCCAGTAGTGTCAATATTATTGAAGGTCTCTCCAGTTCCATCACAGTTTGCGTCATTGCAATGAACCAACCGCAATAAACCATTTGTAGCGTCATCACCTGGACAACCACCAATATTTGAACAATAGTAAGAAATCACCGGGTAGCCGCTAGCGTCAAGGGCTAGGGAGGTGTATTGGCCGGTAGCGCCAGTGGTGTCCACAGTGTTAATGGTGGCAGTGGTGCAATTAGCATCACCGCAATGGGCAAGTTTTAACTTACCACTATACAAATCATCTCCAGTACAAGCGGATCCACAATAGTAGGAAATCACCGGGTAGCCGCTGGCGTCAAGGGCTAGGGAGGTGTATAGACCGGTAGCGCCAGTGCTGTCCACAATGTTAATATTCTCATCCCCTCCTGAACAATTAACATCATTACAGTGAACTAGTCTAAGTGCTCCGGCTGTAGCATCATCGCCGGGGCAACTTGTCGAACAATAAAATGAAATTACCGGGTAGCCGCTGGCGTCAAGGGCTAGGGAGGTGTATTGGCCACTCGTCCACACTCCGGCACTATTGGAAATTAATCCCTCAAAATAAACCGTGTCGCTTGAATAATCGGCCGAATCAAAGTTAACCAAACCCAAAGAATTGTCTGTTGGCGCATCGGTTGTTGAAGTTGTCGTATATTCCTGGTCAATGATGTTAACTTCCTGCTGGATAATGTGGCTTAAGGCCGAAGTCGAGTATAAACTGGCCTCAAATTTGGCAGTCGGCTGCGGGTTAAATTTTGAAGTGTCATAATAATAATACTTGGGCCTGGTAAGCGCTGCGTAGGCCGCACCCGGATTGGCTTGCGCATCCCCTACCTCAATTTGGGTTTGAGTATTAACCAGTGATTCATCAAGTACCCCCACCTGCTGAACTATTATTCTTGCTGCCTTAATAAAAACCGACCCCGGCGAACCAGTACACGGGCTACAGATAATTCTTACAGAATAGTCTGTGTTGTTTGTAAAATCTGTGCAGCTCGTAAGATTGGTAGTGGATCTAACTCGGGTGTAAGATGTGCTTGACGTTGTCAACTGACAGCCTGAGCCAGTGATTCCCGTCCCGTCAGCTCTAAAAAGTCTGGCAATATTTGTGTTTGATCCATTTCCTACTTTGAGTATTGCCTCCCAATAGATAGTCAAGGTGCCAGAAAATTTGCTGGTATCAAAACGAACCAAGCCCAAAGAATTGTCGGTTGGTGAAAAAGATCCTGGGCTAGTTACTGAATATTCCTGATCAATAATATTAATCTGCTGTTCAAGTTTGGGCGTGCCCTCAGCCTCTGCCTCTCTTGGCGCCGGGAAAAAGGCCAAATAGTTAACAGACATTACCAAAACTAAAAGCCCGGCAATGGTAGCTCGGGCTACCCGAGGGATTCGCTTTGGCCTGAATTTATAACCTGAGAGCGGATTGAAAGAGGATACAGGAACTAGGCTTGGAGTCAGTACACCCATTCGCTCATTCGCATCGATTCGCCCTCCATTCGCGTCCATTCGCGAATTTGAACTAATGTTAGCTAATGTTAACGAATGGGCAAATGAAGCAACAGGTTGTGTCGCTGGCCGTGGAAGGATTCGGAATCTCTCAATCCATCTGTAAAATCTGGCCCGGCCGAAGACATCGGTGATTCTGCCGGTTTTTGGCGTCCTAAACCACGGCCCTTCTTCTTTTTCAAATAAAGCCTTAACTGCCGCATAAGCCTGAAACGGCACCAATAAATAGGATAAAAGTACAAACGAGGCCACTCCCAAGTAGTCACGCTCGTCACTTTCTTCCAAGAAAAGCCCGACCAGATTCATTAAGGGCAGCGAAAGAAGGTTGACGAAAACCAAACTCCATCCCCAGGCCACCGTCCAAAATGGCAGCTGCGCATGAACTACCGCTTCGGCCACAAACCAGGAAAAAGTACCGATAATAAAAAAGGCCGCCTGCAGATAGTAAGGCCCAAGGTACAAAAACTCAAACTTTTCCCTCTTGGACATGTTCGGCGTCTGCCAAAGCCTCCTCCACATTTTGCGAACGTTAAAAGTATGGCCTTCGGCCCAGCGCATGCGCTGGCGGATGAGGCGCTTAACTGTCGAAACAGCCTCGGCCGGCGCCTGAATATAAGGAGTAAAGGCCACTTTATAACCGGCCTCGTAAAGCTTTAGGGTCAATTCCAAATCCTCGGTGATCGAGGTTCCCCAGCCGAATTTCCGTAGGACATCGGCTCTTATGCAAAAGACCGAACCTGCAATCATTTTTAATCCCCCATAAAGCTCAATCCCGGCCCGCTCAACCACATAAGAACCGGCGTATTCGGTTCTAACTCCTCTCGTCACCCAGTTTTCAGATTTATTCAAAACATGCCACTGATACCCTTGGACGGCAGCAATTCTGCTGCCTCGCTGATTTTCGCTGATATCGGCGCTAATCGGCGCCGCGCTGATAGGCGCGGATTCTGCGTTAATCGGCGTTTGGCCTTCGGCCAAAACCTGAAAGGTCTTAACAAACTGCTCTAATGTATCCGGATACGGCACAAAGTCGGCGTCAAAAACCGTTACATATTCTGTTCTTGAATCACTGTATTCAAGCGCCTTGGAAAGTGCCGCTCCCTTAAATCCGGCCCGGGATGCGCGGTGGATTAAAGTCATTGCCGGCGATTGAGAATGATTGGGTATAAATTCGCAAACTTCCTCGCCATCCCTGCCTTTTGTTTCTCTTAACTTACCGTTGCGGTCACCCAGAAATTCCTTGATGATCTCTGTCGTCTCGTCGGTTGAATCATCAATGATAATTACCTCAAAATTGGGATAATCAATTTCCCTGCAGGCTCTAAGAATCCGCTCAGCCACTCTTTTCTCGTTATATAAGGGAAGATGAATCGAAACAAACGGATAGCGCACTAAGAGCACCTCATCAAGGTTCGGCTGCATGGCCAGAGGTTTTTCCCCAACTGGCGCCAGAATCTTAGAAACATTTATCCAATCCAAAAACTTCGCCAGTTTGCCGGCATCTGCCTCTTTTTGACGGTTAGCTTTCTGGCTTTGGCCGGGATAGGCCAGTACGATAATCAGCGAATAGTAATATTTAAGCGAATAAAGGAAGAAAAGAAAGCCAAAAGTCAAAGAAACAATCGGGAAAAATATTGCCGGGCGGAAAATTTTGTCAACTTCAAAAATGTAGAGGAGAAAAATTAAAAGTGGTATAGCCAAAGGCCAAGTAAATGGGGTTCTGATGATAAATTTGGGAATGGTCGCAAATGGTGCAAAAAGAAAGCGCCAGCGCGAAGGCGCAGGCCTTGCGGCCATTTCGTACTCGGGGGCAGGCGCAACTTCCGGCCGCACCATGTAGCCCTGGGCAAAGACTCTTCTTTTCTCCTGGGTATTGAGGTTTTCGCGCGCCAAGAGATTTTGGACTGCATGATGTCCGGCAATCGGCCTGTCCTCAATTCTGGGAAGCTGGGCATA
>Ga0209542_10012022_pt1 | contig 15250 bp, 10 predicted proteins | sample RifCSPhighO2_01_FD_184028 | JGI IMG/M metagenome (GOLD analysis project Ga0209542, IMG submission 184028) | Soil microbial communities from Rifle, Colorado - Rifle CSP2_plank highO2_0.1 (SPAdes) (version 2) | ecosystem: Environmental > Terrestrial > Deep subsurface > Rock core/Sediment ...
GGGCGTAGTGCCCCGTCGCCACATAATCAACCCTAAGTTCTTCAAGAGCGCGTTTTAAGAAAATCCCGAACTTAATTTCGCGATTGCAAACTACATCCGGATTTGGAGTTCTGCCAGCCTTATACTCGTCAAAAAAGTACCCCATAACCTTAGCTTTGTACTCTTTTCGCAAATCCCAAATTAAAATTGGAATATTCAAATGTTGAGCAACGCGAACAGCGCTTGCTCGATCTTCGTTGGCGGTGCACCAAGGCCCCTCGTCGTAACAATACAAATGTACCCCCACGACATCATGGCCGGCTTTTTTTAATAAGGCGGCGGCAACGGCCGAATCAACTCCGCCCGAAAGGCCAACAGCAACTCGCTTTTTAGTCTTTGCTAAATTGTTCATTATCAATTTAGTCTACCATCAAAACTTTAAACTCATGCGAAAAATTGCCTAAATGATTTAAATTTTAGGCAAAAAAGTAAAAGCTAAAAAGCATTAACGAAGTGGGCATTGAAAAAGTCCCAAAACTACTCTCAAATCCTTGCTATCAATCTTTTAAGTCTGCTGATTTATCCAGAGGAATTTGGTTTTTAACCCCAATCGGGAACGGGTGGTTGTTTTCTTAAAAACTCGTAGATAGAGGCCGCGGCAACCGCCCCTTCCCCGGCAGAATTAACGATTTGGCGAAAGGGTATTGCACCGGGCATGAGAGTTAAATCTCCGGCGCCAAAAACGCCCGTGACATTTGTCTCCATTCTGGGGTTAACTTTAATATACCCATCTTCTGTCTGCTCAACTCCCAGAACATTGGCCAGGGAGGAAGCTGGAATTAGCCCAATTTCGACGAAAACGCCCTGAACAGGCAAGGTAACCGGGTGACTAGGTAACTGGGTAACTGGGCTGGAGAGGAGAATCTTCTCTACAAAATCTTTCCCTTGGATCTCGGCAATCGTGTTATTGAGGACTTCGGAAACATTTGGCAAGGAGCGCATCTTTTCCACTTCGTGCGGCGCAGCCCGATACTCCCCTCTCCTGTGAATAATATAAACTTTCGAGGCATATGAGGCGATATGGATGGCCGCCGTCACCGCCGAATCTCCCCCACCAATAACGGCGACATCCTTACCTTTAAAAAGTGGGGCATCACAAGTTGAGCAATAAGAGACGCCTTTGGAAAGAAATTTATCTTCCCCAGGGACGTTGAGGGTGCGGTGTCTTGCGCCTAAAGCAAGGAGAATAGACCTTGCTTTGTAGGTTTCTCCTCTACCGTCTTTTGCCAGAAAAATTTCCCCATCGCGGATGATTTCCCCAATCCTCTCCTGCTGGATTTTGGTCCCGTAAGATTCGACATGCTCTCGAAAAGCTTGAACGAGATCCGGACCAGTAATGGAGATAAATCCAGGATAATTCTCAACGATAGTGGCATCGACAAACTGTCCTCCAGGAATTTCCCCAAAAATTATATGATCCAGCTTGTACCTGGAAAGATAAATGGAAGCAGTCATCCCGGCAGCGCCGGCGCCTAAAACGATACAGTCGTAAATTGGCCCGCTGATTACTTCTTTAACCATTTTGTTTTACCTTAAAATTATCGATTCTATCAGATAAATCGAAGCGATACCTAGAGCAAAAAGGACAAGGTGCCAAGCTGAGCGGATCCGTGAGGTATCGTGGTGAGTCTCTGGAATAAGATCCACCGCCGCAATGTAGATAAATCCTCCTCCCACCGCCAAAAGCAGCATTCCTAACCACGGCTCGATCAATCCGCGAAGAAGATAAGTGGTCAACGCCCCAATCGGGGCGGCAACCGAGGACGCAACAATGGCAACCCAGAGAAAGCGTTTGCTCACCGAACCTGCCAAAAGCACGGCAAATGAACCGAAGCCGGATGGGATTTCATGCAAGATCACGGCTGCGGTGGCGATCAAACCTAATTCCCAAGAAACCAAAAATGAGATCGCAATCGTTACTCCATCCAGAAAATCGTGGACAGTGTCGCCAATGGCAATAAGATAGGAACCGGCATGCACATCGCAATACTCATCCCGGCATTGGTGAATAATAATCCCACGCTCGATGACAAAGAAAAGCCCAAAACCAGCCAAAACCCAAAGAAGGTTTGCCTCTTTCGCCAACCCTTCCGGGATAATCTCAACAAAAGACGCAGCCAGGAGGACTCCCGCCGCAAAGGAAAGAATAAGGTAAATAAGCCGGCGCGAACGAGCATAATCCCAAAATAGAACCAGACCTCCCAAATCAACAATGGAAGCAATTGAAGAAGCAATTAGAATGGAAAATAGCAAAGAATCCATGATCTCCAATTTAGCATAGATAAATTGCTAGGGCTTGATTTTAAGCCCATCTTTTTGCCAAACTTAGTCAGAACCTGCTCATGCCCAATAACCTGCCAGCCCCTCGAAGCCTTGGCGAAGTGGGGCCAAAAACTCAATTTCTTTCTATTTCCAAAGCTAGTCAAATCTTAGGCATTTCTCCTGAAACCTTGCGGCGTTGGGATAAGCAGGGAATCCTTTCTCCAGCCCGAACAGATGGGGGACAACGGCGTTATTCTCTTGCCAATATCGAGGTATTTCTGGAACAGAAGGAAAAAATTAGCAAAACCGCTTCCTCCCCTCCTTCACCTCCTTCACTTTCTTTACCTGCCTCACTCAATTCACATAACGCTCGCCGCTATACGCTCGAAGAAATTAAAGAAATGAGCGAGATCTTTAAAGAAATGGGGCTGTTCAACCCATCACCAGCTGTTTCTCCAGCTGCTCATTCCCATCCGGCATTTTCCGCAGTTATCCTTTCTTTCCTCCTCCTTCTCTTTTTAGTTGGGGGAGCGGTTTCTGCTTATTTCTTAACCCCCGCTTCTTTCAAGAGTTCCTTGCTTTCCCCTCTGGCTTCCTTCCTCCTTTCAGGGGGAGCTCGGGTAGAGGGGACGATGAGGTTTCTCGCTTACCTTTACTTCGGCGAGACCGACGACTACTTTATTTCTCCCCTGGGAGATGCTTCATTTCGAAACCTGAAAGCAGGATCAATCACTGCCTCCTCAATAACAACCAGTTCCCTCACAACCTCTACCTTAACCGCCCAAACGGTGGAAGGAGCAGTTTCCTGGAAGAACGTCACCGAGAAACCGGTGATCCTCTCCTCTTTAGATAATGTTACGAACAACGAAGGGAACATTGATCTTATCGCCTCCGGCAACATTACCATCACCCCCAACGATTCCCAAAACACCGTCACCTTCACCGTTCCCGCCACTCCCCAAGGATCAGGTTCGGGGTTAGATGCTGATCTTCTTGACTCCCTTGATTCCTCCCAGTTCCTTCGTTCCGACACCTCCGATTCCTTTAGTTCCGGAACGCTGACTTTCACTTCCGGAACTACCCTGAGCGTAGTCGAAGGGTCCTCCCTCTCCCTTCCCACCGGCTCAATCACCAGCGATTACATTCTCAATGGAACGATCGTGGGAGCTGATCTTGCTTCAAACATCTCCATCTCCACCTCCGGTAATATCGAAACCGGAGGGGGAACGATTACTTCCGCCGGACTGCTCGCTGCTTCCTCGGGAATCTCCTCCGGCACCATCCTCCCTCTGGCCGATGATACTTACGATCTTGGCTCCTCCTCTCTTCGCTGGAGAGACCTTTACCTTGGACCAACCTCTCTCCATCTTTCCTCTCTATCCTCAGAAACCACCACCGCCAGAGACTGGAGACTGGCAATCCAAGAGACCGATGGAGTCTCTGAAGGAAACCTAAGGATCTTGGAAGGTACCTCCGGTACTGAAGCTCTCAATGTCACTCCCACTGGAAACATTGGAATTGGGACAACCAATCCTCAAAAAGCTCTTCACGTTTCATCAACCAACGGTCAAATCAGGATCCAAGACTCAGACAGCGACGGGGTGGCGGCAGGACCGTTCATCGAATTTTACGATCAAGACAGCAGAATCGGCTGGGTTGGCGATGGCAACAGTTCTTTAAATACAATTGACATCGCCGCAGAGACTGCAGATGGGGTGGTGAGGATCTTTGCCGGAACCGTCGGTACGGAGAGAGTTCGAGTCGAATCAGATGGAACAGTCAAAATCTTCAACAACCTTGTTCCAAATACCTCGCCGACACAAGGGGCATCAAGCCAGTCAACTACAACAGTTGATTCAACGAGTACTCTTCAAATGGGATCTCCTAGCGGAATGGCAATTGGTTCCGACGGACTCCCCATAATTTCGTACAACGATTATTCCGTAGATAGCGATCTTAAAGTCCTTCACTGTGGAAATCTTTCATGCACCAGTGGTAACACAATTACCACGTTAGATACCGCCGGTCATGTAGGATCTAGTTCCTCTATTAAAGTAGCGCCGGATGGACTTGCGCTAATAGTCTATCTACTCTATACTCCCGACTACGATCTGGTAGCTTTCAAGTGTGCAAATGTTGCTTGTACTTCTGGAACAAGAACAGTCCTCGACACGGCTACACAGGTCGGTCCTTCTTCCCCACAAATTGCTTTTGGACCGGACGGAATACCGATAATAGTTTATTGGGATTGGGCTAATGGAGACGCTCAGGTTTTAAGATGTGCAAATGTAAATTGCACAGCGGTTGATACAATAACGCATCTCACTGCTGCAGGGGATGGGAGAGGTGCGTCTATTGATATCGGAGTCGACGGGCTTCCTTTTATAGTCAATGGAGGAACCTTCAATGCCGTTCACTGTGGAAATTTAAGCTGCTCTTCCGGCAACACAATAACTTTGCTCCATGGTGCAGGCTATGGATATCAGCTTTCAACCGCGATTGGAAAGGATGGTTTGCCTGTAATTTATTACATAATAAGTGGAAGCGGCTTCGGGGTTCTAAAATGTGCAAATATCCTCTGCACAAGTACGTCAGCAGATACAAATATTGAGGCTTTTGCCGGCGCCAATGCCACTGGTTCAATAAGTGTTGACCCAGATGGCCTACCGGTTTTTTCTTATTATCATTACCCCAATACAGATTTGAAGGTTGGGAAATGTACTAAGCCCGATTGCTCCACAAGCATACTTACGACAGTTGATAATTCGGGCGATATGGGACAAACCAATGCTCTGGCTATTGGCCCTGATGGATTGCCAATAATAGCCTACACCGATGTAACCAATACAAATATTAAAGTTCTCAAGTGCGCTCTCCCTGGTTGTCAGCAAACCTCGGGAGGAGCTTATTCTGACGGATCTAGCTTGGGAACGGTTGGAACATTCTTCAATAACATTTACGCTGCCCAATTCTGGGGAAGGCAGTTCCAGATTGCTGCGTTTGACTTGGCGGAGGAATACAGGTCAACCCAAGTGCTGGAAGCTGGGGATGTGGTGAGGGTTGATGATGGTGGAGGAGCAAATGTGGTCAGAGCAGACAGCGGATACCAAGAGGGAACAATCGGAGTTGTTTCAACCGAACCGGGAATTACCCTTGGAGATTGGACCAGCCAAGATAGAACCAACCTTTATCCAATCGCCCTTGCCGGACGGGTACCGGCCAAGGTAACAGCGGAGAATGGGGAAATAAAAGTAGGTGATCCCATAACCTCCTCGGCAACTACCCCAGGATATGCAATGAAAGCAACAAAAGCCGGAAGAACAATTGGAATCGCGCTCGAAGGAACAGCAACTGGCGGAAAGATTCTCGTCTTCGTTAACCCAGGCTGGTATGATCCAGGAACGGTAGTTGACTCCGACGGAGACATCGCCAAAACAACTGGAATCGGAGAAACAGAGAAAGTAGCAAGTCTGGAAGCAAAAACAGGAACGTTTGAAACACTAACCGCCACCGTTGAAGCGGTCTTTGAAAAACTGACTGGCAAAACAGTCCAGATTGCAAAAGCAGTGATTAAAAATCTGACTGTTAGAAAACTGGAAGTAGGCAGGGAAAATATCGGCCAAGCGATTCTCCCAGCAGGAGAAACTAAAATCACAATCGAAAACCCCGCTGTTACTGGTGCATCTAAAGTTCTCCTTACCCCAAAAATACCGGCAGAAGCGCCGTTGGCAGTAACTTTGATCTCAAGCGGGGAATCCTTTATCGTCGAAACAACTTCTCCACAAGATTCGGACTTGCCTTTTGATTGGTGGGTTGTTCAGTAAAGCTCTTCTTTTTTCTCTCGGGCAAAGCTGACCCATTCTTCCAGAACTTCAATTACAGTTTGGAGTGGGGCCTCAACCAAAAGAGTAGCGATTAATCCCAAAACGTTAAAACGGGCCAACCCTGCCGAAACTATGCTTCCTACTTTAAGAAACGGGAGAGCAACGAAATCAAAAACTAAATTAGCCAGCGTTTCCTTGCCCCCGACCATCACCAGCTCGCGCGATGATTCCCTTACTTTCAACCCAAAATAGGTAACGATCGAGGTATAAAAGAAGAAAAGCCCAATTCCAAAAGGCGTAAAGCCGAGCTTGGTTAATCCGTAAGAAACTCCTCCAAAAATAAGGATAAAGGCGGCAAGATAGATAGTAAAAAGGGTAATTGCCAACCCCGGACCTCGTTTTTTAATTTCAACCCGGTTCTGTTCAGAAAAAACTTTACCATCGCCGTAGACTGCCTCCCTCGCCGCGGAAACCACCCTTTCTTCATTTTCTCGCCCAGGAAGTTTAATGGAGAGCGTAAGAAGAAAAATTAAAAGCGGAGGAAAGATAAAGTTGATCAAAAATGGAATCTCCCGAATCCCTCCGTAAATAAATTGCTCTGCCGGAATTTCAAAAGCGAAAGATAAAACTGCCTTAGTCAAAAAAACGTAAATCAGCGCTCGGGTGGCAGCGGTGGCAAGACGCTCCTTCTCCTTGGCAAGCCTTCTTGCGTAGGAGTGGGCAACAGCCTGGGCGAAAACAAGCTTTTCGCGAAATATTGCCGCACCTTCCTTCAAAAGCGCGTCGCGAAGGAGAACAAAAGGAGTAGTGTAGCGGCTAACCCGCGCCGAGAGAGACCCGGACAGCTGGTAATTGAGGGTGCTGGTGATCGCCTGCTGGATCTGAGGAAGATTAGCGGCAACTTCGGAAACATGCTCTTTTCCCGCAGTCTTCCAATCCGGATAAAAAAGCTCAAAGAGGTTAAATTCCAAGAGCGCCTGGTCAAGCTTGAGAAGATTTTCGTAAATTGCGATTTTGAGCTGGATGGCGGCTTGAGATTCGCTCAGCGCCGGGTCAGAAAGGAGAATTGCTTTTTGGATATTGGCAAGCATCAGGCTAGAAAGCGCATCATCGCGCTCGGGTGGGGCAAAAAACTCTTCGATTTCGGCGCTGGCTATGCGAGTAATCCAAGCAAAATCATCGTTCGTCGGCAAACTCTCCCGAGCGCGCAGGATGAGGCGGTACTTTTCAATAATCCCCCCAACTGCCGGGATCAAGCTTTCCGGATAATAGTCGTTGGGCAAATAGCGACCGCGGATAAGTTCCTTAATCAAGCCTTCAGCAACCAAAAGGGTATTGGAATCAGCTCGCAGACGCCGTGAAAGAATTCGCTCGGTTGCCGCTCGGCGAAGAAGGTGCGGCTCGTTGTACTCCATCACCTGCCGGACCTTCTCATAAACAAGAGCAATTGTTGCGACCGCCTCAGAAACTTTAATTTTAGGTCCTTCGGGGAGCTCGACCGTTGGCTCTTTTGAGTAGGCAGCCGTCAGGGCAGAAACTGCATTTTGGCGTTCAGTATCCATTTATGGTGAGCTCTGTGTCGAACCCACGGGAATATAATATCACTTAACTTCTTGACACCATTCTCCCGTCCTTAAGAAGAATGTGACGATTGGCCTTTTTGGCAATCTCTTCTTCGTGGGTAACGATAACCAAAGTCAGCCTCTTCTCCTGATTCAGTTTGAGAAGGAGATTAATAATTTCGTTCCCGGTTTTAGAATCCAAGTTCCCGGTCGGTTCATCCGCCAAAACAATTTCCGGCTCATTGATCAGCGCTCTGGCAATGGCTACTCTTTGCTGCTCGCCTCCGGAAAGTTCCCCCGGCTTGTGGTGCCACCGCTCGCCTAAACCAACGATTGCCAAAAGTTCTTTCGCTCGCTTCTCAAAAGAGTTCCGGCCAACCGGCAGAGTTGGCAAAAGCACGTTCTCCAGGGCATTTAAAGTCGGAACGAGATAAAAAGATTGGAAAATGAACCCGACCTTTTCTCTCCTGATGCGAAAAAGCTTGCTTTCCGCAATGCGGCTTATCTCCTCCCCGCCTAGTAAAACCTGGCCGGATGTTGGCTTGTCTAAAGCGCCGACCAAATTCAAAAGAGTAGTCTTGCCGCTGCCGGAAGGGCCCATGATCGAAACTGCCTCTGCGCGGGCGACAGAGAGATTAACGCTGGCCAACGCAGTGACTTGCGTCGTACCTTTTCCGTAGATTTTGGTCGCGTTTTTTAATTCAATAATATTCATAGTTCGACTAAGCTCACTATTCACCTCTTAGAGTTTCGATTGGCGAAACGCGAGCGGCGGATAAAGCGGGGATCAAACCTCCGATCAAGCCGGTGACTAAACCTACCCCGCCAGCCCAAGCAAACATCTGCCAGCCAAAAGCAACGATTTCTAAGTTGGAAACCGTTTTAATCGCCAAAGCAACTCCCGAGCCAAGCGAAAGACCGAAAATAACTCCGAGAATGGAAAGAGTCAAGGACGTGATTAAAACCGAAGAAATAATATTAAAGTTGCTCCAACCCGCCGCCTTAAGAATCCCAAACTCTCGTCTTCGCTCAAAGACAGTCAAAAGCATCACCACCATTACTGCCGTACCGCCTGCCGCGGCGGCGACCAAAGCAATTGCCAAAAGAAAGATAGTGAGGAGGTCAAGAAAAGAGCCCAGAGATTCAAAAAGGTTTCCTGGGATAGAAGTCGAAACTGCGGGGGCGGCAGAGGAAAAAAGATTCTCGATATTTTTGGCTATCTCATCAACATTTTCTGGATTTTCCGCTTGCACCAAAATACCGTTGATTTCCCCCTCACCCAACCCAGAAATCTCTCGGACGGTTTGGACAGAGGCAAAAAGTCCTTGATCATTAAGCTGGTCCCCAGTCTCAAAAATTCCAACAAGCGTAAGAGTTACAAATTCTTGTGGTTTTCCGGTAGGAACTACAATTTCATCACCAATTTTAAGATCGAGATTAGAAAAACTCCCCACTGCAAAAATTTCGGAGCCGGCGATCACTTCCCCACTTTTTTCAAAGGGGCGGCCTTGGGTAATGTGGGCGTTGGGGAAACCAAAAAGGTCGTCTCCTTTGATTACCCCGGTTATCCCAATCCCGCGCTGGCCAAGCAACCCAAATTTTTCCGAGCGAACTGGTGCGGAAACAAAAGGAGCCGTAAGCGAAATTCCCTCGAGTTCCTCAATTTGTTGAGCATAAGAAGCGGGAAGTGGATCACCGGTTGCCCCAAGAAAGCGGCCAAACGAGCTTCCCCCTTTGGCCGAAACCGAGATGGTACCGGAAACACTTTGGAACGTGGTGTCAAAACGACCCGCAATCCCGCTGGAAAGAGAAAGAAGAGCAACCAAAAGCCCGGATCCCAGGCCAACACCAACGATGGCTAAAAGTGAAACCAATTTGCGGCGAAAAGCCGAGAGGATAGAAAACTTAAACATTTTAAACTAAGGTCAGAGATCGGAACCGATTAAATCAATCCGCGCGTCAAGAATTTTTTTAAGGTTGTCGATTTCTTTCTCTTCTTCGCTAACAAACTCGTTAATCATCCCCTCATAATCGGGTTCAGTATTCTCTTCTTCGATCTTTTCAACAAAGTCATCGGCCGCCCCAGCCAAATCTTCGTAAAACTGCGCTTTGGTATTTAAACTGTCCGTCTCCCACTCCAATATTTCCCGAACTTTCTTTTCCTCCTCTTGGGAAAATTCTCCGGATGTCCTGGAACCGACTAAATCCAAAAGCGCCTCTTCCGTCTCTAGGGAAAGGCCATCATCATCGATCAGTTTTTTAAGACTTTCAATCGTCATATCTTAAGCTCCCAAAAACGCTACGACCGCATCGGAAGTCCTTCTCATCTTTCGCGCGCGGGCTTGCCAAGTTTCACGAAAACCCGCGGCCTCGGAAGCTTCTTCTCGGGCTTTAGAAGCACGCTCCCTTGTTTCGCTAGTCCGTTCTGCTGCCTTCCCGATTCTCCTTCCATATTTCCTTCCTAACCTTTCTCTAGCTTTCTCTAGATCGGAGTTTTCCCGGGCCAAAAAAGCCTCTCGTTCCTCGCGCAACTTGGCCTTTTGCTCGTCGCTCCGGCTTCTTAAGGCATCCAGTTTCTTTTGTCTTTTCTCGGCGGTTTTAGGAGACCTTTTGTACGACTCCCCGTAATCTTTCTCGATCTGGTCTTGCTCACTTTTTAATTTTGCTTCTACTTCTTTGTTCCGAGACATCATTCTTGCCCAATCGACTTTGCGCAGATCTCTAGAAGCTTCAACAAGCCCTTTATCCTTTTCATCAAGGGCGTCCTCTAGTTTTTGGCGCTCTTCCCGCCGTTCTTCAACCTTTTTCTCCAGCTTTCGGGCCTTTTCTTCCCGTTTTCGGGCCACTTCTTCCACATAATTGGCGATTAAATCAGTAAAGTTTGCCGGCAAATCGATTAAAGAAGCCAAAGCTTCCCGAGGGTCGGTTTCTTTAACCTTTCCCAAAACCTTTTTCCCGCGCTCAATTAGAGCTTCCATCTTTGGCGTGGCGCGAACGATAACTTCTTCAATCGCTAACGAGAATTTTTCGGCTGCCACGCGAGCCTTCTCTTTTACAACGGGGCCTTTTTCTCGTGCAAATTGTACAACTTCCCCGGCTTTCTTTTTCCCGGTTTCAGCGGCTCTTTCCTTCAAAGGAGCTTTCGCTGCCTCAACTAACCGTACGGCTTCAGCACGGTGTTTTGCGACAGCGACTGCCTCCTCGTAAGCTTTTGCCGCCCCCTCTGGTAACCCGGGGCCAGCTACTTGCGCCCTTTGACTCTCGATATGTTCCCTAGCCGCTTGGGCTTTTTCCTCGTACGCCTCATCCCATTCTGTTTTTAAAGCTTCGCGGATTTTTGAGGTTGGACCCTCGATGCCAAGTTCTGCTCCCTTTTGACGGAGCTCGTCATCAGGAGTTGAATCAATCTTTTCAAAAGCGGCGCTACGCTCAGAGTATGCTTTTTCAGAATCAGATTCAGGAGATTTTTCTTCTGGTGGAATTTGTGGGGAAACTTCGCCTTCTGCCATTTGCTTTATTCTACCACGGTGTTTATACCTTTACTATAGGGCAGCGCGCTTGGTAATCTCTTTTTCTACTTCTCCCGCATCGCGAGCATAAGTCAAGCGGGAGAGCTCTTTAATCTTGGCCGCTTTTTCCGGATTTCTCGACACCGCGGATATTGCCGGCCAATCGGTCTTCATTCCAAATGGAATCGAAGGGGCGCTGTTGATCAAAAGCTTGATGTACGCTTGTCCCACAGCCGCGTTCAAAAGATCGCTCTTGGAAAAGTAAGGAGCGAGCTGTTTTTCCAAGTACTCGGCATCGTCTGCCCCAACCCTAAACAAGATCGACGTTCCCACATTCCCAAAAACAGCATTTTTGATCGTCTCATCCAGCTGCCCAATAAACTGGTTGGCAACAGTTAAATTGAGGCGGTATTTGCGCGCTTCGGAGAGAATTTGGATAAAATCCGGGGTGGCAAAGTTTTGGAACTCATCGACATAAAGGTAAAAGTCAGGACGATCTGCCTCCGGCACATCCACCCGGCTCATCGCCGCAATCAAAATTCGAGGAACCAAAATTAGCCCCAAAAAGTTGGAATTTTCCTCTCCAATTTTTCCTTTGGAAAGATTGACCAGAAGAATCTTCTTTTTATCCATCACTTCTCTAAAATTAAAGGAAGATTTGCTTTGGCCAATTATATTGCGCATCAGCTTCTCGGTAACAAACCGGTCGAACTTGGAGGCGAAATAGCCCAGCACTTCACTTTTGTGGAAATCGGAAGTTTGAGCCAATTCATCCTTCCAATAACGCTGGACGATTGGGTCGGCAATCAAGGGAATTTTGGTTGCGGCAAACGAGGGATCGGTCAAAAGCCGCAAGACTTCAATTAAAGTATTTCCCTCCTCGCTCATTGCAGTCAGCATCACATTGCGGATCGCCCGCTCGAGGCGCGGTCCCATAATGCCGGTGCGGCCAGGGTCATACAGTTTATAAAGGAGGGCGATAAAAGCGTTGATTGCCAAGTGCTTGCCCTCCTCCGTTTCCGCCTCAAGTATGTTTAGGCCTGGCGGGCGAGTTAAATCTCCCGGATCAAAATAAATGACATCGTCAACCCGTTCGCTGGGGATCATCTTGAGAATATCCTCAACGGCGTCCCCGTGAGGGTCGATAAAGCAAACCCCCTCGCCATTTTGGATGTCCTGAATTGCCATAAACTTAAGAAGTTCGCTTTTGCCGGTACCTGTTTGCCCGATGATATAGGCATGGCGGCGGCGGTCATCTTTTTGCAGATAAACTTTTTTCTCAACCCCTTGATAAGAAGTCGAACCAAGGTAGAGACCGGAGGCAGGAAGCTCCAATGGAGCTTGCCCCGCTTTTGCCCCAAGCCACTTGATGTTGGGGGTGGTGACGTTTTTGTTGGGAAAATGGAAGATCGTTGCCAGCTCCTCCGAGGAAAGGACCGTCCAATGAAGAAAGCGCGGAACATGACGGTAAAGAAAATCAACGACAAAAGATTTTTTGAACAAAACGTCTTTCTTTGTGAAGGAAGCCAAATGCGGCTGGGAAAGCTGACCCAAAGCGCCGATCACGTTTTTGAGCCGCAAGTCGGCCTCGGCGGCAGATGGAGAAACGGCAACGGCGCGAATGAACGCATAAAAGCCGGGGCGGGTAACCTTACGGCTAATCCCTTCCTCCGTTTCCTTGCTTAAAATAATTTTTTTCCCTTTTTCCGGCTGTCTCTCCCACTCTTTTGCTTTCGCCAAAAGCCCCAAACCCTGCTTCTGCCAATTGCGATCGGCAGGGGAAATGGCAATTTGGATGACTGCCGCTTCCCCCTCGTTCATCCCAGTCAAAGCGGAAGTGATCCCATTTAATGGGTCTGTCTCGCCCAAGTCATGGTAAGTCCTAAGTGAGTAATATTTTGGTCCAGTCGTGCCGAGCTGGGCAAAAGAAACATAGCCCTGCTTTTGGAAGATATCGTATTCCGGTATTTCATTAATTTCGGCGGAAGGGTAAGAGCCGTGTATTTGTTTTTTAACCAGGTCGGCAAATTCGCGCGGGGCAACAACGACAAAATGAATGTGTTCATGATCGGCGACAATCTCCAAACTTAAATTAACTTGGGGAGTCAGCGCCTTGATCAACCCCCCGCCGCGATAAAGTCCGGCAAGCGCGGCAAACATCCGCTCGGCCTGCTCGGCCTTAACTTCGTTATCGCGAGGGACTAAAACTTCCAAAAAAACCAACTCTGTTTCTCGTTTCGTTTCTGCCCCCGGCAATTTTTTTTGCTGCCTGCTCCACCATTCCCCCAGCCACCTCAGCTCGGTTGAGAGAGGAAAAGAGCCGGCTGTTTTTATTTCCACAGGCGTTAAAAGAGGGGGAGAAAGCTGAGGCTCCAATCCGGCCGGACCGTTGCTTTCCGTTGCGGCAGGCGTTTCCGTTTGGGGGGAAGCAGGAGTTTCTGGGGGAGGAGAAGCTGGTTCAGGAGGAGCTTCTTGAGGAACTTCAGGGGCAACGTTATTTTCGCCGGAAACAGGCTTTTCAGGAGTTGGGGTGCTTGGCACCTCTCCGGCTCGAAACGGTAGATTTACCATTTAATTAACTCTAGCAATTATTCGGGGATAGGAACGCCTTTCCTTTGGGCCCAATCCAAAGCGATAAGAGAAGTGTTTTTGATGAAAGCGCGTTGTCTATCCCCTCCTTCGGCAAGATCATCCTTTTGGCGAGAGGAAAATTGATCAAGAACTTCCTTTAATTCCTCCGGAGTAAGTTTTTGAGAAAGGTCTAAAGCAAGGTCCCTGCCTGCCCGGAGATCGCCTAAAATACGCCCTGCAGCAGAAGCAAATATCGCATCGCCAATGAGGGCTCTGGCATAATCTGCTTCCGAGATTTCCTTTTGGGGAAATAAGGTTTTTCTCCTAATTAAAGTAGCGACTGGATCATAACGGTGAATGGGACTTTCTTCAAACCTTAACTTAGATGGAATATCTGGGAAATTCCGCGCAAATCGGTGGTGAACGGACGTGTGGGCGGCCCCTTGAATAACAGCAACTTTTCTCACCCCGTCAGTTTGCAATTCCGGAATAAGCGTAGAGAGCTCTTCTAAAACATATTCTTCGCGCAGGCGATCTGCCTGGACAATCGAATCAATAAAAGAGGGGAAAACTGTTAAAGCTTTATCCGCCTCCCCCTCCATCATAAACTCATTTATACCCGCCCCAGAATTTTCAATTTCCACAACCTCATAATAGGCAGGGTCATCGGAAGGGATGTCGATTATTTGTATTTCTTTACCGCTTCCCGCGAGAGCCGCGGCCAGGCGCAAGTCGAACTCGTCTCCTTGGGAAAGAGAGCTAAGTACCTCTGCTTCTTTCGGGCTGCTACCAAAGCCTTTCGCGCTGATGTTATTTAAAAGACTTTGTAACAACGCTCTTTCTTCTTTTGTGCCGCCTGTATCCTCCAAAAGAATTAAATCGGCGTCTTTAACTTTTTGGGCAATTTGAGGCGCTAACTCCGGCAAATGGGTAACGTAAAGAAAATCTACTGACACGCCAGGCAGCTTTTCGGAAGTTCTTTCGACTTCGAGCACTCCCTCTTGTGGTGAGCTTGTCGAATCCACGCCTTTTGGTTTTTCATCAGAGGCTTCTTGAGGAGGAGTGGGCGTCTCCAACATACCTAAATCTTACTCGATCGTCTGCTCTGGGCCGGCGTCCCAGTAGTAGAGCAAAGCCCCGTAGTGAGAGCGAAGCGCTCTACTACAGGGCGAAGCTCACTACGGGACAGCCGTGTACCAAGCGAAGCTTTGGTACCGCGGCGTTGTGGATTTGACATCATTCCACTGTTGATTCTGGCCCTGCGTTATGAAAAGTATCTGCAAATTCACGGATTTTTTCCAAATCAAGAGTTTCTAGCTTTAAAATTCTCCCCCAAGCAGTCGCGGCAACTGCCGCATCCAAATTTAAGCGGGGCACGATAATTAAGCGGTGGTAATCATCAAGAAGAGTGGAAAGCTCTCCAACTTGCTCTTGGCATTCCTCCGATTGGAAACTTTGGGGAAGTTCAACCTCAGCCGGCGGA
>Ga0209542_10012023_pt1 | contig 15249 bp, 15 predicted proteins | sample RifCSPhighO2_01_FD_184028 | JGI IMG/M metagenome (GOLD analysis project Ga0209542, IMG submission 184028) | Soil microbial communities from Rifle, Colorado - Rifle CSP2_plank highO2_0.1 (SPAdes) (version 2) | ecosystem: Environmental > Terrestrial > Deep subsurface > Rock core/Sediment ...
TACGGAATAACAATTAAATAGTTTTAGTCAATTTGTAACATCATTTCTTTTTGAACTATCATGGCCAAGAAAATATCAAAAAAATCATTGTCTAACAATATTTCTAACGCTCTTCCTAGCAATAAAGTCATTGTCGGATTGGATGAAGCGGGTAGAGGTCCGGTTCTCGGCCCTTTAGTGATGGTTGCTCTGGCAGTGAAGGAAGAGAATATCAAAAAGTTAGAATGGATGGGCGTGAAGGACAGCAAGCAGTTAAGTGCAGAAGTGCGGGAAGAACTGTTTGAACGCATCCGCGAAGTGGTGGAGGATTTTCGCATTGAAATGATTGAGCCAGACGCCATTGATTTATCCGTCGATGGCGGAAATTCTAATTTAAATTGGCTGGAAGCAGATACTTCAGCCAGGATGATCTCTGAACTTGATCCGGATACGATTATCGTAGATTGTCCCAGCCCGAATATTGCTGCTTACAAAAATTATTTTGCATCTAAATTAAGCCCGGCAGTGCGTGAAAAAGCAGAGCTGATTGTTGAACATAAAGCAGATGTGAATTATATTGTCGCTTCAGCAGCCTCAGTAGTAGCCAAAGTCATTCGCGATCGGCAGGTGGAGCATCTCAAAAAAGAAACAGGAGTTGACTTTGGTTCCGGTTACATGAGTGATCCTAAAACTCAGGAATTTTTAAAAAAATATTACAAGACTCATGCGCATTTGTTCAGGAGAAGCTGGCAGTCATACAAGAACATGGAAGCGAATGCCCAGCAGAAAAAATTGGGAGAATTTTGAGGATAAGAAAAAAGGAAATCTTTACGAAAGCTTAATAAGATAAAAAGTTATACTTCACAGAATGGCAAAAACTAAAAATATAAAACAAGCTAAAAATATAAAACATCGAAACATATTCTTAGTTTATCTCTTCACTATAATTACTTTCGGCATTTACGGAATTTATTGGTTGATATCTACTAAAAACGAAATTAATCGTTTAGGAGCAAAAATTCCAACCGCATGGCTAATAATAATTCCCATCGCTAATCTTTACTGGGCGTATAAGTATTGTGAAGGTTTTGCTCACAAAGTGAAAAAAGATGATAATACGGTGCTTTGGTTTATCCTCTATGTTCTAGTTGGAATAGTTATGCCGGCTATCGTTCAATCAGAATTAAATAAATTGGCAAATAAATGAGCTAATGATATCATGAAGATAAAATCAGTTCTGATTGCCTTTCTGATTTCTTTATTGATTCTTCCTGCTGTTTTAGCAGCAGAGTATAAGCCGATAAATTATGTTTCTGATTATGCTAATATCCTTGATGAAAATTCTGAAGCGCAGATCAATGCCCTGGCGGAAGAGATCGAACGGAACAGTACGGTAGAAGTTGCCGTGCTCACTATTCCTAGCCTTGATGGTGGAGATATCGACCAATTTGCAGTAGAAACATTTCATGATTGGGGCGTAGGCAAGAAAGATGTCAATAATGGCTTGCTCATGGTCATTGCGGTAGAAGATCGTGAATGGCGGATTGAAGTGGGCTATGGTTTAGAGCCAATCATTACGGATGCTATGGCCGGGAGGATTGGAAGAGCAAATTTTGTTGATCATTTTCGGGCCGGGAATTACGGTGAAGGAATCTACGGCGCAGTACTAGACGTGCAGAAAATAATTGCTAATGATCCGGAGGCGATTTCTGTCTATTCAGAATCAAGGGAAGAAATCAATGAGTTTAAGGAAATTGGATGGATCTTTTTTTCACTCTTTCTTTTTGTGGTTTTAACCTATCTGAATATTTTTCTCTGCCGAAAGATCAGAACGGCTTACGACAAGAAAGCGGATCAGAAATCAGGTGATGATAAAGCTAAAACATGGCTGCCTTCTCCAAAATCCATTCTCTTTATGGTGATTTTGTTAATAATTTTTAGTATTATCATGTGGTATATCTACAATTGGACTTTAGCCTTTAATTTTGTAGTGATTAATTTGATTTTGACTTTTCCCAGCCAGCAACAGCATGGCGGGGGTTTGGGCGGTTTTGGTTTATTCGGTGGATTTGGCGGAGGCGGTCGAGGTGGCTTTGGTGGCTTCGGTGGCGGGGGCAGCGGCGGCGGTGGAGCCAGCGGTGGGTGGTAAACTATATAAAGAGAAATAGTTTACATCAGGATAGACACATGAAAAATAACGGCAATTGGTTTGCAAAGAATTGGAAATGGGTTGTTCCCGTAGTAGTTATTTTCTTACTGGCATTATGGTTTATGGCTGCGTACAATAATTTAGTACGTTCTGAAGTAGCAGTTGATACTGCTTGGGGCCAAGTGCAAAGCGTCTACCAGCGAAGAGCAGATTTGATTCCTAATTTAGTTGAAACCGTAAAAGGAGTAAAGAATTTTGAAAAGGAAACATACCTCGCGGTAACTGAAGCAAGGAGCAAATGGCAGTCTGCTACTACCCCTGAACAAAAAGTTGCTGCTGCCAATCAACTGGAAAGTACTCTTTCAAAATTATTAGTAACTGTGGAAAATTATCCTCAGCTTAAGAGCAATGAAAATTTCTTGGCTTTACAAGACGAATTGGCCGGAACAGAAAATAGAATCAATGTTGAACGACAGCGTTATAATGAAGCAGTCGGTGCATATAATCAAAAGATTCGCGTCTTTCCCGGAACAATTGTGGCTAAGATGCTTGGCTTTCAGCCGCGCGCTTTCTTTGAAGCTAATGCCGGCGCTGAGAATGCGCCTGCGGTAAAGTTTTAATAGCTAATTTAATTTTTTAAGAATTTATTTAGATCTTCGTCTCATTTCTTGCACTCATATACAATAGCTGGAGGAAGATTTCTCCAGACGATCTTTTTCTGGATGTGAGGAAAATGCTGTTTGAGAAGTTTTAGAAATCTTCTTCCTGAAGGGAAGAGTAGCCCATGGAAATAAGAATATGTAAACATTTTTCCTTTAGGACTTAAAGATGCAGATATAGCGTTGAAAATTTTATCTTGCATTTCTCGAGTTAAAAGAGTCCAAGGAAGTGAAGAAATAATAGTGTCGCAATGCTTAAGATTATGTCTTTTTAAGTAATTCTGGAGGTTTGCTGCGGAATCTAAATGGATTATGGTGTCGGGATAATTATCTTTAAATTTCCGAACAAAAGTAGGGTTAATTTCTAGAGCAAAGAAGGTACAATTTTGAGGCTTTCGAGCAAGAATTTGTTTAGTTATCGCTCCTGATCCAGGTCCAAGTTCAACTACAGATCGTGAGATAGATAAAGTTTTTTGGTTGGCCATAGCTTTTGCTAAACTCGAAGAAGAAGGCCAAATGGCGCCGGTTGTTTTTTGATTTACAATGTATTCCTTGAGAGAATTAACCATCATTAAATTATTCTGCTCGTCTTTAAAAGGATATTGTTGTTATTAATGGTATTTTTATGTAAGCAATCTTTATTAATTGTAAGCGCTTCTTCTGTTCCATGGTGGTTTTTCAGGGTGTGCGAAAAGAGGACCTGCAGAAGCTCAAAGGATTTAAGGGGGAAAGGCAGAAAACAGTTCATGAAGAGTTGCGTCTTACCAAAGGCGAGGTTTCCTTTGTTCTTTATTCTTCGGGAAAATTACTATTGCAGGGCAAGCCGGCAGCAATAGAAAAAGCAGCAAAAGAGTTAGAGCAGCACCGCATCGGAGAACGTCTGGTTTCAGAAGCTTTTCGAAAAGAGCAGGGCTGGATTATTGGTACAGATGAATCGTTGAAAGGTGATACTTTTGGCGGCTTAGTGGTGGCAGGAGTGAAGGCTAATGAGGAGCTGCGTCAAAAATTAGTAGAGATAGGAGTTGCTGACAGCAAAACTCTAGCTGATCAGGAAGTATTACTGATGGCAGAAAAAATCAAGCATCTAGCGCCCTGTGAAGTTAAAAGCATTCTTCCAGAGGAATACAACAGAAGCGGTGAGATTACTAAGCTGCTCAACAAGCTGCATAAGGAATGTGCTGATTATTTATTTCCCGGAAAACATGTTGTGGATAAATATCCCGGCTGCACGGTGGGCGAGATTCAAGTTGAGAAAGGAGAATCAAAATATGTGGAAGTGGCAGCTGCTTCGGTCTTAGCCCGGGCTGGAGCATTACAGCAATTAGATTTCTTAAGTTCACAGGCCGGCTTTAGGCTGCCAAAAGGAAGTACGCATGTGAACCTGGCGTTGTTTGAAATGAAAGAACGTGGTTTAGATTTCAAGAAATTCGTGAAGACTACTTTTCGGAATGTACGAGAATTTCTAGAGTGAGTTCCTTTTGGCTATCTTAACATACACCGGTTCATGATCAGAAATTCCCAGCCTGCAGACTTCGTAATGTGTAAAGTATAGATCATTTCTAAGTAAGACTGCATCGATGGTTTTTTCAGGTGCTAAGGACGGATAAGTAGCATGGAGATGCGGCGGAGGGACATAATCATTTCTGGGATAAATGTCGGGGTGACAATGCAAGGCCGGGTGGCGTACGATTCTTTCTAAGGCATCAACTTTTCGATCCAAGCGGAAGTTTTTTTGCAGCCCTTCCGGAGCGGAATTGAAATCTCCAGCTATAATTTGGGGCAGGTCAGGATATACTTCCAAGTAATCGTCGACGATTTCGGATACTTTTTCTGCTTGTTTTTCTCGATTGGGGCGATTAGAGTACGGTAGATGGAGGCCATGAAAAATGAAATCAAAAGCAGGATGATGTATGATGCAGGAAGTAATTCCCTCCCGCTCATCTTTCTGAGTCACAAAATCAAAATAAAACTGTAGTTTGGTCGGAGGGGTAGGAAAAAAATATTGGTGGTTCTGTTCAGAGTAAGGATAACGAGTCAAGATAACGTCACTGGTGTGCAAGCGGACTGGGCCAAGTTTTTCCGATGGTATTTCTACTTTACCAAAGCCTAGTCTCTTGATCAGAAAGTTTTCTCGGACATAATCATTATTGTAAGTCCATCGGGCCATTCTCCAGATCAAGGGCGATTCTGATTCTTCAAAATTGAAACCGCCCATCCGAATCACTTCATAATCTCCTAAGCCTCTGGCTTTAAGTTCTTCTTTCAGAAAATCAGCTTGGTTGAGATCATGGGTAGGAGAGGAATTTTCCTGAAATTCATTTCCGAGAATGGTATCTGGGTCCTTTTCGCAGCATAAATCAGCAAATTTTCTGATCCGTTCTATTTGTTGATCTTTAGCATAAATCAGCAAATTTTCTGATCCGTTCTATTTGTTGATCTTTATCAACGGGCATAAGAATTTTATGGTCATTGACTTCCGGGCCAGAGAAATATTGAGCGTTGAAAACGATCACGGAAACTTCATTTGCACTCATACTGCTTTTTTAAGGGAAATGCCTTTTTATAATTTATGAAAGTGAATAAGTTGGAGCTTTAATCTGGAGATATCTTTATAAAGAAAATTCTCCTTACTTATTGAATGCCAGAGCCAACGGAAGAGCAGCGCAAGCAGTGGGAAGAAAAGATCAAAAATATGTCTCCTGAAGAGCTGCAGGAGTTGCAACGGCAGCAATGTATTTTCTGCCAGATTATCTCGGGAAAAATTCCTTCTAAAAAAGTATATGAAGACAGCGTCTGCTGGGCGATTTTAGACATTAATCCAGCCGCCAAAGGGCATGTTTTATTATTGCCGAAGGAACATTATGCTATCATGCCTCAAGTTCCGGAAAAAGTTCTGGGACACCTTTCCATCGTGGCTAAAAATTTATCACAAGTTTTGCTCAAAGTGCTTCGCGGTGATGGGACCACTGTTTTTGTGGCTAACGGGGCAGCAGCAGGACAGCGGGCGCAGCATTTCATGGTCCATCTTTTTCCGCGAAAGAATGGCGACGGATTATTGTCAGCAGAAGAACGTTTAGTGGGAGCAGATATGGCCCTGAAAGTGAAAGCAGCCATTGAAAAGAAATTATTAACTTTATTAGGCGGGAAAAAAGAAATTCAGAAACAATTACCCCGAGAGGAAATACCGAGCGGAGCCGAAAAGAAAGTGCTAGCAGTTGAATCAGAATTTTTTATTACCAGTCCCAGCGCCAAGCGGTATCATAAAGAAAAATGCGCTTTCGCCCAGAATATCCCTGAGGAAAATAAAGTTGTTCTCTCCAGAGAAGAAGCAGAAAAGACGGGCAGAAAGCCTTGCACTTGCGTCAGCGGCAAGAAAATACCATTAGTGAAACCGCCTAAGTTACCTAAGGTCTCCAAAGCCAAACCAGAGACTACTGCAGCTACTGCTAGACCTATTGCTACTAAACCAAAAGACAGACCAAAAGACAAGCAACCTACACCGACAAAAACCAAGCGAGGGGAAGGAGCAAGCTTAGATGACATTGCTAAGCTTTTCAAATAAACATGGAATGCGAATATTGCGATATCTTAGCGGGAAAAAGTAAAGCTCAGCTGCTCTACGAAGATGAAAAGGTCATTGTAGTAGTGAAAGATATGGTTTTTACACCTGGGCAGATTACGGTTTTTCCCCGCCAGCATTTTACGATCATGGAACAAGTTCCTGATGAAATTTTAACCAAGTGCATAATCGCAGCAGATAAGACCAGCCGCGCGGTGTTTGAGGTCTTTCAGTCGGAAGGAACAAATATTTTGATCCGTAACGGCTTAGGTGCCGGACAGAAAGTTCCCCATTTTGCCATCGAGATAATTCCGCGTCGGGAAGGAGATGGATTGAATCTGCAATGGCAGCCAAAGGAAATGAATCAAGATGATCTGGATATTACTGCCCACCAGCTGACGGAAGAAATAGCAAAATTAGGCGATTTTATCTCTCCCAAAAAGAGAGAAGAGTCCAAGGAAAAGGAAAAAAAGGACGGGAAGGAAGTAAAAATAGAGGCCAAGGAAGAGAAAGAAAATTACTTAGTCAAGTCGCTAAGAAAAATTCCTTGATTTATTTTAAAATTTGGAAATTAAATTTTGGGTAAGGAAAATGCAAAATTCATTTCGTAAATCATCTGTAATAGCATTTTATGGGGCAATTATGGCAGCTCTAGGCATATATCGCTGTTCTAAAACCAACCGTTCTGATTCACATTCTCAAGCAGTTCGACCAACAGAGAAATCTCTAAAGTCCCGCACCAGCGAAATAACTTTGGAAAATTTAATTATCAGCAATAAAGATCCTTATTTTTGTTATGCAGATAAAGGTAAGGATTCTATAATACGAGAATTTGCTTCTCTGGCTGATTCCCAGGGAAATTTTATTTTTAATTGTGAAGAGCTTTTTGCTTATCAAAAGGAAGGAGGAGATTTTCAATACGCTAAAAGTTTAGTTTCATTTAAAGATCAGAATGAAAAAGCGCTTTTTACCGGTAGAGATATTTTTGCTTACAAAGGGGCAGGGGGAACAATAGATTATGCTACAAAATTTCTTTCTGCTAAAGATCCAGAAGGAAGAAATATTTTTACAGGAGCTCAGCTGCCTTTATTATATCGTTTAGGCTTGGATTTACCGGAAATGATAAACTTTAAGGACACCTCCAAACCAAACGCTTTATTTATCTGTCCAACCAACGATAATAATCCCAGTAGTAATGGATTGTATAAAGAAGGGGTTTTCAGGAATGATCTCTTTCTGGATTTTTTTAAAGGTGTGAAGAAAGCCTATGATGTAAAAATTATTGTAGCTTCGAAGGAAGATGAAATTTACCAACCGCTTCTTTTGCCTACTAATTTTGAATATTTGGTTTTGGCAGGACATGGAAATGCCACATCCCTTGTTCTCGGCAGCAAAGATACATTTTATAATCAAGACTTGCCTGATGAAAAATTAAGCCTTGATATTTCAGATACAGAATTTGAAAAGTATTTACAAAATTTATCTCCAAAAGCAGTTATTTTTTTGTACTCCTGCGAAACGGGGAAAGGAGGTAAAGCAGAAAAAAATTTAGCTAACACTATTTCTGGGTGGGCTAAGAACAGGGAAGTTATCGCACCTACAGAGGTGTTGGTGGTGGGTCAAGTTAATGTGCATTCCTTCTATCCTTTTGAGGTCACTCTTAAGAATGCTGAAGGAAAGGATGATATTACATATAGGGCCGGCCAAAAGTTTGTTCCATTTTAGTATTCTATTTAGGCTATTATAATCTATCCGCTTTTTTTATTGACTCTATTTTATTCTCGTTTCTGCCTAAAATTTTATATAAAATGGTCATTCTGGAATAGGAGATGGAGCTGCAATTTTATCCCTATGATTTTGAGTACAAGATTGAAGAAGGAAAGACTTTCTTCTATTTCTACGGCCGTACTAAGGATGGAAAGAAAGTAGCGGTTAAGCACCATTACCAGCCTTTTTTTTATGTTGCTGCTGTGGGTTTAGATAAACCAAAATTTGAAGAGAAAGTGTTGCAGCTAAGTTTGAAAGCAGGCTTAGAACCAGCCCAAGTAGTTAGGTTGGAATTAGTACAGAAAGATTTGCTGGGGAAGAAGCAGGAATTCTACCAAGCCTATGCTAATTATCCGAAAGCTGTTCCGCTGCTGGCGAAAGAAATTCAATCCTGGGGAATAAACTGTTATGAACGGGATATTTTGTATGTGCATCGCTATCTACGTGATCATAATATTATTCCTATGAGGGAAGTTGTGGCTGAGGGAAATTTTGTGCCAGCTCCCTGGATGCGCGTTCCGGTTTTTGTAGCAGAAAAAGTTGAACAGCGAAAGTTCGAGCCCTGGTCTGACTGGCGAATTTTAGCGATTGATCTGGAAACTTATGCCGTGAAACGAGAAATTGATTCTAAAAATAATCCGATCCTGATGGCCGCTTTTTATGGTCTGGAAAAAGGAAGGGATGGAAAGGGAAAAGAATTTCGTAAGGTTATCACCTGGAAAAATGCCAATCTGCCGGAGTATGTGGAAGTGGTTGCGGATGAAGCAGCTTTACTACAGCGGCTGAAAGAATGTATCCTTGAATTCAATCCGGATATCATCACCGGCTATTTTACAGATGGATTTGATTTTCCTTATCTGCAGGCTAGAGCGCAAAAGTTTAATGTCCGCTTGGACTTAGGAGTAGATCATTCTGAGATCATCGTCACGCAAGGCGGTTTTGGCGATGTGCAAAGCAAGATCAAAGGATATCTCCATGCCGATATGCTGAAGTTTATCCGTAATATTTTTGGCAAGGATTTAGATGTAGAAACCTATTCTTTGGATGCAGTTTCCCGACTGCTGCTGAATCATAGCAAACATCAAGTGGAGTTAGATACACTTTCTCAAGTCTGGGATGGCCAGCCGGAAAAATTAGCGGAATTCTGCGCCTATAACCAGCATGATAGTTTTTTGGCTTACAAGCTCTGTGAGAAATTGCTCCCGGACATGATCGAGTTTACTTCCATGGTAGGCTTGCCGACCTTTGATGTAATCAGGATGCGCTTCAGCAAATTAGTAGAGAGTTATATTATGAAAAGAGCGATGGAATTTGACGTGGTTGCGCCGAATAAACCGGAGAATGCGGAAATTTCCCGACGCATGGATGAATCTATTCAGGGAGCGTTTGTGTATGAACCAACGCCAGGCTTGTATAAGGATGTGGTAGTATTTGATTTCCGTTCTCTCTATCCAACTATTATATCTGCTCACAACATCGGTCCGGAAGGTTTGAAATGCAGTTGCTGCGCGGATAAAGCAGGGACGCATGTTCCCGGAAAGGAGGAATACTGGTTCTGTGCACGGGATAAGAAATTTTTACCGGCCATCTTAGAACAGTTGATTATGCGCCGCGGCGAGATAAAAAAAGAAATTAAGAAAGCTAAAAAGGAAGGAAAGGAAACTGCCCTACTGGAAGCACGTTCTTATGCCTTGAAGATCCTGGCCAATTCTTTTTACGGCTATTTAGGATTTTATGCTGCTCGCTGGTATAGCCTCGAGTCTGCCGCTTCTACTACGGCCTATGCGCGGAATTATATCACTACCACTATTGCCCGAGCTGGAGAAAAAGGATTTAAAGTGGTATATGCTGATACTGATTCCTGTTTCTTGCTCTTAGAAGGTAAAAGCATCGATGAAGCTACTGCTTTTATGGAAGAGATTAACGAAACCCTTCCCGGCCAGATGGAGCTGGAACTGGAAGGACATTATCCGCGAGGAATTTTTGTGGGATTGAAAGGCGACCAAAAATTAATTGGCGCGAAAAAGAAATATGCTTTATTACGAAACGATGGAAGTCTAAAGATTACCGGCTTTGAAACAGTAAGAAGAAACTGGTCTCCCTTGTCGAAAGAGATACAAGAGAAAGTGCTGGAGCTAGTGCTGCAGGAAAAGGTGCAGGAAGCATTAAAGTATGTTAAGGATACGATTAAAGAATTACACAGCGGCAAGGTTAATTTGGATAGATTGATCCTCAAAACGCAGATTACCCGTGAGCTTTCCAGTTACTCTTCCTTCGCTCCGCATGTCAAAGTAGCACAGGAGATGAAAGAGCGAGGTGAAAATGTTGAGGCCGGAACAGTTGTCCCTTTTATCATTGTGAAAGGCAAGGGGTTAGTCAGAGATAGGGCAAAAATTCCGGTTGATGTTGCTGCAGGAGAATATGACGCAGAATATTATGTCGATCACCAGTTGATTCCGGCTGTTTCCAGTATTTTTTCCGTGCTCGGATATAAGGAAGAAGAAGTGTTTAAAGAAAGTTCCCAGACGGGATTGGGGAAGTTTTTTTGAGTTCAATACTTTTCCAAGATAACATTTATTTAAAGAAAGTTCCCAGACTGGTTTGGGAAAGTTTTTTTGAAGCATAACTTTATATATAATCTGGTTACATATTTTGTATGGTCGCACCTTCAGGATTTTTGTATCCTATTAGCAGTCAGTTCCCATTTGATAATGTTACTCAACAGATTGTTCTTGCTCTTCGAGAGCGAGATTTTAGAGTTCCAGGAATTAAGGTAGAATTAGGTTCTTATGGCTATCTCCCTTATGATTATGTAAAAACAATTGAAGATGATGATTTTAGATTATGGTTCTGCCGTATTCAAAGATCGCTGGGAGATGGTTTTAATGATATTGCTGCCGTGAGTCAATTAAATATCCCTGGAAAGGAATTATCGGTGTATGATGACAACTCCGGACCTACTTTTTATCTTTATGTCGGAAAGAACTGGAAAGCAGAAAAGCATGGATTTGTTAATGGCCTAAAAGTTAATAGCAAACTAAGAAGAGAACCCAGGACGTATCTTTTGTATACGGGTTCCTCGGAAACCCGCGAAGGCATTCGATATCAGGGTGAAATTGCCCCTTACTTGGCGCATTCCAATGATTTAGGCAGAGAATATGAACCTAAAGAAAATGAGCCAAGATATTTTGAAACTCGGAACGTTTTCCAAGAATTTACTGCCTTCCTAGAAGGAAAGTTAGAACAGATACGAAAACGCTGATCGCTCCAGTTTTAAATATTTTATTTAGATAATATTTATATATTCTCGGCCTCTTAAAGATCTCATGGAAGTCGGGGGGCAGGCAGTTATTGAAGGAGTGATGATGCGTAATAAAGAAAAGTACGCAGTAGCAGTGCGCTTGCCCAACGGAAAAGTCAAAATTCTTAAGGAGAAGAGCAGTTCCTTTCCGAAGTGGTTTAATGTCTTTTTTCTGCGAGGGGTAGTGGGCTTAGGATATGCGCTGTATGACGGAATTCGTGCCTTGACCTGGAGCAGTAATCAAAACCTGGGCAAGGAAGAAAAACTAAGCAAGAAGGAAATTATAGGAACAGTAGCATTGTCCTTTGTTTCAGCAATATTATTGTTTGTAGGCGTTCCTTTTTTTGCCGCACACTGGCTGCATGGTGACGGATTATGGTTCAATGTCTTTGATGGCCTTTTTCGGGTTATTTTATTTTTAGGATATTTACTTCTTATCTCCAGAATGGCAGAAGTAAAAACATTATTTCAGTATCATGGTGCGGAACATAAAACGATCTACTGTCATGAAAATAAAAAAGAATTGACGGTTGACAATGTACGCAGCTTTTCCAGGTTTCATCCACGCTGCGGAACATCTTTCCTCTTCCTGATCTTGATTCTTTCTATTGCTACTTTCAGTTTCTTGTCCGGGCCCTTATGGGTTAAATTAGGCGGAAGAATTTTGCTGCTGCCACTTATTTCTGGAGTAGGTTATGAGCTGATCAAGCTGAGCGGCAAATATGGAAATAATGTTTTTGTGAAAGCAGTTATTGCTCCCGGATTATGGCTGCAGCGTATTACTACTAAGGAACCGACTGATAAACAAATAGAAGTAGGAATTGCTTCCTTGAAAGCGGTATTGAAGTGAATTAAGGATTTTAAATTAATCTTACATAACTCCGCTGACATGGTTTTCTTTGCTGATTCTAATCACGTTGTTGACAAAACTTTCTATCTTGGTTTCGTGGGAAACAATGATGGTCTGGCGGGCTTGCAGTTTTTCCAGCACTTCACGGACTTTATCGAGCTGTTCCAGGCTGAAGCCATCGGTAGGCTCGTCTAAAATAAGCAGGTCTTTAGTGTTGATGGTATGAATCAAGGTGTTGATAACTTTGTTGAGCGCTAATCTATAGGCAAGAGCAGCAGAGGTTTTTTCCCCGCCGCTGAGATCGGTGAAAGCTATTTCGTAGCCATTCTGGACGATGACCGGCGCGAATGAATCATCCAGCCGGGAAAAGATGTTTAAATCTTCAATCAGAATGGAGAACCATTCCTGGAAGAGCTGGTCGAAATGGCGATGGATGTTGATCATCACTTGCTTTTCAATAGTGTAAGTAAGCGGTAAAAAATGTTCTTCCAGCCAGAAGTATATTTCTTGTATCCGGACTAATTTTTCCTTTTCTTTATTGAGGAGAGTGATGCGTTCTTGTATTTCCAGCTGATGGCGCTTGAGGCTTTCTGCCTGGGTCTGCAGCTGGGCGATTTTTACGGCCATTTCTTTTTCCAGTTCGATCAGTTCGGCAGCAATCTTTTTTTGCGAAATGATCATGGCGGTGACATCCTTTCTTTCGCTGAGCAGTATTTGCAATTCTTCTTTCTTTTTCTCTAATTGGGTTTTCTTAAGAACATATTGCTGTTCCTGGTGCAATACTTCCTGTAGGTTTTTCTGTAATAACTCCTGATGCAATAACCCCTGTAAATTTTTTTGTTTTTCACTGATACTGTGGCTCAGTTCTTCCAGCTTTTGGGTATGATGCAATAACCCCTGTAAATTTTTTTGTTTTTCACTGATACTGTGGCTCAGTTCTTCCAGCTTTTGGGTATAGCCTAGTTTTTGCTGCTGGAGCATGAGAGCATTGTTTTCTTGCACTAGCTGGCGCAGCTGTTCTCTTTTTTCTGCAATCCAATCTTCTTTCTTTTTAAGTAACTGTAACTCTGCAGTGATTTTAGCCAGCTGATTTTCCTTAGCGAAAATTTCCAGAATCTGTCGTTCCACAATTTCTTTTTGGTTGACAATCTCTTTTTTATTCTTTTCTAACTCAGCGAGAATGGTCATGGCTTTGACATTCTTAGCCTGTTCCTGAGAAATGATTTTATGTTTATGGTCAGCTGAAACTTCCTGCAAGCAAGTAGGACAATTTTCCAAGCTTTGCAGGGTTTGCTGCACTTCGGCAGATTGTTCCAGCAGGGTTTTGTTTTTGACAATCAGTCCTAACGTTTTTTCCAGTAATTGATCGATTTCCGTCTTTTTTTCTAACAATTCTTTTCTGAGTGCGACTTGCTGCAGTAATTCTTCTTTCTTTTTTTCCTGCTCAGGAATGATACTTATTTCTTTTATGGTTCGAGTAATCTCTTCCTGAATGATGACAATCATGTTTTGGATATTTCTTGTTTTTCCCTCGATTTCGTTCTTTTCCTTACTGAGTTGCTCTTTCTGTTTTTCTTGTTGTTTTAGTTCCAGATGCAGCTGCTCGGAATTGAGGTTTAGATCTTTAGGGAGCGAAAGTTCTTCTATTTTTATTTCTAGTTTTTCTTTCTTTTGCAGCAGTTGTTCTACATTGCTGTGGATTTCTTTTTCGAAGATGAGAAGGTTGTTTGATTCCTGTTGCAGCCTAAGATAATCTTTCTGCTGCTGTTCTGATTTTTCAATTTCTTCCTGCTGTTGTTTACGCTGCTGCTGCAAGGTCTTAAGATTGGGAGTAATCTCCTGGACGGAATGCTCAATTTTTTTCTGTTCTTCTTGCTGCTGCAGGGCTAATTGGGTATATTCTGTTAAGGGTTCAATCTTGGTATTAAGTACCGCTACATCAGTGCGCATCTTCTTGAGATAGATCTGCATGTTTTCGCGAATAATCTTGTATTTGTCGATGTTGAAGATCTTTCGTAACACGTCTAAGCGGTTTTCATTGCTGTCCTGCAGAATGAGTTTCATCTCTTCTTGAGGAGTGTAGACGGTGTAGCGGAAAATGTAGTTCTTGTTCTTGCTGAGCAAATCTTCCGGATAGCCAAGCAGGGTAAGAATTTCTGCTTTCAGTTCGACCGGCATGAGTTCTTTCTTACTGTTGTTGTAGATAAGATGGCCGGGCATCTGCTTGATGGCATCTTTTTCTTTTTTGAGATGGCGCTGGATAGTTACTTTTTGATTGTTGACGCTGAGAGTTAGTTCTACCATGCCTTTGGCTGCTCCTTTTCGCAAGAGAGATTCTGCCGGGAGTTCTGGTCGTGAAGAGCCGAATAAAGCAAATTCTATGGCTAAAAGAATAGTGGATTTCCCTGAACCAATGTCGCCGGATAAAAGAGTTGTTCCTTCAGGAAAGTCAATAGTTTGGTCTAGATAAGAGCGTATATTTTGTAAGCGTAACTGCTGCAGAAGCATTGCTTGTTTTAGGTTGATTTACTTAAAATAGATTATTGTGGTAGAAAGTAACTATTAATCCTGTTCTATAACGGTCTTTAATTCCTGGGGCGCTGTCTCCATCCAGGCGGTCAATTCTTGGGACATTTGGGTAAAATCAGAATCCTCTTGCAGGGCGAGAGTGAAATAATTAGCGGTCTCTTCTCCGCTCAGCTGCTGGTCAAGCTTGAATTTGTATTTAGCGTTGATCTTTAATCCTTGATCGCAAAATTTGTCTGTAAGCGCTTTCTTAATCTTATCTTTGTTTGCTTCCAGCTGGGGACGGAGGGCTTGCAGATGTTTGACAACATCATCGAACATCCTTTCTTTTTTCAATGCAGCAATTATTTCTTTTTTCTTTCCTTCCGTTGCAACAACTTTAGCGGCTGTAGCTTCAGTTAAACCTCCAGTAGCCTTGGTTTCAACCATAGCTTGAAAGACTTGGCCGATGTTGCTCAT
>Ga0209542_10012024_pt1 | contig 15249 bp, 20 predicted proteins | sample RifCSPhighO2_01_FD_184028 | JGI IMG/M metagenome (GOLD analysis project Ga0209542, IMG submission 184028) | Soil microbial communities from Rifle, Colorado - Rifle CSP2_plank highO2_0.1 (SPAdes) (version 2) | ecosystem: Environmental > Terrestrial > Deep subsurface > Rock core/Sediment ...
AGAATAAAATAATAGGGGTTTTCATTAATTTTTTTATTCTCGATAGGTCAAGCTGCTTAAATTCATTCCACTCTGTCATTATAATTAAAATGTCACAATTCTTAGCAGTAGAGTAGGAATCGTAACAAAATTCAACATTTTTTAAGATTTTCCTTGCATTATTCATTGCAATAGGATCATACACTTTAATCCTTGCTCCGTCTGCTTGCAGTTTATTTATCACTGTAATCGACGGCGCGTCTCTCATGTCATCTGTATCAGGTTTAAAAGACAAGCCAAGTATTCCAATTGTTTTCTCTTTTGTGTCCCCGCCTAATAGTTTTTTTGTCTTTTCGATAATTCCGCACATGGCATGCTTATTAATTTTCTCAACATCTTTGAGAAGAGAAAAATCGTATCCTGCTTTGCTTGCAATTGCTATCATGGCCCTTACATCTTTTGGAAAACAGCTTCCCCCATATCCCGCTCCAGGAGACAAAAACTGACTGCCAACTCTCCTATCAAGTCCTATTGCTTCCAATACTTTTAACCCGTCCGCGCCTGTTAATTCAGATAAATAAGCAATAGCATTGGCATAAGAAATCTTTGTTGCCAAAAACGAATTTGCAGCATATTTAATCATTTCTGCGGTTTCCATACTGGTTAGAACATATTTTCCGTCAATAGATTTATGGAGTTCGACTAATATTTTTTCTGCATTTTTCGAATCCGTACCTATTACAATCTTGTCCGGATGGAGAGTATCTGATATAGCTTGTCCCTCCCTTAAGAATTCAGGAACAGACGCAATATCAAATGCCGCGCCAATTGGTTTTGCAGAATTAATAATTTCTTTTGTTTTCTTATTTGTACCAACAGGTACTGTGCTTTTTGTAACAATAACCGTGTAGTCTTTTAAATTCTCTCCGATTTTCTTGGCAACTTCAAAGACAACTGACAAATCCGCTTCGCCAGTGGACTTTGGAGGAGTACCTACTGCAATAAAAACAGCATCTGACGCAGGAATAGATTCTTTATAGTCCAAAGTGAACAATAATCTTTTTGCCTTTACATTTCGTTTAACAATCTCTTCAAGTCCTGGTTCGTAAATAGAAAGTATGCCTTTTTTAAGGTTTTCTATTTTTTCTTGAGTATGACCAATAACCCAAACAGTGTTGCCTAAATCTGCAAAAACAGAAGCGGTTACCAATCCTACATATCCATGCCCTACGAAAGTAATAGTCATAAATAAAATTTCTAATTATTCTAATTCCTAATTAACCTAAATAAATTCCAACTTAGAAATTAGGTCAATTAGATTAATTAGGTTAATTTATCCATTTGCCTCTTGATTTCTCCTAACCCTTCTTCAAAAGTGCTCATCCGAACGCCCAATTTAGTTATTTTATCATTTATTAACACTAATTGAAAAGGTCTAGGCGCTCTATCTTTAAAAAACTTCGCCCGTGTAGTTTTGTTGATTTTGGATTTATCCAAATTAAATTCATCTGCTATTAAATTTGCAGCATCAAAAGGCGCTAAACTCTGGCTTCCCACAAGGTGAAATATGCCTTGAGAACTATTGCTAATAAAAATATCCAAAACAAAAGCAATGTCGTCAATAAATGTTGGGGTAAAAATATGATCGGTGACTGCTGCAACCGCTTTCCCTTCTTGTAATCGCTTAAGAATTGCGCGGGCAAAATCCAATCGCCCGAACACAGCTCTATAAGGCGAAGCAATACGCGCAATAATCCAAGGAGTTTTTAAATTTTGAACAATTTTTTCTCCCTCATATTTCGTTTGTCCATACCAATTGATAGGGTTAGGAAGATCACTTTCTGTATATTCTTTTGCCTGCCCCGTAGATGCGCCCCTCGCGGGCGCGAGGGTGGAAGCCTCCGACGCGAGGTAAACACTCTTCGGGGTGCCGTCGAATACAAAGTCTGTTGAAATGTAAATGATTTTTTTATTTGCTTCCAGACAAGCATCCGCGATATTTTGGGTTCCCAAAACATTAATCTGCCATGCGTCTCCTTGCTGACCCAAAGACTTATCTTTTTCGCACTCATCAACATCAGTTTTTGCAGCCAAATGAAGGACAATTTGCGCATTTGAGTCTTTGACTTTTTTCAAAACAGTATTCCTGTCCGTAACATCAACTCCTGTGCTTATACTAAGATTTTCAAACTCATATTTATCGCTCAAAAGCTCAATTATCCTTGACCCAACAAGTCCATCTAACCCAGTCCCCAAAATCTTCATTGACAATAATTATACAATAAATTTCTGAACCCGTTTTATAAAGAAGCTGAGGACGCCAGAACTGCAGCAGCAGTGTGACCATTAAGTAAACCTGCTTTTGCTAAAGCTACTGCTTCTTGCGGAGAGCACCATCTATTTTTTCCATTATTTTCTAATTTTTTAATTAATTCTGGTTCGTTAACCTGCATTAAAAATCCTAGATTGGTAGCATCAATTCTATTGGCATCTGCGTAAGGTAGAGCGAAAACATTTAAGACTCCCATTCTGAAAATTTCATCTGGATTTTTTCCTGGAGCTATACTTGTTATTAAATCAAAAAGTTGAGGATCAAGTTCTCTTTTTCCATCTAGTATTCCTTGAAGTTTAGTAGCTGAAGTTTGAAAAGGAGTTTTAGCTATAACCTTCTTTGGAGAATGAGCAAAAGGTTCTTGAGCTAGGGATAGAAGAATTTTATCCCCATTTTTAATAATGCCCACAAAACCACTAATTCTTACCCGTCCTTGTCCTTCTTTGGACGGAAGATTTACTTCTCCTTCTTTTTGAATTAATCCAGGTTGAGTCCATTTAAAAGAAACTGTTCCGTCTGGATTATATCTAATAATAGTTTGTCCTTGAAGGGTAAAGAAAGAACCGTCTACTTTATCCACTTCGCCATTTGGAGTTAGTTCTCTTTTCCATTGATTTCCATCCGTAAGAGGAGCTGCTTCAACGGTCATTTCTCCAAATTTTTTTAATTGTTCTTTATACCAAGTTGTCACTTCCGTAAACTCTGATTTATTCAGAACAAGTTCTGCTTGTAAATCTCTAAAATTAGATTGTGGGACTTCTTCTTCCATATTTATGTATTATAACACGATTCGAAGAAAGAATCAACAACTCCTATAGCTTTCCATATTGCTCTTTGTAGTATTTTTTGTACGAACCTGTTTTGACATCTCTCCACCATTTCTCGTTTTCTGTGTACCAAGCAATTGTTCTTTCGAGCCATTCGTCAAAATCATGAAGCGGCTTCCATCCTAATTCATTTTGAATTTTTGACCAATCAACAGCATAACGGCGATCGTGTCCAAGCCTGTCTTTAACATGTTCCATAAAACTTTCATCCTTCTTCATTATTTTCAATATTTTCTTTATTACTTCGAGATTGGAGATGTCTTTCGTCATCCCTCCAACCAAATATGTTTCTCCAATCTTTCCTTTATTTAAAACCAAGTCAATTGCCCTACAATGATCAATTACATAGAGCCAATCCCTAACATACAAACCGTCTCCATACACCGGAACTTTTTTATCTTCCAAAATATTCGTTATTGCTAATGGAATAAACTTTTCAGGAAACTGATATGGACCAAAATTGTTCGAACAATTAGTGATAGTAATTGGAAGTCCATAAGTTTCATGATAAGCTCTAACTAAATGGTCTGATCCAGCTTTGCTGGCCGAATAAGGACTTCTGGGATTATAATTTGTTCGTTCAGTAAATTTACTCGTATCATTCAGGTTGAGGCTGCCAAACACTTCATCCGTAGATATGTGATGAAAACGCTTAATTTTGTGTTTCAGAGCCATATCCAGAAGTACTTGTGTCCCAACAACATTGGTCATTACGAAATCTGAAGGCTTAGTTATCGAACGGTCAACATGGCTTTCTGCAGCAAAATGAACAACTATTTCTGCATCTTCCATTGCCTGATCTATGGAATTTAAATTGCAAATATTTCCATGTATAAATTTATAGTTTGGCTTTTCTTCAGCTTCTCTAAGGTTTTCTAAATTACCGGCATAAGTCAAGCTGTCGAAATTAACAATTTCGTCTTGAGGATGATGTTTCATCCAATAGAGAATAAAATTAGAGCCTATAAATCCGGCACCACCTGTTACCAGCAGCTTCATATTTATAATTTCTTATCTCTTCTTAATTTATCCAGCATTAGAATTCCGATCACGGATGCTGAATGATTAATCTCTCCCGTCATGACTTTTTTTACAGCCTCGTCAAGAGGCATTTTTACCAGAGATATTTCCTCATCTCCATCTAAATTGTTTTCGCCCATTTCCAAACCTTTTGCCAAAAAGATATGTCCCCTGCTCTTAAAAACGCTGCCTGCCATTTCTATCCTTGCTATTTCCTCCAACTGATGAGCAATTATTCCAACCTCTTCCTTTAATTCTCTTTTTGCGGCTGCTATAGTCGTTTCTTTCCTTTCTACATATCCCGATACGGCTTCCAAAGCTGTCTTTTCCAACATATACCTATATTGAGAAATTAAGTAAACCTCGTATTTGTCAGTTAATGGAAAGATTGTAACAACAGTATCTCTTTGAGCAATATGATGGATTTTTTTTGTTCCTCTTTTATTTCTAAAAACTAATTCCCTAACATTGAAAAGCTGTGATCTGAATACGGATTTTTGTGAAACAATTCTCCATTGACTCATTGCAGTTCACCATTTTTTATTTTTTCAGCAACTAAATTGTTTGCCCGCAAAAGTTCGTCATGAGATGTGCCTGCATCAATCCACCAATCAATAATTTCGCATTCCAATGTCTTTTCTCTCAAGTAAAAATTGTTAAGATCTGTAACTTCCAATTCTCCGCGTGCGGACGGCTTTTGTTTCTTTATAAAGTCAAAAACTCTTTCATCGTACATATAAATACCTGTTTGCGCTATGTTAGATTTTGGATGTTCCGGTTTTTCCTCAATTGATAAGACTTTTCCCTGTCCGTCAACTTCAATAACCCCATATTGTCTTGATTCTGTATTCATTTGGACGCCAAAAACAACTGCGCCCTTATCTTTTTTCTCAAAATCCCTAACTCGTTTTTTGAGATCATGATTAAAAATATTATCTCCTAACACAACCAGTGTCTTTTCTCCCCTTCCAAACTCTTCCGCCAATAAAATTGCATCCGCAATTCCGCCTTTTGGTTGTTTTTGAACTCCGTAATATATTTTCATACCAAATTCTTCTCCTGCCCCTAGTAAGTTTGTGAAATGTCCTGCGTGATCCGAAGAGCTGGTTACCAGAACTTCTTTAATTTCTGTTTTAGCTATTGCTTCCAAAGGATAGTAGATCATTGGCTTGTTATAAACAGGAAGAAGGTGTTTATTTGTAACTAATGTCAGAGGCCTAAGTCTGGTTGCAAGACCTCCTGCTAAAATAACTCCTTTCATATAGCGTTTAAGAGAAAAAATATAATTGTCAAACCAAGAACCCCAATAAGTATATATTCTACCACAATTTTTACATGTAGGTCATGATTTATCAAGTGATGGATAATTCCCCACAAAACATAAAAAAAAGTAGTTGCAATAATTATTCCGATTTGCAAATTTTCGTTTGAACGATTGGAATATGCCAATAGAAAACCAAGGATAAAAATAATGAAAAGAACAAGATAATATCCGCTGTGTTTATATAAATTAGAAAACATTAAATAATAACCCCCTTACTCAATATCCCAACCAAAGATAATATCAGCAAAAGATACAATATGTGATCTGCATTGTGCCCGACAAAACGGGCAATTTTCTTTTTTTCTACAATAATCATATCCAATAAAAGAACGAAAATAAAGATAAAAATTATTATTATACCGATATTTAACGAAAACGAGGGTGCATCGATAAGTGGCTCATTTTTTACATCCGATGCTGTCGCGACTTCCTGAATCCTACTGCTTTCAACAATAGGAGTACTCAAATTGCCCAACATCTCGACTATCAAGACTGTTTCTTCCCCGTTTAATCTACCCATTTTTATTGCAAATCCTACATCTGAATAATTCGATGAGAGCATATTACTTCTGTGATCCGGGCTTTCCATCCATGCCTTTACTACATCTTGCGCGCTTGAGAACCCCCTGGCTAAATTTTCTCCTGCATAAACATATTTGTATCCGGAAGATTTTATAAAAACCCATGGGGTTTTGCCTGTCGGAGAATTATGCGCCCAATAATCATACCCAAACATATCGTCTGCTTTTTTCACTGCAGCTTCTGTAAGTTTTTCATTAAGGGCAAGAGGCACAACGCTATTGCCCTGTCTTTGCTTGTTGGTTAAAAGAAGCAATTCTTCTGCTGAAATATCAACTTTTACGCCCAGCACCGATGGAAAACTAACCTTAAGGCTTTGAATAAAGAAACCTGCTAGAAAAAGAAATACTATTGTTAAGAGCAAATTTGAATGATGCAGAACTTTAGAGCGGTGATTATTCGATTCTCTTGGTATAAAAAGATGCAACAGGAACTCTTTCATTTTTTTATTATATCATGGGTTAGGGGTAAGATTATTTTTCCTGTTTTCCCGCCATTAACCGGAATTTTAAGAACAAAAGACAAAGCATTTACAATGGCAAGTCCCACCCTAACTCCTGTAAACGATCCCGGTCCCGCATTAATCTGAATCGTAGAAATATCGTCTAATTTTACCGAATATTTTTTCAAAATTCTATTAATCATCGGCAGGATAATTTGCGCCTTATTGGAAGTTATCTTTTCCGTTTGAATATCTTTCCGGCCGTTAATAATTAAGCCGATTGCAATCTCCTTATTATCCGAAGTATCTAGCAAGAGAGTAATTTTTATTTTTTCATTTTCCATTTTTCATTTTTACCGCCCCTTCTCTTATAATTTTCCAAGGCGTAACAGTACAGTCAATCACAGTCGAAACATTATCCCCAAGTTTTTCATTGATTTTTAGTATATAATCCACCATAACCGTAAGTTTTGGATTCAAATCCTCAAATTTAAATGGAGTTTTTTCACCTGAAAAATTTGCCGATGTACCCAAAATCGGTACTCCAACTTTTGAAATAATTTCTCGGATAATTTTGCGATCGGGGATTCTTACTCCTAAAGTCTTTCTTCCTCCCCTGACTAACGATGGCACCTTTACTTCATTACATTGAAGTATTAAAGTAAGAGCTCCCGGCCAATATTTCTTCATCAAAATTCCTACACCTTGCGGAATTTTTCTTACATATTTTCTTACCATATCAACACTGCTAGCTAGAACGGGAACTGCTTTATTTCTTGGCCTTTTGCGAATCTTAAATAACCTCTTTATCGCATTTTCATCGTCTATCCTGCAGCCAATTCCAAAAGCAGTGTCTGTTGGGAAAATAACTATTCCGCCGTTTTTAAAGACCCTAACCGCTTCTTGGACTTGTTTATCCATGAGTCTAATTATACCTTTTTTACTTCTTTAAGAAACTTGTTGAGTGAGGATTTTTTTATTAGATAACGTCCGCCAAATTGAATTGCTTTAATCTTTTTTTGTGAAATATATTTATAAACAGTTAGCGCGCTTAAATTTAGAAAAACAGAAACTTCTTTGACGTTGAAAAAATTTGTTTCGACAATATAGCTCATTGTTTAAGTTGCGAACAATGTATCACACAAAACCTATGTTGTCAAACTAAACGCAATTTTTCTCACCTCGTCGGATACATAGGAAAACCCCACGTCAATTCTCTGACGGGGTAAATAACTCTTTAATTTCTCCGCCCATTCTATTACGACAATATTATTTTTGTTATTTATAATTTCCTCAATTCCCAAACTTTCAAGATCTTTTTCACTTTCTACTCTATATAAATCAATGTGATAAAAGTCATTAATCATTAATCCTTCATCATTAATCCTTATCTTGTATTTCCTAATAATTAGGAACGTTGGTGAAATTATTCTCTGCTTAATACCCAATCCTTTTGCCAACCCTTGAACAAAAGTTGTTTTGCCGGATCCTAAATCTCCATGCAAGCAAACAATATCTCCTCCTGCCAAAAATCTAGCAAAATCCTTACCCAATTCCTGTGTCTCCCTAAAACTATTGGTAACAAAAACTTTTCCAGCAAAATTATTCTTCTTCATTCTGTACTAATTTTTCCTTTTTGATTGCCCGAAATACTAATATACCACATATCACTATAAAAACAATCCCAATAGACATCAGGACCTTTTGAAGATCGTTGCTTGCATTCTTCGACTTAGTCAAAGAATCTTCTGTTGGAGAAATAATTAAATCGTTTTCCGTGCTTTCCCCCAAAACAAAAGTTGGTAAAACATTTTGCTGCGTAGATGTTGTCGTAGGTTTTGAAGTTGGAGTAGGCGTATGGATTGGGGTAGGTGTCGGAGTTTTCGTCGGCGTCGGCGTATTAGTTGGGGAAGATGTCGGAGTGGAAGTAGGAACTGAAGTCGGAGTAGGAGTATTTGCTGGAGTAGGAGTCGGGGTCGCGGTTGGCGTTGGCAAAGAAATAGAAACTGTTACCGCGCTATTGTTTGCCTCTGCTGCTGTGCTCCCCCCCCCACTAGTATATCTCCTTAATCTCATTTTATAAGCACCGCTGCCGTCATATTCTGCACTTGTTGGACTTCCTATTCTTCCCTGCACGGTACCGCTCCAAGTAATTCCGCTTATCATCGATACTGGTAAATATTGGGAATAATCCGACCCTCCATACCAATCTGCATTATTAAAAGTTTCGCCAAAATAGTTTGTTGTCCCCTCTTTTAAGAGATCTATTCTTAGATAATTAGTTCCGGTTGTTGCCCCAGAAATTGAGGCGGTAATAGTAAATGAGTCCTGAGTGATGGTGCTCGGATAATCGGAAATCGTTACGGAAACTGCAAGAACAGGATTTGCAAAATATAGAAAAAATAAAAATGCAAAAAGAATAACTACTGCCTTCATCTTCTAAGAATAAACTCTCAAAATTAATTAGTTACCGTATGTAGGTACCAAGTAACTAATCCGCCATCATGGACAATTTTACTATAATAAAGCTTGCCATTTGAACAATTATATGATCCGCCATAAAGCTTTCCCGATTTAACGGCTTTTACCGTTGACGACGAAGAATCCATATCGATTCCCGTATGGATTCCGCCTGAATAGAAGTTTTGGGCAAATCCGTGAGAACCATACCCTTGATGAATAACAATTGGTTCATTTAATGGCCATGTCAAGTCCCCTGAAGGATTAATTGTTCCATAATAACTGTAGCTATCAGACCCGTAGTCGTATGAAAAATTGGCTGACTTTAAGTAATTATTAGGATTTTGAATCGAGCCGTCTTTTTGAACTTCAAAATGCAAGTGGGCTCCCGATGAACACCCAGGGCTAGTGCCGTAGGAAGCTATATATCCAATAGCATCACCTTGATTAACATCTCGTAAGTATGAATCTACTCCTCCGCCAAATACTATGGCACGTTCAGCCCTAGCTTGAGCAAGAAGCTGTTGATATGTTGCCTCATCGGACTGTGTCGCAATCAGAAGCTGCTGTTTTGCAATTTTTTGTTGCCCCAAACTTTCACTGTACGTCTCAAGTTGCAATTTAAGGGATTCTATTTTTTTCTTCTTTGCCTCATAAATTTCTTTTTGATTTGCATAATCATTTTTTGCCTGCTGAACATCATAGATGAGTCTTTTGTCATGAACCTGTGCAATTCTAAGATAATTAAGTCTTGCCAATAAATTAGATGCGTCCCGAGATGACAAAAGCATTTCCAAAGGCTGAACTTTTCCTGCTTGATATGTCGCAATAATTCTATTTAACAATACTCCTGTAATTCTATTTAGGGAATCGGAAAGTGTAGAAATTTTCTTTGTCGCAGTATCAATGTCTAATGTCAAATCCAATATCTCTCTCCTATTTGCCTCTATTCTTGCTTCTGTTAATCTTATTTGACTATCCATTATGGAAATTTGGGATGAGAGAGTTTTAGTCTGGCCCTTGAGATCCTGAACTTTATTCTCCAAACAAGTGACTTTCGCCTGCCCCTGCTTATCATCACATTCCGCAGCTTTAATAATTACTAAGGAGGCCTTAAAGAAAATTAATCCAAGAAGGAAAAATATAAATAGTATTTTTTTTATCATAAACCATATTATTTAAGATATCTAAGTACTGCTACAAAACTGGAGAGTATTCCCAAAACTACAGCAACTATTATTTCTGTACCCAAAAGACCTAGTAAGAAAACTAGAGGAATGGGGAAAATTGGAATCCCTTGCAAGAAAGCTGGTAATGATGTAGTTGTAAACCATAATCTTCCGGCTGCTATTGTCCATCCAAGCAAAGATCCCATAAATCCATAAAAAATTCCTTCAATTATAAAAGGCCATCTGATATACCAACCGCCTGCACCTATTAATCTCATAATTTCTATGTCCTGTTTTTTTTGAGAAATTTTTAATCCAATAATAGTTATCATAATGGAAATAGATACTAATGATAAAACTATTATTAATTCTATTCCTGTTCTTCGTAAAGTATTTGTCATAGAAGTCAATGTAAAGACAACATCTTTTAGGAAAACCACTTCAGAGACCAAAGGAGAATCTTTAAGCATATTATTTATTTCAGACAAATTTCCAATTTTTACAGTAGATATCTCAAGCGATGCGGGCAAAATGTCAGCTGTTACTAATTCCAAAAGAAGTGGATCGTCTTTATTTTGTTCTCTATAAATCTTAAGGGCATCTTGTTTCGAAACAAATTTTGCGCTTGCAACCTTATTGGTTGCCATCAATTCATTCTTGAGATTATCTATGTCGGCTTGCTTTACTTCATTTTCGAAGAATGCAGTTACCTGAGGTCTTGATTCAAAATAACTTATAGCCTTTGCTGAGGCATAAAAATTAAAAGCAAAAAATGATACATAATAAAATGTAATAGTCATGATAAAAATTGCAACCAAAGCCTGATACGGAGAACGTCTGATATTGCGCCAGGTTGTTTTAAAAGTCTTCATCTTCCTCTTTCTTCTTTTCCTCCTTCTTTTTTTCCGGTTTTGGTTTAGTTTCTAACTTTTTATTCTCTCCTTCTATATTATCTGATTTTGGAGAAGAATGCGAAGGAGCTGTATCTTTTGCTAACTGACCATTATCTAAAGATATAATTCTTTTGGAAAGTGCTTTTATGATATCCTCGTTATGAGTCGCCATAATAATAGTCGTACCTTTCTTATTAATCTCTGACAAAAGCTTCACAATTTCCATTGCTGTCACTCGATCTAAATTTCCAGTTGGTTCATCTGCCAAGAGGATATCGGGTTCAAGCGTGAGAGCCCTTGCAAGCGCAGCTCTTTGGAGTTCTCCTCCGGAAAGTTGAATGGGAAATTTATCCTTGTGAGGATTAATTCCAACTTTCTCCATTATTTCCTCTGCAATCTTTTTTGCAGCAATGGCATTTACTCCCGAAACCTCAAGAGGAAGGATGATATTTTCAAAGATTGTTCTATCCATTAATAATTTTAAGTCTTGAAAAACAACACCTATCTTCTTTCTAAGATGGGGCAGTTTATTGCCCGGAAGCTTTACGATATCCCAATTATCCACAATAATTTCTCCTGTGGTAGGAAGTGCTTCGCGGGTAAGAAGTCTAAAAATTGTTGTTTTTCCGCTCCCTGTCGGACCCACCAAAAAAACAAACTCACCTCTTTCAATATTAAAGCTAATATCTGAAAGCGCAAAAACTCCGGTGCGAAATTGTTTTGAAACCTTATTTAACCGTATCATAGCTAGAGGATTTCTATTCGGCCTACATCCATGAGCCAACCCGCATACTGCGCAGCTTGAGTTTGACCCCAAACTTTTATTTTTTTGCCTATAAATTGAGACAGGTCTAGGGTAGATGATGTAAGATAAACATTTTGACTTTCTCCTCCAGGGCGAACTAAGTGAAATTGTCCTTCTCCGTTAATTCCTCCGCCTTTCAATGATCCAGCAGCGGTATCTTTAAATAACTTTGTGTCATCGGATCCCACAATAGCTCCCCTTGAAACCTTGGAGGAATCTATGTATCCTGAAGTAAGAGTGTTACCAGCAATTTCTCCCTTTTTAGCGCTAAATACATAGCCTGTAATTCCGCCCAAAACAATAGCAGTAAGTAAAAAGATAAATAAATTTTTCGTAAAAATAGAGCTTATGCTATTATTGATGTTAAGAGCTAAAGGCTTCCCGGTTGGCTTATTATCCTCAAGTACATCCGCCTTCTTTTCCATATCTCTAGTTAATCACAAAATAGTGTTTTTGGCAATCCCCCCTGCCCGCCGATTCAGCGCTCCCCGCTGAGCGGGGTAAGCTTAGGCGGGTTAAAGCTTGCGCAGTTCTTCATCTATGAATTCATCCAAGTCTCCATCCAGAACCGCGCCTGTATTGCCGGTTTCAAAGTTAGTTCTCAAATCCCTTACCATATGGTAGGGGTGCAAAACATAGGAGCGGATTTGATTTCCCCATCCCGGAGTTTTATATCCTCCTTTTAGTTGTTTTTCCTGCTTTTTCCGTTTGTCTTCTTTTAATATCCATAGCTTTGCCCGCAATATTTTTAGAGCGTATTCCCTATTTTGAGCTTGAAATCTTTCAGTTTGCGCTGTTACCACAATTCCTGTAGTCCTGTGTTTTAGTCTGACAGCTGTTGAAACCTTATTGACATTTTGCCCTCCATGGCCTCCTGCACGGAAGAAATCCCATTCTAAATCATCTTCCCTAATTTCTATTTCAGGATTATCGCCAATATCAGGCAGAACCTCAACCAATGCGAAAGATGTCTGACGAAGATTGTCTGCGTTGTAAGGAGAAAGTCTTACTAAGCGATGCACACCGGCTTCACCTTTTAGGTATCCATAAGCATATTTGCCGCTAACCGTTATGGTAACGCTTTTATATCCTGCTTCCTCCCCGTAGGTTTCATCGATTATTTCAGACTTGAATCTTTTTCTTTCGCAATACCTCGTATACATTCTAAAAAGCATTTGGGCCCAATCCATTGCCTCTACTCCTCCCTGACCTGCATGAATAGATAGAATTGCAGAATTTTTATCATATTCTCCTGATAAATAAAGATAGACTTCAAGCTCTTCTAATAATTTTTGAGCTTTTTCATGATTGCCATCCGTTATTAATCGTTTAAGCTCCTCTGCCTTTGCAATTTCCGCTTGAAGATCAGACATTTCCTTCATTTTTTCCGCGGCATTTTTATGATCTTGCCAGAAATTAGGCTTCAGACTTTCCGCCTCTATTAATCTTATTTCCTGCCTTTTGCGATCAGCATCAAATTTTGCCAATAATTTATTAACCCTATCTTTTATTTCTTCCATATTTTAAATTATAAACCGCAAATTTGTCTGCAAATTTCTTTTACTTGATTAGCAGGGTATTGCTCTAGCGATTTAATATCATTAAGTATTTTCTGAACTTGCGGAGAGGAGGAAGCGATTTCTGCAATGTTTAAGTCTAAAACTTCTTGCTTTAAATCATTAAGCTTTTCTTTTACAGCTCCTTGCACATCTATACCCATATTGCCATTATTATTTTTGCCTTTATCCTCAAGACTTACTCCCTTAACTGATTTTCCTTCTTTCGGAGATAAGTTTGCGTCAAGAAAACGAATTTTAAAAAAATATGCCCCGACTGCTAAAAGCGCTATTAGAAAAAAAGCAATAAAAATCCTTGTTTTATTCCATGATTCTTCATTTTTTACATCATCCATATGTTACAATGGTAGCATGAATCTTAAATCCCTTCAAGAAAAAATAAAATTATTAAATGAGAAAACAAGACCCCAATATAAACTTTATTCGCCAATTGAAAAAGAAATTCTAACTAAAACAGTAAAATTAAATGAGGAAGTTGGCGAACTTTGCAATGATATTCTCTCAATTCTAAAACTTCAACGGCGCGCAAAACTGCAAAATTTTGACAAACGCAATATGTATGAGGAATTTGCAGATGTGATTATTACTGCCATGCAGCTGGCTATCGCAGCGGGCGTAGATGTAGAAAGAGCAGTTGGAGATAAATTAAAGAAAATTGAAGGAAGGTACATGAAAGATAAATCTTGACTTGTGAATTTGTTTGAAAAAGTTTATGAAATTGTTTGCTTAATTCCAAAAGGTAAAGTAGCTACTTATAAACAAATTGCAAAGCTTGCCGGAATAAAAAACCCGCGACTTGTAGGTTTTTGTCTTCATAAAAATACAGACCCAAAAAATATTCCCTGCCATCGGGTAATTAAAAGTAATGGATATTTAGCAAAAGGCTATACTTTCGGAGGACTAAAAAAGCAAAAAGACATTTTGAGAAAAGAAGGAATAAAATTTTCGGCAAATGGAAAAATAAATTTGGAAAAATATTCTTTTAAACCCTAATCATTTATCCTTAATTCCTATCTCTTTTATGTCTTTGTGTAATTCTTTTTTTAAATCTTCTGCGGTTTTTTTAATTTTTTCTTCAATATTGCCTACTTTTTGATTAAGGAATTTCCAAATTTTATCGTGATTTTCAGAGGCAAGGTGATGTAGAAATGTTTTTTTATCTATCGGATTGAGCTCTGATAAAATTAAATCTAAAATTTCATGGTGAAGATTGGAATCCATAAGGGAAATTAAGTGTATTCTCTCCTTTGAAGTCATATCCATATTTCCTAATTCCAGAGAAATGGCAGATGTGTCGATAATATGTGTATAGAAATATTTTTTCTTCATACAATTTATTTTGGAATAGCAGGACCTAATGGTATATTATCATTTGGATCGTCTACAAAAAAGTATATCACCGGTCCCTTTAATGACCCGTCAAATCTCTCAAGATAATACATGACTTCGGGAGATCCTCCCAAGTGCTTACCCGTAGATTCTCCCGGACCCGCATCTGCAATATCTGCAACAATAGCCCGCCCGTTATTCGGATTTACAACAAGCATTTTTCTGTATTTATAAAAATCACGGTATTCGGAAAACCGTTTATTAAAGTCTTTTGATAAAAAAGTTTGAACAGCAATATAATATTTCTCCCTGTCTTTATCTAACTGCGAAAGAGAATTGCTGGAAGAAACAAAATATCCCCAAGCTCCAAGTCCAGGCGCCATTCCCGACTGCCAATAAAATTTAGCGTCATCCTCCGAATCAAAATGTGTACTTAATGTATCTCCTGGATAACGAGCCAAATGTTGTTCTGCGCCGATAAACCCGTAATTTCTATTAAGTCTTTTGTTGTCA
>Ga0209542_10012028_pt1 | contig 15245 bp, 12 predicted proteins | sample RifCSPhighO2_01_FD_184028 | JGI IMG/M metagenome (GOLD analysis project Ga0209542, IMG submission 184028) | Soil microbial communities from Rifle, Colorado - Rifle CSP2_plank highO2_0.1 (SPAdes) (version 2) | ecosystem: Environmental > Terrestrial > Deep subsurface > Rock core/Sediment ...
GGGATCAATCTGCAGCTGGCTCTGGCAAACATAAAGAACACCGACATTAATACACTTCCGCAGAGCTTGATCCCAGAGGTATTGGAGTATGAAAAAATGATTAACAACGTTTCCGATGGCTTAGACGTGCTTTTGTCGGCAACGGAATCTGTCCCGGAGCTTTTAGGTTCGGCCGAAATAAAAAAGTATTTAATTTTATTTCAAAATTCAAATGAAATCAGACCGACGGGTGGATTTATAGGTTCCTATGCAATTTTAGAGCTGGAAAAAGGTAAGATTAAATCTTTGACGATAGACGATGTTTATAATCCAGACGGACAACTTGATGTGAGAAATGTAAAAGTCGCCCCGCCAAAACCTATTGAAAACTTTTTAAAAGAAACGAGGTTTTATATAAGAAATGCAAACTGGAATCCGAATTTTCCGAACTCTGCACAAGATATAGATAATTTATTTTATAGATTAAACGGCGAGCATTTTGACGGTGTGCTGGCGGTTGACCTGTCATTTGTGCAGAGTTTACTAAGGGTAACCGGTCCGACATTTTTAGCCGCTTATAACGAGGAAATTACCGCCGATAATTTATTTGAAAGAACTCAATTTCACAGCGAGTTTAATTACAGCAGCGGGTCTGATCAAAAAAGATCATTTTTGACTATTTTAGGCAGCAAATTACTCGAAAGCGTATTTGCATTGTCAAAAGAGAAAATGTCCGATCTGTTCAGTAATATGAATAAGTCTCTGAATGAAAAACATATTTTGGTTCATATATTAAACAGTCCGTTTGCGGCTGTATTAAATGAAGGGCATTGGGATGGATCTCTGGTAAGTACGGAGGGGGATTATTTATATGTTGTAAATGCAAACTTAGGCGGAACTAAATCAAATTATTTTGTAGAAAATAAAATGAAGTATGAAGTTTCTTCACTAACAAGAGACGGTTTGCTGAGAGGTGAGTTGACACTGGATTATATTCATAAAGGTACAGATGACGCCTGGCCGGGTGGTCCTTACACAAACTACGTTCGGGCATTGACGCAGACGGGTACTAAACTCACGGGTGCAAAACTTTTTTACGCAGACGAACCGGAAAAAGATATATTTAAAGAGGTAATTATATCTAAAGAAGGAGCTTATAATTCATTTGAAACAAACTTTAAGCTTGAAACCGGTAAGAAATTGAAACTGGTAATGAATTTTGATCTTTCAAATCAATCTATTATTAATCAGGAAAATATGGAATATAGGTTATATTGGCAAAAACAGCCCGGTACTTTGTCTGATTCGGTGGAGTTTATATTTAACCCGCCATTCGGGCTGACTTTGGATCCCTCGGTTTCTACAGTTTCGATTGAAGGAGAAAAAGGTGTTGTGAGAGTTAATCTTTTAACAGATAAATCTTATTACATAAAACTGAAATAATTCAATCAATGGCTCTGCCACTGACGCAATTAGATATTTTCTTATATAATGATTTAAGAAATGCCTATTAAAGAAGTACAAACTATTAACAAGCAGCATGCCGTACCGCAAAATATTATGGATGTTGAATTTAAACTCATAGGTGACTTGACTATGAGACAGTTTGCTTATCTAGTAGTATTTGGGGGGTTGGCGTGGTTGTGTTTCAGCTCTCTAAGCGGAATATTCAAAATACCTTTGGCACTGTTCTTTGCACTACTGGGGCTTGGATTGGCATTTTTTTCTATAGCCGACAGAGGCTTGGATCAGTGGATCGTTAACTTTCTACATTCAATGTACAGTCCTACTCAAATGATCTGGAGAAGAGAACTGAACGTACCTTCTATATTTTTGTATCAAAACCTGGCTGTCGTAAAACATGAACTTGTTACTTTGGCTCCTACATCAAGCAGGCGAAAATTGGAAGAATACTTAGAATATCAAAATAAAACTCCTAAAATTGATAGATTGGATATTCAAGAAGCTGAATATATTAAAAAAGTCCGGGAAGCTTTCATGGGAGAAGCCCGTGTGACACCGGCTCCGTCTCCTTACGTTTCCGTTGCTGTACAAGAACCTACTTATTACCAGCCTGCTCCCCCTGCTCGACCGGTTACGGAAGAAATTCCTGAAGGAATACCTGAAAGAAAGCTCGAAGAATTGAAAGAGGTAAAGGAAGAGGGAGTGCCTCCTAAACCTGAAGCTGCGGAAATAATCAAGCAATCTTACGTTATGCATCCGTCAGCCGAACTACTTACTCCTGAACAGTTACAAATCATTAGATCTACAATGCCGCCTTCAGTACAGGCGGGTTTAACAATGCCTGCAATTAGTGCTTTCATTCCTTTAACTCCAATTACGCCAGATAGGAGGACGGGAAGAATGTTTACAAGTTTAATACCGGAAAAGGGAGAGTTTATTCTGCCGGTGAGAGGGGAAAAAGTTTTAAGGACGAATGAACAAATGGTACTAGAATCCGACTTGGAAGGCAAAACAGATCAATTAAAGAGGCTGATCGATCAGATAAAACGCGACGAGATGTATAAAAATGTGATTTCCAAAGAAGGTCAGGTGGAGGAAGGAAGTGTCAAAAAGCAGGCACAGAGTGTAATTGAGGCTATTAAGCAGGAAAATACTAATTTAACTAAAGAAATTGATAAGCTTAAGGGAGATTTGGTAAAATCGAAACAAGAAGGGCAAGATAACATTGAAACCCAAGAAAGAATTCAAAAACTGGAGCAGGAAAAATCACAGCTCTCTGTAGATTACACAAAATTGAAATCCACGTTTAACGAATTTAAAGATAAGGAAATTAAAAAACCGGTACAGACTGAGTCCCAGCCCTACGGAATCGGTGCAATAAGCGCTTCATATTCAACTAAGCAGCCTTTATCCGACCGACCTAATATTTTGTCCGGGACTATTAAGAACAGCACAGGTCAAACGATTGAGGGGGCTGTAGTTATAATAAAGAGTCAGAAAGGCGAACCGGTTAGGGCATTAAAGACAAACGCATTAGGCCAGTTTTCTATCAGCACACCTTTAATGAACGGTACATACTATATTGAGGCAGATTCCTCTAAAAAGACCGGATTAACTTTTGATATAATTTCTGTAGAAGTTAAAGGAGAAATAATTTCTCCTTTGGAGATTGTCGGAAGATGACTATTTAAAACTATGCCAGTAAAAACTGATGCTACAACTCAAGAACATTTGGATGTTGAAGAGATAAAGGATAATTTGGTTATTCTAAAAAGCGGAAGCGTAGCTGCAGTCTTACAGACTACAGCCGTTAATTTCGATTTATTATCGGAAATAGAGCAGGATGCAATAATCGCCGCGTTTTCGATGTTATTGAATTCTCTTACTTTTCCCGTTCAAGTTGTGGTACGTTCCAAAAGACTTGATATTACTAAATACATTGAAAAAGTTCAAAGAATAGAAAACAGGCTGCAGGACCCTCTCTTAAAACACCAAGCCGAAGCTTATAGAAGATTTGTTCAGGAGATAATTAAAACTAATGACGTATTGGATAAAACTTTTTATGTAACGATTTCGACTGGAGGCGGAATGGAATCAGAACTTTCTTCCGGACCTTTTGACTTTCTATCTAAATTGCTGGGGACTCATACCAAAAGAGTTAGAGTAAATGTTGACGCTGCACTAAAAATGGCGCAGACACAGTTAGTGCCTAGGGTAGACCACGTTATCGGTGAATTTAACAGAATTGGGGTTAAAGCCCGACAGCTTACTACTCAAGAGCTTGTTGAATTATATTTTGATATTTATAACCCGAGTTCTATTCACGGACAGAGAATCAGGACCAATGTGGATGATTACAAAACCGCGTTGGTGAATCCGGCAATATTTGAGGAATAATTTATGAAACTTCCACAGTTAACGCTATTTAAGAAAAAACCTAAGACTGAGGCCAAATCTGTAAAACCCACACCTGAAGAGGCGAGTTCACCTCAAACTTTGGCGAAGGGAATGGTAAATGTGAGAGATATAATTGCTCCGTCGGCACTAGAAGTAGATTTCAATCATATAAAAATCGGGAGTACTTATTACAGAACTTTGTTTGTTTCAGGTTATCCCAGGTTTGTGGGAGCTAACTGGCTCTCCCCGGTAATTAATTTTGATCACTCGTTAGACATCGGAATGTTTTATTATCCGGTTAAGTCAAAGGGAGTCTTGGACGACCTCCGCAAGAAGATGACCGAGCTGGAAGCTACTGTCCTTTCTAATAATCAAAAAGGCAGACTGCAGGATCCAGCTGTTATTGCGGCACTCGAGGATGCTAAGGCACTGCAGGATCAGTTGGTAAAAGGTATCGAAAAATTCTTTCAGTTTTCATTTTATATAACTATTCCGGCAGACTCTCTGGAAGAGTTGGAGCATATAACCACAAAACTGGAATCCACATTAGGGTCTTTGTTGTTGATTTCTAAAACGGCGACTCTGCAGATGGAAGAAGCATTTCAGTCCACTATACCTTCTGCTATGGATAAGCTGATAGTTACAAGGAATATGGACACGACTAGCCTGGCTACGACATTTCCTTTCACTTCGTCCAACTTAACTTCCGACGATGGCATTTTGTACGGGATTAATAGACATAACGGCTCTTTAGTGATTTTTGACAGGTTCTCTTTGGAAAATGCCAATACAGTTGTTTTTGCCAAATCCGGTTCAGGTAAATCTTACCTTGTTAAACTTGAAGCATTGAGAACAATGATTTTCGGCGCTGAAATAATGATTATCGACGTGGAAGAAGAGTACAGACCTTTGTGCGATATTGTCGGCGGAGATTATATAAGCTTCTCATCTAATTCTCCTTCGAAAATTAATCCTTTTGACTTATCAGGTATTGCAGTTGAAGGTGAAAATGAACTGGGTCAAAAGCTATTGTCTTTGCATACGCTTTTTAAATTAATGTTGGGTGATTTGAGTCCGACCGAGGAAGCTATTTTGGATAGGGCCTTAATTGAAACGTATAGAATTAAAGGTATTACCACAGATCCGGTTACACAAAAAACAAAAGAGCCGCCGGTAATGGAAGATTTATATAAAGTCTTGCTAGGTGCGGAAGAGCCGGAAGCAAAAGGAATGGCGGAGAGACTGGAAAAATATATTAAAGGTTCATTGGCCGGAGTATTTGACGCACAATCTACTATAAGCATCGGAAGTAAAATGACGGTTTTCTCAACCAAGAACTTGGAGGATGTACTAAGACCGGTGGCATTTTTTATAATTCTAGATTTTATTTGGACCAGAATCAGAAAAGATTTAAAGAAAAGGATTTTAATAGTTGAGGAAGCCTGGAACCTTCTTCAAAGGGAGGATAGTGCGAGGTTTATTTATGGTATTGCTAAAAGAGCGAGAAAATATTATCTGGGTTTGACGACAATATCGCAGGATGTAGATGACTTTCTAAGTTCGGAATATGGTAAAGCGATAGTTACAAACTCTTCAATCCAAATATTGTTGAAACAGCATCCTGCAGCTATTGATAAAGTTGCTGAAACATTTTACTTGTCTGAAGGGGAAAAAAGGCTTTTGCTCGCCGCTGATAAGGGAGAAGGTTTGTTTTTTGCCGGCGCAAATCACGTTTCTATAAAAGTAGTTGCTTCGGATGCCGAGCATAAATTAATTACTACTAATCCCGCCGAAATCTTGAAACTTAGAGAGGAAGGATTAATTACAACAAAGCCGGTTGAGAAACCTAAATATACTCCTGTTGAAAGGTTTGAACCTGATAAATATAAGACTATGGATTCTCAAGGAAACGTGAGACCCGAGTTTGCTGCGCAGCAGCGTCCTTCACAACCGCCTGTGCCGCCGCAGCCACAACCCACGTCTTCCCAGCCTTCAATGGTGCCTCCACAAGCTCAACAGCAAACGCCGCAAGCGACTCAAATACCTCAAGCTGTACCTGCTGTACAACCACAACAACAACCACAGCAGCAAGCAAGGCCGGTATCACCGCCACCTCCACCGCCGACTTCGCCTGTACGAACGCCGGCTCAAGTTGCTCCTAAACCTCAGGAAACTGCCGACGTAAATAGGGAGCCGAGCGCCGAGGAAATTCTTAAGTCGGTAAAGGAAATGTCCTCTAAGATGGCTGAAGGTTTAGGTCAAAAGCCTACGGCTACTCAAGGTCCGCCCCCGCCTCCTCCGTTGCAGCCTTCGGTAGTTGGACAGCCGCTAACATTTGCCGACAGAATGCAGACACGCCCACAACAGCCGCCAACCCAGCCAATGCCAAGTGTGCCAAGACAGCCTGAAACTCCCCAGCAAAATATGAATTTTGCCAGCAGATGGATAGGATTGAACAACCCACAACAACCTCAGCAAGGTTCACAGCCTATTTCTTCACAACCTCCGTCGCCCGCACAAGCTTTAACTCCGCCATCTAGACCGCAGCCGGTGCAGCAGCAACAGCCTCAAGCGCCACAATCACCTCCAGCTACGCCGCAGCGACCTCAAGGCGGTCAGGGTCAGGGAAATGTTTTCTCTTTGGATAATAATCAACAGGGTAATATAGCTTCTTTAAAATAAAAATCCTTTAAACTATAGACTTGCTGCTATTTTTTATTGTATATTCGTTTGTGAATGGAATACACGCCCTTACAAGAAATATTAAATAAATATGCGGATGTGGTTATTAATTTTGCACTTAATGGCGGAGAAGGAATAAAAGAAAAAGAAACCGTTTTTTTGATGGTGCCGGAATCTGCAAAACCACTCCTTATTACTTTGCAGGCAGCTGTATTAAAATCCGGTGCGTATCCTGTAGTTTATTTTATGCCGAATGAGATGCAAAGAGGATTTACCGAACTTTCAAGACAATATTATGAACTTGCCAATGAAGATCAATTGAATTTCTTTCCGGATAAATATATGAAAGGATTGGTAGACCAGGCGGATCATTTAGTAGGAATATTGGCTGAAGCGGACAAACATGACCTTGAAGGTATAGACAGCAAAAAAATTATGACCCGTCAAAAAGCATTTACTCCTTATAAAAATTGGAGGTTTGAAAAAGAAGACAGAGGAGAGTTAACGTGGACATTGGCATTGTATGGAACTTCCGCAATGGCTGACGAAGTTGGAATGTCTTTAGAAGAGTATTGGAATGAAATAATTAAAGCGTGCTACTTGGAAGAACCGGATCCGGTGCAAAAATGGCGCGAGGTTATGGGTGAAATCAGCAGAGTTAAAAATAAATTGAACGAACTGAATATAGAGAAAATCCGGGTGAAGTCGGAAAATACAGACTTATTAGTAGGTTTGGGTGAAAACAGGAGATGGCTTGGAGGGAGCGGAAGAAACATTCCCAGTTTTGAAGTATTTATTTCTCCTGATTGTAGAATGACCGAAGGACATATTTATTTTAATCAGCCTTTATATAGGTATGGAAACTTAATTAAAGATGTCAGGCTTGAGTTTAAAGAAGGAAGAGTGGTAAAAGCAGAAGCTAAACAGGGCGAACAAGTATTAAAAGATATGATAGCTGTTGAAAATGCCGATAAAATAGGGGAATTCTCCTTAACCGACGGAAGGCTTTCCCATATTACAAAATTTATGGCGGAAACCTTATATGACGAAAACGCCGGAGGGGAATTTGGTAATACACACTTAGCTTTGGGGTCCGCTTATAAAGATTCTTATCCCGGAGATCCTTCAAAACCTACAAAAGAGCAGTGGGAAGAATGGGGATTTAACGATTCAGTAATTCATACAGATATTATTTCAACAGAGAATAGAGTTGTGACCGCTTATTTGAAAGATAAATCCGAAAAAATAATTTATCGGGACGGGAAATTTGTAATTTAAATCAGATAATAGTCGTAATTGACGGGGGGTTTCTCTCCAGTAAATCATCTACGGTTTTCCAAAATATTTCAGCTCCGTTTGCATAGTTCTTGAATTTTTGATGTTCCAAAGCATTCTTGATTAGCCCTGAATTTATACATTTATTAATGAATACCGCAGAAGCTTCGGAATGGAATGGCAGTTCTAAGCCCCGGGAAGCCTTGATTAATTCTGGTAATGATTTATTATCAAAAACCGAATTATGATCTTTCCATAATAATTTATTTTCCGCTTCGCTTGGTATGAGTCTTTCTCTTCTTAGATAAGCCAGATTATCGAATTCCTGCCTGCCGACGGGGTTAGCAAAAAACATAAAAACACCGCCTCTCTGCCTAGGATTTAACAAACATTTAAATGCTTGTTCGCTGGGTTTTGATATCTCAATTGAAAAAGTCATTAATTTATATAATTCATCATAAATGTCAACAATGTCACGGTAATCCCCTGAAGTAAAAACTTTTACATAGTCTAAACTACTTATTTTTTGTATGAAATCTTTTGTGAATGGTGCGTGTTTTACCGCAATGTAAAATCTTATTCTGTTATTCAAAGAATAGATCATAGGTAGTAATTTAATATAAAAATCCATTCCGACTGCAGCACCGGATATAGGTACCATCACATTGATTTCCGATTTATGTATGATGTCGACTTGTTTTATTTTATCTTCGAGTTCGTTTTCTTTTAGGTTTTTAAAAAGGTCAGGTGCGAGTGGATAATTAATTGCAATAAATTTAGGTTTTTTATCCTGTTGCGCGTGTAAATACTTGTTATTTGAAATATTAGCGTAACTTTCGAGTTTGTTTTTGGTGTGTTCACTTGGAGTAAAAATTATATCTGCTCCTTCCACATACCACACTTTTTGAGGGCTATCATCCGTAACTTGTACAATCAGATAAACTTTAATGTTGTTGTCTTTTTCAAGTTTTCTTTTTATATATGATATTTGATGTGCTAAACCAAAGTGAGTTGCAACAATCACTACCTGTTTCGGGACTTCCATTCTTTGAGTTAATATAGCCGATATTTGATTGTACACAATATCGGTATTCTGTTTTAGAAACGCTTTATATAGTTTTGTAAACACATTCTCGAGCAATCCGTTTTGGGTACTTTCCATTATGCTTCGTGTAAATTTGTGCGCACTGGTTATTCTATGCAAGTGTTCTGTGGAGGTGTCGGCAGATCGTAATAGAGCAATAAAGGCCTCTTTGGGAAGTTCATTATACAGCGCGTTAGTAACCCTTAAATGCCCCAAACCGGCTTTAGCATAGGCCATAATAATTACGGTCTTCTTATCCGTTAGATTTTTCAAACTTTGGGCAGAAATTGACATTTAAGTAATTATAGATTATATGTGTTTCTAGTTAATAGAGTATTTGTAAACTTTTACAGGAATTCCTTTTTGATTCGCCTTATCAATAGTGTATTGAGTTCCGTTACTTTCGTTGGCCTGAAAAGCTATCAATTCATCTGAATCGTTTATGATATCGTTTATTCTTTCGCGATATGTTGTGTGGTCTACAACTTCATTTGTCAGGTTTTCAACTATTGAATTGATGTTTAAGTTTCTTATTTTTGTGAGTTGGGAGATTAATAGCTGTGCTTGTTCTCTGGTAATCACTCCTTCTTCTGCGCGTTTGAGATAATGTCTGGCGTAAATTTCCAGAGTCGCCGGTAAAAATATTTTTATTTTACTTGCGTCTGAGTTTACACTTAAAGTCTCTTCTGTTGCAATATAATCAACTCCTAATGCTCCACCGGTTACTATGGAATTTCCGGATTCAATTATATATTTTACCTCCTTCTTTACATCTTCTTCCATTTGTTGGTTTAAAGTTCGCCAGGTACCGGCAACTGCTACTTTTTTCATCAGGTAATTATATATCAAATCATTTATTCTAAAAGAATAAGAGTTTTAAGCTAGAATTTCGAAATTGTTAAAGTTTTCGATTTTACCCCCAGAGATTTCAGTTTTTTCTATTCTTGCAAATGCCGGCCCTCTTTTGCAAAACTCCACAAACTTATTCAGCACCTCTTCCGGGGCTTCAGCTTCAACATAAACTGTTCCATCAGGTTCATTTCTCACAAATCCTTTGATACTTAATTCGAAAGCTTTTTGTTCAATAAAAAATCTGAAATTTACACCTTGCACAAATCCATAAATTTTGATGTTTAGATGTTTCATATAGGTTTATTCACTTTCTTTCACGAAAACCAGCATTCCAGCTGAGATTAAAGTTAATATGAGTGAAAAATACAAAGGTGTAAGAGGAGTAAAGGTATCCCACATAACACCGGCTAAAAATGAAGCTGGGAGAGAGATCAGGCCGGTTATCATTTGAAATGCCCCAATGGTTGAAGCTATGTATTCTTTTGAGGCGAGTTCGGCTACTAAAGTTTTTTGAACCGGGTCTAATGCACCTTTATGAAGACCATAAAGTATGAAGGCAGTGAAAATTCCTGCAGTTTGGGAATAAATTAAAAGTAGTATTAAAACTACCGCCCAAAAAATGTATGATAAATACAAAACTTTTTTCCTTCCGATTTTATCCGATAACTTTCCGAATGGTATTGAGCAAATAGCAGCGACAATCGTAAAAAGTAAATATAAAATTGGGATTTGATAATTGGCAATTCCGTGGTTATTTGCGAAAAGTAGTAAAAAAGAATAGCTGAACGAACCCAAAGCGAATATTGCACTCAAAATGGTTAGTAAACGTAGATTAAAATTAAAATCTCTGAATCTGATTCCTTTGAAAATAGTTTGGGAATCCTGCTTGGATTCCTTCAGCCCGATGATCAATATGATTACCGCAAGTATTGAAGGTATAGATGCCAGCAAAAATAGGTTTTTAATCCCCAACCTTTGAACTAGAAATACTGTGATTAAGATTCCTACTACGGCGCCCGTGTTATCGGCGGCTCTTAATGTACCGAACCTTCCTCCTCTATTTTCCCGGTTTGAAATATCCGAGATAATAGCGTCTCTAGGGGCGCTTCTTATTTTTCCTGATCTGTCCAATAACTTAAAAGGAATCAGCCAGTGCCACGTCGGAGACAAAGCATACCCGATTCGGGAAATTCCACCGAATAGATATCCGGTCCATACAAATAATTTTCTCCTTTTAATTTTGTCTGAAATATAACCTCCTACAGCACCTGAAACAGAAACTACGGCGTCTCCCAATCCGTCTATAAACCCCAAAACGGACATATTGGCTTTTAATATTTGTGTAACAAAAAGTGGCCAAACCGAAAAAACCATATCTGAACCAATATCGTGTAAAAAGGAAGCTAGGGATAAAATAGTAATAACGCGCTTGTTGCTTTGTTTATCCATTTACATAATTATATGCCATCTAAAAATAAGGTATACTGCGATTAATAGAGATATTTATAATAATTAATTTATATTCGCGGGGAGGTGAGATATGTGGTGAATTCTAAACAAAAACTGACGTCGCGTAAAGGTACGCATAATACGCAGAGATTTTGGAAAGGAATGCCTCCCAGGATGCGTGCCCTGGCTGAACCTAGCGGGAAAAAACGTGCTAAACCGGGAACGAAGGGGGAGGGTGATTATTTCAGAATAGTTGTAAGGCCAAAAGAGGATTTTGTATTTTTCAGATATCATGATGTGGGAACTCCGGGACATATTCAAAGACTGACTGGGAAAAGGAGCAGCGGATCCTGGGATACACAAGCTTGGCTAATCAGTAAAAGTGATGCGCATATTGAAAACGGCAGGCTGGTTCCTGATTCAGAGAATGCAAAAGAACTCTTGAATAATTTAGGTTCTGTGCCAAAGCTTCTTAAAGGCGATGTTTTCAGCGCGAAGGACAGGCAAAATATACCGGAGAAGGAAAAACCGACCGAAGCGCAGGAAAAAGCCTACCGCGAAAATATAGACAAAGCTCAAAAAGCCAGAAGAAAATCCTAAAAGAGACGTAACGTTTCTATTTTATATTACTTTACTAATTATGTTGTTGAATTACTTGTTGAAACTTTGTAGACAAACAAACCTATAACTACTATCATCTACAAATGCTTAAAGATTATTTTGCTGTATTATCGGAAAAAGAGCTAGCAGTCATAAAAATATTGAATACCCCGGATAAGATTCAAAAATATATAGACAATGAAATCGAATATGATCCATATAAAGAAGACCGCAGTGTTCAGGGAGTTCTTAAAGATAAAAAAGCTGAATGCTATAACGGAGCTCTTTTGGCTGTAGCGTGTTTGTTATATCACGGGTTCAAATCATCGGTAATCGAACTTTTGCCGCGTAATGACGAAGAACACATCTTATGCTTATATAAATCAGGAGAAAAGTACGGTTCTATTGCTCAAAGTAAATTCCTGGGGTTGAAATCAAGAAATCCGATGTATATGTCAGTGAGAGATCTTGTTGTAAGTTACATGGAGTTTTATTTCGCGTTTGATGGCAGATTTTCATTAATGTCTTATACAAATTTATTTCCTTTGGGTAAATATAAATTTGAATGGCTTACTAACGGTCAGGTAGTTGCGAAGATGAGCAAAGACTTAAGGAATTTCAAACATAATTATCTGATGAATCCGGATGATCCGTATTATTATGTTTCAAGAGAGAGATATTGGAAAGAAATATTAAAAGTTCCTAAAGAAACTGTAATTCCAAATGAGTATTTACCGAAACCCAAAAAGTTTAAATAGTTTTCAAGCACTCGCCGTTTTCTTTATCAAATAACGGTGTGAGATTTACGTCCCGGTTTTTAGGAGGATTTATTTCGACTTTAGTTTTACTTCTGGTCCAATATTCCTGGCAGTCATATAATTCATCTTCGTTATCATCATCGCTGCTCATCCAAATATCTATGTGTTTTTTTCCGTTATCCCAATTTTCCTCACAGGTGGCGCATTGATCCTCCATGACTATGTATTTTTTAATGTAAGGGACGTAAAGGATGCTGCCCACTTCGAACAGATCTTTGTCTGAAGCAAATGTAATAGGATCGGTGTACGTTCCGGTGCCTCCGGCAGTATCATGTGTGGCTTCATTATAATATTTTTTCGGATAAGCGATTTTATTTCCGGGAGGGTCATTATCATGCCAGCCGTAGTATGTTACGTAAACCTCCACATATTGAGCTTTTTCCTCTTTGGTAGTAGGTTCGGGTCTTTTGGAAGGAGTGGGTGTTGTGGTTGAAGTCGGTTCTAAAGTGGGAGTAGGAGTTATTGTTGGCGTTACTGTAGGCATCGAAGTAAAATTTGAAATAAGTTGATTCTTCGCTAACGGAGAAATTAAATCAGATTCGTCATAAGAATTTATCAGGAATGATTTGGCTGTAACAGCCAGTGCTAATACCAAAACGAAAATTATTATTATAATGGGCAGCCTCATCAGTTAATTTTAACACTTTTATTTCTTATCTATAGTTAGTGCCACGTTTACTTTTAAATCATTATTATTAAATCTCAAGTTTTCCGGAATAATAAGTTTTACCGGAATTATAACCGATTCTGTTTGTTCGGAAATATCAATGGTTTCTGTGATAATTTCTTCCGGTGTAGGTGAATCTTGAGGTACCAACAATTCTATAACTTCCGGGGTTACAGTTATGATCTTTAGTTCTAAACCACGTTTTAATATACCTTTTGTTTTAACTGTTATTTGGACTTGAGCGGAATAATATCTTTGAACTGTCAGAAGTAACGTATTAGGTGTAAAAGAAGACAATGATGTATGAAGTGGGATTGTAATGTCTTGACTCATAAGAATTTGTTTATTTACTCCGTTTTGAAAGTTGGCTGCGTCAAGGCTTATTTTAAAATCCGATACTGATAAATCAGAAAGTACATTTTCACCTCTACCGGCTACTGTTAATTCTATTTCTTTAGGACTATAGTCCTGGATAATTGTATCTTTTTGAAGATTTTCAAATGTAATTGGTACATTAAAACTTTTTTCAATAATCCCGGCCTGGTATGCTGTTAAAAACCACACAATAGACGCAAATATTATTGCGCCTAGTTTGAGCCAGAAATTATGTTTAAGCACGTAAGCAAAAAGAGTTGACTTATTTAATGAGAATTTAGATTTTATATATTTTTCAAGCTCTTTTTCAAGATCAGAATAATCATCTAAAGTTTTTAGCTTTCCTTCTTTACAAATTGATATTTTGCCTTTTTCTTCAGAGCAAACAATACATAATGCGTCCACATTTTCCGAAAGACCTAATGCAGCGCTGTGACGGGTTCCGAGTTTTCCTAATTCTTTGAAATTAGTTGAAAGTGGTAAATGCGAACCGAATTTTAAGATCCGATTATTGTTTATTATTAAGGCGCCGTCGTGCCCTTCGGAGTGAGGGTCAAAAATACTCATAATAACTTCTTCAGAAATTTCGCCGTCCAGCGGGGTTCCCCCTTCTGTGAAAGGGTCAACATTATCATTACCCTGAATAATTATAAGTGCTCCTACTTTTGATTGAGCCATTTTCACGCATGCCTGGATTATTTCTGATGTGGCGGGGGATTTAGAGGCTAACGTACCTGCTCTGATTTGACGTGTTCCAAGAAGTCCCAGTATTTCAAAATATTTTCTTATTTCAGACTGAAATATTATCGCAAAAACTATTACAGAAACCCCGGCAAAATATCTTAAAGTAAGAGAAGTTAAATAGAGATTAAAATATCTAGCCACAACATATAAACTTAGTGCAATCGCCATTCCCAAAAATATCATATAAGTTCTTGTATTTCTAAAAAAAATGAAGAGTGAGTATATTAGGATTGCAATTATTATTATGTCTAAAAAATCTGTTATATAAAGATTTGACCCTAATTGCAAAAAGCTAGCTGAATTAGAAAACATGCAACCATTTTACCAATACATATCGTATTAGGTCTAGTTTAAGATACTATTGTTTATTATATCTATAGTTATCCATATATTCTAATTACCGGTATTGTACAATAATAATATGACTGCCCGGACACACGACGCATTCGCATTTGCTTCATTAATAACCATAGCGGTTTTAAGACCGCCCGAAAGTTTAACTGTATTAACTTTGTTTACTTCTATAGTCGGAAATATTGTGGGGGCTTTGATTCCTGATATGGATCAGGCTACGAACAGATTATGGGATTTATTGCCTGCAGGAAACACGATCGGAAAGATTTTTCGCAGGGCATTTTTTAAACACAGAACTTTGTCTCATTCAATTGTCGGTGGTTTGCTGATTTATAAATTTCTCGAGTTTGTATTGCCAAGAGTTTTAAATGCCGAGTTTGTAGATTCAAATTTAGTGCTGTGGAGCATTATGATAGGGTATGGTTCGCATTTACTGGCAGACAGTTTAACAAAGGAAGGACTTCCTCTTTTTTTCCCGTTTGATTTAAATATTGGTTTTCCCCCA
>Ga0209542_10012029_pt1 | contig 15245 bp, 14 predicted proteins | sample RifCSPhighO2_01_FD_184028 | JGI IMG/M metagenome (GOLD analysis project Ga0209542, IMG submission 184028) | Soil microbial communities from Rifle, Colorado - Rifle CSP2_plank highO2_0.1 (SPAdes) (version 2) | ecosystem: Environmental > Terrestrial > Deep subsurface > Rock core/Sediment ...
ACTGGGTACGTGCAAGTGCAACCCAAACTTTACGCCATGTTTTGCGCTTGTTAATTTCGGAGAAAATCTCGCGCATTGAATCTGAACCGTAGCGCCAACTGAATGGTGATTGATAAGTTCTAAAGTCTAAATCGGATTTCATGTTGTTATTTCCTTTAATCTATTTTTATCAATAGCGTCTTTAATTTCCATGGCAACTCTTCTACCCATGCTTAGAGATTGACCGAAAAGATAATTTGAATAAGGAGTTGCTGATATTCCGGGGCTTCCCGGCATTCTTGGTGAAACATCAAAAACAACAATATCTTTTTTTGGCGGACCTGGTGTAATAAAAGACTGCAGACTAAAAGGACCAATCACCCCGGGCTTTGACATTTCTCTTGAGGCCACAACGAATTTTTCCCCGATTGAATACGCCTGTTCAAGTAATGACTCTAAAACCGTCACGGAAATATGTCCGGCCTCTTCATATTTAATGTTTATCTTATTATCCCGCATTATTTGAGATTGAAAATTACCGGTTATTCTTAATAGGCCATCAAGATTCGTTTGCCTTCTGGTGTCGGTGCCAATAAGTTCTAAACGGTTATTAACTGTTGAAAAGAAAAAATTAAAATTAACTTGTGCTCCTAAGATGAATTCTTCAATTACAGCCGACTTTAAAGCCGATTCAGTAAATTTCCCCTCATTTATTAATGTTGCCGATTCATGATTGTAAGCTTGGTAGGAATTTACAAGGAAAAATGCACGTTCAAATCCTCTTTCCTTTTCTGCAACCTTAACAATTACAAGTCTATCAATTTCTTTGGGATCTTTAAAAATTTTAGGACATTTAATTTTTGCCCTTTCAAGTAAATCATACTGATTCGGGCTTTCGGTTCTTTCTTCGAGCCTTAGCAATTTTTTATTACCAAAGACAGGAACATTAAACTTATTTTCGATCGCGTCATAATCGTTGACGTAAACCTCAAAAGAACGGTGGGGGATAAAAATACAATTTCGCTTTTTCAGCTCATTTTGAATTTTTAAAGATAGAATGTCTTTGAATTTATCAACATACAGCACTTCATCAACGCAACCGAGTTTTCCTTTTGTCTTAAAATATTTTGCATAAGTTTTGTCTCTTCCCTTTTCAACAATTACTAATGTTTTAAAATCCTCGTCTTTTGCTCCTCTGCAAACATCTAAAGCCGAGTGAGAACCGATTACTGCAATTGTGTAGTCTTTCTGACTTTTGACTTTCATAGATAAATTATCTCTCCCCTTTTTGGACCGACAGAAATAAATTTAACCGGCACTTTTGTAATCTTCTCTATCACTCTGATGTAGTTTTGGGCATTTTTGGGAAGATCTGCAAATGAACGCAGACTTGATATATCTTCTGCCCATCCGCCAACCTCTTTATAAACCGGCCTTACTTTAGATAAAAACTCCGCGTCATGCCCGATGTAATCCATCGATTTGCCGTTTAATTCATAAGAAATGCAAAGTTTCAATTTGGAAATGTTTGTTAAAACATCCAGTTTAGTTACGGCAAGTGCTGTTAGCTTATTGGCTCTTGCGGCTTCCTTTATCAAAACCGAATCCAGCCAGCCAACGGCCCTTTCCCTGCCTGTGGTCGTGCCTACTTCTCTGCCGACGTCGACAATTTTTCGGCCGACTTCGCCTGTAATTTTTGTCGGCATCGGACCCTCACCGACTCTGGTTGTATAGGCCTTGGTAATACCAATTACCTCATTAATTTCAGACGTGTGAATGTCGAAACTTCTGGCAATGCCGACTACACCGGGGTTTGAGGAAGTAACATACGGATAAGTTCCGGCATCGATATCCAAAAAATAACCCTGAGCACCCTCGAATAAAATGTTTTTCTTTGCTTTTTGCGCTTCGCGGATTATTAGTGTTGTTTTACCGATAAAATTTTTAACCTTGGTCTGATATTTTTGGTATCGTCTGACGATTTCTTTTGCATTTAAATTTAAATCATAAAATTTATTCTGGATTTTTACCTCTTCTTCTATTTTTCCTGCAAAATCCGGCTTGAGCAAATCTTTAACCAAAAGCCCAACCCTTTCAGTTCTGTCTGCGTAAGCGGGGCCGACACCCCTGCCGGTCGTGCCGATTTTGGCGCTTCTTAGTTTTTCGCGAAGACCGTCACGCATTTTGTGCCAGGGCATTACAAGGGAAGCTTGCTCATCAATTAAAAGATTTTTATAAGAAACGCCGGCTTTTGTAAGGGCCGACATTTCTAAAACTAGTGATTCAAGGTCAACTGCCACATTTCTGCCTACTAAGCATTTGGCTTTCTGATTAAAAATGCCCGACGGAATGATATGCAGTGCAAATTTCCCGTATTGATTTTCCACAGTATGGCCGGTGTTTGCGCCGCCGTTGAAACGGGCAATAATATCGGCGCGCGCGCCAAGATCGTCTGTTAATCTTCCTTTACCGGAATCACCCCAGTCAACGCCGATTACCGCCAGTGTCCCCTGCCAACTTTGAAGCATCTTTTTTGCCATTAATTTAAAACCTTATTAAGCTTTCCTTTTTTTATTGCGTCTTTAATCTCCATGGCAATTCTGCGTCCAGTTGAAACCGGCTTATCGAAGTAGAATGCCGCATACGGTGATCCGTCAACAAAAAGGTTGGTACCGGCAACGATTCGGCAGGAAATTTCAATAATCGAAAATTTTTGCTCCGGAGTAATAATCGTCTCCAGACAAAACGGTCCCCAGATACCTCCGTCCATTAACTTCTGAGATGTTTTAACAACTCTTTCGCCCATTTCAAATGCTTCGGCAAGCAGTGATTCGCGAAGCGTCAGAGGGCTGTTGCCGACAACCACAAACGAAGGTTCGATCCCCAGACCCTGCTGGTTTTGTGAAGGAATCCTGCCCAAGGAATCGACGTTTGTCTCGTATCGTTTATCGATTGATAAAATTTCCAGTTTTTTGGAAATCGGCGAATAAAAATAATGGATGTACAGAGGAACACCGATGACATATTCCTGGATGATGTATTCTTTTGCATGGAAGTTTTTAAACCGCGCCTGAAATTCTTTTTTATTCTTGGCAAAGAAGTAACCATGGCCGCCTGCCGCACCGTAAGATTTAACCATTACGGGTCTGTCTATTTCGCTTGCTTTTCTGTAGCGTTTGGGAACCGGCACGCCGGCTTTTTCCATCCACAGTCTTTGTTTTAATCTGTCCGATTCCCAATCCAAAACTTTTTTATTGCCAAAATAAGAAACCTTCATTTTTTTATTGGCTTCAAGTCCAAGATAGGCAACAAAAGATCCGTGGGGAATGACAATTGCTTTTTGCTTGATAAGAATATTTTCTATTTTGGGAAAGTCGGAAAAAGAAGAAATCTTTATAATCTTGTCTATGAAATTAAAACGGCTGTAAAGTGGAATTCGATCTGGGGTTGCGACGCAGATTGTTTTAAAGCCCTCGTCGCGGGCACCCTTTAAAATCTGCAGGGCGGAATGGGAACCCAATGTTGCAATTTTTACTGCATTTAGTCCCGCCATTGACGTATTTTAAACATATTCTGTCAAAAAAGCAATAATTATGGGATTTAATCTAAATCTCAGTGTCCAAAAAGTGAAGTTTGTTTGGGAGATTCCAGTTCATTAACCGTACTTCGGTATTTACAAAATACACAATCTTCGCTTGCGTCGGGAATTTTCCCTTCTAAAATTTCAATGGCGCCTGCTATTTTTTTGGCGGTTTTTTTGCCGTCACCCGAAACTTTTTGAACATGGATAACCATTGGGAAACCTTCATGCAATTTTTGGCTGTGGTCCGGAAACACAAAGATTAAATAACCGTAGTCTGCTGTTTTTTGTTTGTTTTTCTTAAGCAAAAAAATATATGCATCAATCTGCGAGACGTAGGCCTGCAAAATTTCTTTTTCGCGAGGATCCGAACTTGAAGTTTTGAAATCCACAGGCACTAACTCACCCGATCCATCGACTAAACATTCATCGAGTTTGCCCCAAAATCCGTATTTTTCATCAATTGTCACAAAATACTTTTCGCGGAAAGGATTCTGAAGCCTGCCTTTTAATTTACCTTCCACCATCGGGGGAAGTTCCGGCCTAAACGAATCAAAATAATTTTTTAAAACTGCATCGAAGCGGTTGGCAAGGCGCGAAACTATTCCTTCGGGCTGCCGGATCCCCTTCCTATACTGCAGCCAAAAACAGTGCGGGCATCTTTCCAACCCCTCGATTCCGGTATGTGAAAGCCAGATTTTGCCGTCTTTTGACATATCAAAAAGTTTAAAGCTAATTTTAAGCCACAAGTTGTATAATTACCAGCATGACTAAAAAATTAATTTTAGCAGCAATTCTGGTAATTTTAGTATTAGCAGCTGTCTATCTTGTGGCCAAACCCAAACCCCCAACTTCCACAAATATCCCCCTTTTCGAAAATCAAAAACAGCAAACGAAAGATCAGAATGATGCACCCAAAATTGCAGTCTATGGGCAAAAGCTGGAAGTCGTCTGGGCATTGGCGTTTTTGCCAGACGGCGGCCTTATGGCAACCGAGCGCAAAGGCACGGTCAATTTAATTGACAAAGAAGGCAATGTTAAAAAGATTTTTACGGTTTCCGGTGTTTTGCAAACCGGCGAAAGCGGACTCCATGGAATTGCCATCCATCCGGATTTTGAAAATAATCAATTTGTTTATCTTTACTATACTTACCGCGGCAATGGCGACAACACGCAAAATCGCGTCTCCAGATTCAAATTTGACGGTAAAACATTTTCTGAGGAGAAAATTATTGTGGATGCTATTCCCGGTGCGGTATTTCACGACGGCGGCAGAATAAAGTTTGGACCGGACGGCTTTTTGTATATCACAGCAGGCGATGCCCTCAACCCCTCCCTAGCGCAGGATGTTAATTCCCTTGCCGGCAAAATTTTAAGGGTTGATGATGGAGGCAATCCCGCAACCGGCAATCCGTTCGGTAGCCACGTCTTCTCATACGGGCATAGAAATCCTCAGGGAATCGCCTGGGATTCTGAGGGCAGACTTTGGGAAACGGAACATGGCCAGTCGCAAACCGATGAATTTAATTTAATCGAGCCGGGCAAAAATTACGGCTGGCCGACGATTCGGGGAGATCAAAAAGCCGAAAGTCTGAAAACGCCTGTTTTGCATAGCGGCGAAGACACCTGGGCACCGGCAGGCGCAGCTTTTTTTGATGGATCGATATTTTTCGGGGGTCTTCGGGGGCAGGCGCTGTATCAGGCGAGATTGCAAGACGACTCGGCAACTTTAACAACCCATTTTAAAGGAGAACTTGGCCGGATTCGCGATGTTGTTTTAGGGCCCGACGGATTTTTATACATTACAACCAGCAATCGCGACGGCCGCGGCAGTCCTGCTCCGGAAGACGATAAGATTCTTCGCATCAACCCTGCAAAACTTTAAGGCTATTTTCCTTTCACAAATTCTAAAGCCAGAGAATTAATGCAGTAGCGCTTTTGAGTCTCTGTCGGGCCATCGTCAAAAACGTGGCCTAAATGTGCCCCACAAGTTGCGCAAGTTACTTCGGTTCTTTTCATTCCCATACTGTCATCGTCTTCGTATTTAATGTTTTTCTTATCAACCGGCCGGTCAAAACTCGGCCAGCCGGAATCGGAATGGAATTTGGAATTTGAATAAAAGAGCGGCGTGTCGCAAACAACACATTTATACATGCCCTTATCAAATAAATCTGTGTATTTGCCGGAAAACGGCGGCTCGGTGCCTTTGAGGAAACAGATATTATACTGCTCATCCGTCAGCTTCTTTTTCATTTCCTTAATATCCATTTTCTTTTTATTCATATTATCTTAATGCTTTATAAAACACTTATTACTCCCATTTAAAAGTCCGGGAGGCGGCGATGTAGGCGATGATACTCCATAGCATAATTCCCAGAAGCTGTGGAAAAACCTGATCCAAAGAAACTCCCTCTGTTGTTATTTTTCGAATCGCCGCGTTGAAAAACGCCAAAGGCAGGATATTGACAAAAGGCCGCAAAACCTCCGGCAGACTTTCTATCGGGAAAAAAGTCCCGGCCATTAAAAACTGCGGAAAAACAATGATGTTCGTAAGCGGCACAACCGAATTTTCGTCGGTTGCGACCCCTGCAATAAAAAGCCCGAATCCCATAAAAGCCAAAAGACCAATTAATGAAAGAAGAATAATCGAAAGTAGTGTTAACAAACCGTGTATCAGGGTAAAATCAAAAACCAAAACGCCGGCTGCGACAATAACCAGCGTTTGGGCAAGGGCAACAATTACCCTTGCCAACCCCTGTCCCAAAAGAATCGTTAAGGCCTTGGTCGGCGTTGCAAAAATTCGTTTTAAAACCAGAGTTTTTTTAAGAAAAATCAACCCAAAGGCGGTATTGTTGACAGCCGTTGCCAAAATCGCAAAACCGATCATGCCGGGCAGGAAAAAATCGATAAACCTAAATGCCCGGCCCGCAACTTTCTCTACCTCTAAATTTATCGGCAAATCTTTGAGTCCGGAAAGGGCCAAATTCTGTTGAGCTATTGCACCGGAGACTATACTTTGAACAACCTGCGACTGATTTTCTGATGCCTGTGATACTAATAACTTTACTTCTCCCTGATCATCACCGTTTGCCAAAACTGCGCTTAATTTACCGGAAGCAAGTTCTTTTTTAAGATCGGCAAGATTGCCCTTTTGAATATTTATGTTCTCTATTTTGGAAATGTCCTGATAAATTGCTTCGGTCTTTTCATTTTGCGCAATCCCGATTGTTATTTTTTGACCGTTTGAGCCAAAGAAGCCGAAGGCAAAAATAAACATCAGGGGGAAAACAAAACCGAAAAAGAGGGTTGCCCGGTTTCTAAGCTGAGCCCGAAGGCCATAGTAAGCTATTGCCAAAAGCGGCCCTATTTGGTTTGGTGATTTAGTTTTCATATCATTCCTCCCGAAGCTGCCTGCCTGTTAAATTCAAAAAAACGTCCTCCAATGTTGCCTTTTTAATCTCTCTTTCTCTTCTAAAGCCGGTTTTTAAAAGCTCGTCAATCAACTGGTGCGGCGTGCCGATTTTTATTATTTTTCCGCGGTCCATAATTGCCAGACGGTCGCAAAGCTTTTCCGCCTCCTCCATATAATGGGTGGTAATAATTACCGTTTTGCCTTCTTTGTGAATATTTTTAATTTCCAGCCAGAGGTTGGCCCTACCCTGAGGATCAAGACCTGTTGTCGGCTCATCTAAAAAAACAATCTTGGGGTTATTAATAAGTGTGGTTGCCAGGGAAAAACGCTGTTTCTGGCCGCCCGAAAGTTTTTGGAAAAAAGAGCTTTTTTTATCCTCCAGCTGAAATTTTTTGAGAATTTTTAATGGATCAATCTTGACCTTGTAAAGGGCGGCAAACATTTGCAACAGTTCAACCAAAGTAAGATCAGGATAAAATCCCGCCGCCTGAAGCTGGACGCCGATCCTGCTTTTGACTTCCCAGGCATTTTTTAAAATATCAAGTCCATCAACCTCTATTTGACCGGATGTTGGCTTTCTAAGAGTCTCGATTATCTCCAGAGTTGTAGTTTTGCCGGCACCGTTTGGCCCTAAAATCCCGAAAATTTCCCCCTCGTAAACTTCGAATGAAATGTTATCAACGGCTGCCAAACCTTCGTATTTTTTGACAAGGTTTTTGACTTGAATTTGCGCCTTTTTTGAAATTTTGCCCATGACAAAAATTTAAATTGAAGAATCATTATGCCTTTAAAACAAAATGTAGTCAATCTGGGAAGCGTTATCTTGTGTCGAGAGTTTCTGCAGAATAAGTAATTTTTTTCGGCTTGATTAGAACCTGACGCGGGCCTTTTTCTAAATATCCGGCATCAAGACTTTCGAAGCCGTTTTTCCTGATAATTTGCGCAGCTTTTTTAACATCCTTTGACGCAAGAAAGATCGCATAATCCTGCCCCATATTAAAAGTTTCGTAGGCCTCGTAATCGTTAAGTCCCGCGTGTTTTTGAATAAATCTGAATACTTCTTGTGGTTCGAAAAGTTTTTCGACAACATATTTAAAGTTTCCGCGTGCGCGCATGATTTTGCGAAGACCATGGCCTGTTATATGAGTTACATAATGTATGTCTATTTCAGCCTGAATTAGGGACTGAATTAATTTCGCATAAAGATTCGATTTTGTAAGAATTGCCTCCCCAAAAAGTTCACCGCTGGGCATTTTTGTCGCATAGCCCAATGGCAGCTTTTTTGCAATGCTTCTTGCTAGTGAGATGCCGTTTGCATTAATTCCCTTTGATTTAACAAAGATAATTCTATCTCCTGCTTTTAATTTCTCATCTATAATTAAATTTTTAGGGTCTTTTATTATTCCAACAACACTTCCAGCGAGATCGCAGGCATCCGGATAAATAATATCTTTTAAGGTGGCTGTTTCCCCACCACCCCACGTAGCTCCCGATTCATCGCAAGCTTGTTCCCATCCCTTTATGAAATCTCCCAATCTTTTTTCGTCTTCGAGCCAGTTGTTGTCACCGAATGCCCAGTATGCATGTACAACTAAAGGTTTTGCCCCTACTGAACTTAGATCATTTATAAAAGTAGCAACAGTATTGTTGGCAATAACATCATAGTAAGTTTTTTTTATTGCTTTTCTTAGATCATCGGCGACTAAACTCTTAGTCCCCAAGCATTCGATCACTGATGCCATAAGAACCGGTCCTTGTTTCCAGACAAATGCGGATTCTCCCCGAGTGGCCTGAATTTCGTTATAACCGGCTTTTTTAAGATTGATTCCAGTGCTCTCTGCTGCCTGTTGTGAAAGTTTATTTACGGGATCTTTTATTGAATAGTTGTCACCAACCTGAGCGTAAGTTATTTTTTTGTTTTTCTTCACGATTGTTTCGCAAATTTTATCATGCCTTCAAATATAAATCCCCCTTTGGCTTCGACATTACCGCGTCTCCAGTTTGGATGCTGAGTGATGTCGATTATCTTTTCCGGATGGGGCATTAAGCCTAAGATTTTCCCTGTCGGATCGCAAATTCCGGCAATCGCATTGAGAGAACCATTGGGGTTATCCGGATATTTTTGGGTTTTTTGGCCATTTTCATCAACGTAGCGACAGAAAATCAATTTTTGCCCCTCGATTTTTTCAATATTTTGGGGCTGTGCAAAAAATCTGCCTTCGCCATGATTTACGGCGATATCCAAAGTCTTGCCGACATATGGCTCCAGAAATTTAGCATTCGATTTTTCAATTTTTATTCTGACAAAACGGCATTCGAAATGACCGCTTTCGTTTTGCGCCAAAGTTGCATCCATTTTTCCCAAATTACCAAACGGCAAAAGTCCGGTCCTCACCAAACCCTGAAAGCCGTTGCAGACCCCCAGCACCAATCCTTCCCTATTTATATAGTCTTTTAATTGGTCTTTGAGAAAGGAGATAAGCTCCACCGCTAAAATTTTACCGGACGCGACATCATCGCCGTAGGCAAAACCTCCCGGCAGTGCCAATATTTGGTAATTTTTGAGATTTTGGCTTTTGTCCCTTAACTCGTTTACATGGACATACTTTGGATCCGAGCCAAATTTTTCAAAAGCATAAAAAAGCTCCTCATCGCAGTTGGTTCCGTCGGTTACAAGAATTGCTACTTTTGGTTTTGCCATTAGTGAAATATCTCCTCCATGGGTTGGCGCCAAGACGATTTGAGTTGACTTGCAGAAATTTCACAGATTTTTTTAGATGCCTGATTGATACTAATTGATTGTTGTTTAACCGTGCGGCCGAGTATTTGGAAAGGGACTTTGGCAAAAAGTTTTTTGGCAATTTTTTCACTTTCCACCTCAGTCAAAAAACAACCGGCAGTTTCCGAAAACAAAACGAGGTCCGTCCTCGTTTTAAAGGAAGACAAGTCAATTGATGCACCGCAGCTTGCCCCAAAGCACATTTCGGCAAGCGCCGCAGCCATACCTCCTTCTGAAATATCATGACAGGCCGAAATCCCGCCAGACTGAATTCCGGAAGTTATAGTTCGCAAAACTCCTTTTAGCTTTTTTGTATCAACTTTTGGTACTTTTCCCGATCCACCAGTTATGTCAAAATATGCCGACCCTCCGAGATTTTTAAAATCTAAACTGCCAACCAAAACTATAGTCGATCCAACCTTTTTAAAATCGGCACTTTGCGTTTTTTTAATATCCGGTATTTTTCCAAATACAGAAATCAAAAGAACGGGCGGGATTTTTAAAATTTTGCCGTCAGGGTACCGGTAAGTTGAAGAAAGACTGTCTTTGCCGGAAATAAAAGGCATACTAAGTATCTTTGCCATATCGAAACAGGCATCGACAGATTTATCTAAATCCGCCAAAGATTCACTGTCCGGAAACGGCCAGATAAAATTATCAATTAAAGCTGCATTTTTAATATCTGCACCGATTGCCACAAAATTGGAAACTGCCTCGGCAACCGCCCAAACGCTTCCCCAGTAAGGATCGATTTTTACCAAGGCCGGATTCAAACCGTGTGAGATTGCCAGTCCATATGGCTTTCCTAAAATCGGCTCTAGGATAGCACCGTCATTTGGGGCAGAATAATCCGCTCCGCCCATGGGAGATAAGGCATTCTTACCCTGAACGGTATGGTCGTACATTCTTACAATCGGCTCCTTTGAACAAACATTGCCGTGCGTCATTACCTTAGGCCAAATTTTTGCAAAATCAATATTTTTTGATGGCAGTTTTTCTGTGATTGTTCTTTTTGTGCTTTTGCCAACCATTTCTCTTTGCGGCAGGCCATCGTGCAAAAAGTTCATCGGAAGATCGCAAACAGTTTGTTTTTTGTATAGCACTTTTAATCTTTTATCACCTGTAAACTTACCTATCACAGCAATCTCAACGTTATAAAGTTTGGCAAGTCTGGCAACTTTTTTAAGATTTTTGGGGTCTTGCGCAATTACCATTCTTTCCTGAGACTCGGACACAAAAATTTCCCAAGGAGCAAGCCCGGCATATTTTAAAGGAACTTTTTCTAAAGAGACTTCGGCCCCCAAACTTTTTGCCATTTCACCGATTGCCGAAGAATAACCGCCGGCGCCGCAATCGGTAACCGCTCTTATTAAATTTTCCCCAGAAAGTGCCAAAACCAGATCAATAATTCTTTTTTCTTCAATGGCATTGCCGATTTGCACAGCCGAGCCCAAAACATCGATGGTTTCTGCTGTCATTTCTCCGGACGAAAAAGTCGCGCCATGAACGCCGTCCCTGCCGGTCCTGCCACCGATTGTCAAAATTAAATCACCCACCTTGGGTTTACCTTTTTGGGCTTTTGATTTTTTGATGATGCCGAATGACCCGACTGCAACTGTCGGCTTTGCGCGAAAATCTTTGTGAAAGTGCACAGAACCGTCGTTTGTCGGAATCCCGACGCGGTTGCCGTAATCGCGGACTCCATAAACAACTTTTCTCAAAAGATAATCCGGCGAAAGACACCCGGGGGGCAATTCTTTTGCAGGAAGATCTGGCGGCGCAAAACAAAAAATGTCGGTTGAGGCAATCGGTTTTGCCCCAAGACCTGTTCCTAAAACATCGCGGAAAACTCCACCCGAGCCGGTCATTGCTCCACCATATGGCTCAATTGCCGAAGGGCTGTTGTGAGTTTCAACTTTGCCGTTGACTGCCCACCCTTCGTAAAAATCAATAACGCCGGAATTATCAACAAACGCCGAAACTATTAATTTTTTATTAAAGTTTGCAGTCTTTTTGATTCTTTCAAACAAAGGCAGCTTGTCTTTTCCATCAACAACCAGTTTTGCCTTAAATGTTTTATGAACACAATGTTCACTCCATGTTTGGGCTAAAATTTCAACCTCGCAATCGGTAGGGTCTCTCTTTATTTTTTTGAAATAATTTTTAATAACCTTCATCTCATCGAGATTCAAAAAAAGCCTGTTTTTGGAAAGCTCCATCAATTGATCGTCCGGTAGATTTCGTATCGCAATCTTTTGGACAGAAGGAGTTTTGCCGGAAATTTTCAAAGTTTTCGGTGGAGTTTTAACAATATGCTCAACAGTTTCGTTTACCAAAAGACGCTTGACGATTTTTTCAATATCTTCATTTGTGACTTTCCCATAAAAAGCGTATTCCGATGATGAATCGGCAAATTTTAGAGTAATCTTACAATCGGCGGCTGATTTTAAAAGTGAAGCAGCTTCGGGATTCATGACTCCGGGTTTATAGGCAACTTCGATTACTTTGGCGGTGTCGGTAAAAATTGGGTGATTGAAAGATACTCGCTGATCAATCGGCTCGAACAGAACTGTTTCTGTGAATTTTTGTACCTGCTCTTTGGAAATTCCTTCAAGGCGATAAATTTTGGCCGTGCGGATTTTTTTGATGGAGTTTATTTTGAGGGTTCGTTTTATTTCCGCAAGAAGATCCTGACCTTTAGGGTCTGTTTGGCTTTTTGAGGCTATTCTGACTTCATAAATCATTAGGTCAATAATACCAATTTAATGTTGTCCCCGACTTATTTGCTCAGCTTTTTCAATAATGTCCTCTTTTAATTGTCCCGTCTCTGGATTTAAGTAAAATAGACCAGGAACAGCTGAACCGACTCTCACCGTTGATACCTCTGGCTGTCGAGATTCAACATCTGATTTAGGCAGTGGGTTCTCAGAAAATCTTGGATTTTCTTGCAAGATCATCACCCCCTTTGATTCAGTCTCTTTAAATCACGATAGCCGATGTCTCTACGGTAATGCATGTTATTACCTTCGACATCGACTAAAGAGAGTGCATTATAGGCCATTTTTCTGGCTTGTGCAACATTTTGACCTTCCCCCAAAACATAAAAAAGTCTGCCGCCTGCCGCAACCCATCTGCCACCTTTAAATTTGGCACCTGCCCCGAAAACAGTGGCCTCTTTTAATAATTTATCAAAGCCGGTTATTTGTTTACCAACTACTTTGGAATAATCAGCCGGGTAACCTTTGGATGCAGCCGCAACAATCACCCGATATTTATTGTCTTTTTTAATAGGAGGTATTGACCCGTTAATAACAGAGCTGACTAACTTGAAATAATCATTTTTAACTGACGGCAGAATAACCTGTGCTTCGGGGTCCCCCCATCGGGCATTGAATTCGATAACCCAAACTTTGCCAACTTTATCCACCATCCCACCCAAATAAAGAACTCCCACGTATGGTCTTTTTAACTTAGACAATCCCTCAACGGTTTTTTTAATAATCGATTTGACCTGAGTCTCAACTTTGGAATTGACGACCAACGGCGGTGAAGAACAGCCCATGCCGCCGGTATTCGGACCGTGATCTTTGTCAAAAACCCGCTTGTGATCTTGAGCAAAACCAATAATTTGAAATTGTTCATTGGAAACTAAAGCAAATGCCGAGAATTCTTCACCGTCAATGCATTCTTCAATAAGATAAGTTTGGCCGCTTTGGCCAAAATTTTTCATTTGTTTTATCGCGGATATTGCTTCTTTGTTGTTTTTTGCAAAAATTGCACCTTTGCCGGCTGCAAGTCCGGACGCTTTGATAAACCACTTGCCATCTTTTTGCCTGTTGATAAAACTAATGCCTTCAGTTTCCGACTGGCAAATTTTAAAAGAAGGAGCAGGAATCTTAAATTTTTTCATGAATTTTCTGGCCCAGGCTTTATCCCACTCGATCCGGCCGGCTGATTTAGTCGGACCAAAAACTTTAATGCCAACTTTTTCCAAACTATCCGAAAGTCCACAGGCTACCGCATCGTCCTGCGCCACATCAGCAAGATCAACTTTTTCTTGTTTTGCAATTTCTACAATTTCTGAAGTATCTGTAGTTTTAAGATGAGGGAAAATTTTTGTAGGTTTTTTTATACTTTTGAAGATTAAATCATTCCCCGGTACAATAAGAAGTTTCTTGACGTGTTTGCTCTGTGAATATTTTTGGGCAAGAGCTGCTGCCCTGCCACCACCGTCAACTACAAGAACCGTCGCCGCCATATGCTATTTTACCCCGCACCAAAATGAAAGGCAAAATATCGAGCCGTGGTGCGGGGTCAGCAGAGTTTTTGCAAAGATTCGACGTAAATTCTGTGCTCAACTTTTTTGAGTCTTGAATATAAAGATTCAACTGTATCGTCTTTTTTTATTTTGACAAAACCCCGTGCCAAAACAGGCCCAAAGTCAAATTCATCTGATAAGAAATGCACCGTAGAGCCGGCATATGTCGCCCTTTTTTCTAAAAAATTCTTGATTGCATATTCTGCCAATAACCCTCTGTTCCAAAGAGCCGGAGATCCGTCAGGATTTCTGACACTTCCCCTTAAACTATCCGGCACTAGACCCGGATGCAGATTCAAAATGCGGTTTTGAAATTTGGCAATTACTTCGTCTGAAACTATCTGTTTCCAACCGGCAAGCACAACATAGTCTGGTTTTATCGTCTCAAGAATCGCAAAAAGATCCTCTTTCTTAGGACAAATAGCAACTTTAAGGCCGTGTTTTTCGGCTCTTTTTATTCCAAACGCTTCTTTTGAGTCGCTTATGACAAGGGCGATCTTGGCATTTAATTTATCCGTCTCAATCGCGTCGATTATTGCCTGGAGATTGCTACCTGTACCGACAGTAGAAATTAAAACTGCTAATTTTTTCATCAAAAATTAAAAGGGGCAGAACTATCTGAATTATATATCAGAACTGATTTGTGACGTGCTACTTTTGTGAGAAGATTACTTTTCGTCCTTCAGGTAAAGACCTAAAATCCCTAAAACTCCAGCAACTAAAAATAACTGCGTGGGGGCGATTGATGTAATGTCGTTTTGGGTTACAGCCTGATAAACCGCAACGAGAATAATAACGACTGTTGCGCCTATCAAAACCTGCGATAAAGTGTTTGATTTAGAGCTTTGGATTAGGGCTTTTTTGGCCATACACTTATATAATTGCACCCTTTTTGGAAAATAGTCAAATTTGAAGATTAAAAACTTTCTGGGAAGATGGTAAGCCAGATTCTGTTCTTGCGGCCATCTATCTCTAAATGACAATTGTCACCTAGTCCCGCCTTTTGTGCGGGATGCCCCTACTTTGGATCTCCCGGAAGCATGGTAATTGCGATCCATATCTGGGTTGCAGCAGGGAGGATTGCCCGTTTCACACCTACTCGTCTCTGTTGCTCTCCCGAAAGGTTAATTCCTTCCGAGCCCTAAAAACCGCATGTAGGTAAAGCTTTTAGGGACTA
>Ga0209542_10012031_pt1 | contig 15243 bp, 11 predicted proteins | sample RifCSPhighO2_01_FD_184028 | JGI IMG/M metagenome (GOLD analysis project Ga0209542, IMG submission 184028) | Soil microbial communities from Rifle, Colorado - Rifle CSP2_plank highO2_0.1 (SPAdes) (version 2) | ecosystem: Environmental > Terrestrial > Deep subsurface > Rock core/Sediment ...
CCCCACGCTTGAGGATAATGAGTACATCATCATCAATAAGATCGGCTATATCACGGGCGAACCCCAAAGAGGCGACGTCGTCGTCTTCCGCCCTCCGACAGACAGCAGTAAGTACTACGTGAAGAGAATCATCGGAGTTCCGGGTGACGAGGTGACCATCCGCAACGGCAAGGTGTTCCTGAGAACTGCAAAGGGTGAGACCGAACTTGCGGAAGTCTATCTGGATGAGCGGAACCACGACCGTACGTTTAAAGCGCCGGTCGGAACAGGAGACCGCGCAGAGGAGCGTTACACCGTTCCCGCGGAACAGTATTTCCTACTTGGGGATAACAGGCAGGGAAGTCTGGATTCGAGAAGCTTCCGGAATGAACTTGGAGAACCGACTCCGTTTATCGCGCGCAGTGATATTTCCGGACGCGTGTGGTTCGTCGCTCTTCCGGTCACGAAGAGCCATGCGCTTGAAACGCCGGATTATGGGATTGAAACAGCGGAGGAGTAAATGCCTCCCTTTTATGGTATAATAAACAATACATGAAAAAGCGATATTATCTTGCCGCATTGCTTCTCCTTGGCGCATGTTCACGTGGAGAGGGCGATGAGCCGCTCAAAACGGCAAGCGCCGTTCAGAGCGCCATGCGCACAGCACTCGAACTTGCAGAAGGGACAGAGAAGCAGCCGATGCCGGCGACTGTTGCCGGTCTTCTTGCGGGCATGTTTTTTGCGCGCATAGATCCGTCGCAAATTCCCGAACCGGTGGAACCACCCGAAGGTTCGGAAGGGATGCGGGTGGATACGGAACTCCTCAATACGCTTGTAAAACTTCTGAGTACCGATGTTCAGGAGCTGCTGAATAGTTCAGGGAACAGAGAGGATGCTCTCGATGTGTACGCGCAATTGATCGAAACGCACGCGCAGTACGGACATGTGCGCCTGCGCGCCCTGCAGGATAAGGCCGACGCGGCCGAGGACGATCGCAGGCGGCATGACCGCCGCACGCGGGAACTCCGGAACGAAATTGATGATGCCATCAACAGCGGAAATGCTTCCCGCATCTCGCTCCTCACGGACGAACTTATCCAGAAGCAGAAACTTCTGGGGGAAGCAGATGCGGATCAGATCGTCTCCTCCAGCCTCGCCGAGGCATATGAAGACGTTCTCGCTCCTTTGGGGGAAAGACTTGCCGCCATCAATGCAAACCGCGATGCCCTGATGAAGGGGGTAACAGTGACGGATATGCCGGGAATCGAGGAGTTGAAGATCATTGAGTATGAGGATGGAAGGATTAACCTGAGGAGAGGGAGGAGCTTCTTCTAAAAGCACCATTTTCTCAGAAGACACTTGTCTATTCTCATAGTACAATCCCCCCATGTGCGGCATCTTCGGTTACGTGGGAAAGCGCTCGGATGCGGGGAGGATCGTTGTGCGTGGCATCAAAAATCTGGAGTACCGCGGGTACGATTCGTGGGGAATCGCCCGAATGATCGACGGGTCAATCGTCATCAACAAAAGCATCGGAAAGATCGGGGCAGTGAATCCGGAATCATTTTCGGATGTCTGCTCTCTGGCAATCGCTCACACCCGCTGGGCAACGCACGGCGGCGTAACTGTAGAGAATGCCCATCCGCATCTCTCAGCCGATCAGACTATTGCCGTCGTCCATAACGGCATCGTTGAAAACTATCAGGCGCTTCGCGATGAACTGAAGAAAAAGGGATATGCATTCCGCTCGGAAACCGATACCGAAGTCATCAGCCACCTCCTGCAGGAAGAAATGAAGAGCGGCGGAACATTCTCCGATGCCGTCCGCCATGCATGTCTCCGGTTCGACGGGCGCTATGCTTTCGTTGCACTCAATGCGGGAACGCACGAACTCATCGCCGCACGGCGCGGCTCTCCGCTCATCATCGGTATCGGAAAGGGGGAAACATTCGTCGCATCCGATATCCCCGCATTCATGGAGCACACACGTACGGTGAACTATCTGGATGACGGGGAAATGGTGGTGACGAACGGAGAGAAGACGCTGTTCTTCGATCTCAAAAACGGGCGCGGGATCAAAAAAAGGAACGTGGAAATCACGTGGGACCGGCAGCAGGCAGAAAAAGGGGAATATGAGCACTTTATGCTCAAGGAAATCATGGATCAAAAGGAGAGCATCCGCCGCGCCGTGAATCAGGATGAGGAACAGATCCAGACAATCGCGCAGGCCATCCGCGACGCCAAAGGAACGTTCCTCAGCGGTTGCGGAACAGCGGGAAAAGTCTGCATGGCGGCGGAGTACTTCTTCTCCGTTGTTGCCAAACACCATGTGAACTACGCACCCTCTTCGGAGTTTCCGCTCTACCATCACTTCCTCGTTCCGGAATCTCTTTTGATTGTCGTTTCTCAGAGCGGTGAGACCGTCGATGTCCTCGAAGCGATGGAAACTGCAAAGAAGAAAGGAGCAAAGGTGCTTTCGATCGTCAACGTGGAAGGCTCTTCCATCGATCGCTCTTCCGATTACACTCTGCTCATCAACGCCGGTCCGGAACGCGCCGTTGCATCCACCAAGGCAGCAACGGGTCAGATGGCTGTCCTCCTGCTCGTGGCGTATGCACTCAAGGGAAGACTGAACGAAGGACGACAGGTGCTCCTCGAGGCGGCGGAACAGATCAATGACATGCTGAACCCCCGCTACCTCGAACACATCGCAGGCATCGCGGAGCGTTTGAAGGCGCATGAGAACCTCTACATCATCGGGAAATCATGGAACTACCCGATGGCACTCGAATCCGCCATCAAGATTCAGGAAGTTTCGTATGTGCACGCGGAAGGCTTCGCGGGAGGCGAGCTCAAGCACGGTCCCATTGCTTTGATCCAGAAGGGAACCCCCTGTATTGCTCTGCTTGGGAACGACGAAGTGAAAATGGATACGCTGAGTAATACCATTGAGCTCAAAGCGCGGGGCGCACACACGATCGGCATTGGACCCGAGAACAACGAGGCATTCGATGAGTGGATTCGCGTGCCGGATGCCGGCACCGCGCAGGCAATCGTGAATATCGTCCCCGTGCAGATCCTCGCCTATTACCTCGCGATTAAGAGGGGGTTGGATCCGGATATGCCCCGGAATTTGGCGAAGAGCGTGACGGTGAAATAATTATTTATAATTCGGATCCGGCGGCACGCCGTAGTAATCAAAGAGGAGCGTGGCGATTTCCTTAAAGACCGGCGACGCGGTCACGCTTCCGTAATCCTCCGTACGCGGACGATCGAATTTGATGAGCATGACGAACTTCGGGTGTTCTATGGGGGCATAGCCGGCGAATGTTGCGATAAAGCTCCCCGTGCCCGCCTCTTCGTATCCGCCGCCCGGGCGCGCGATCTGGGAGGTTCCGGTTTTACCTGCGATTCTGTAGCCCTCGACTCTGGAACGCTTGGCAAATCCCTCTTCGACGCCCCTCGTCAGCATGGCGGAAATTGTGGCTGCGGCTTCCTCGGTTATTACCTGCTCCAATACCTGAGGGTGCACGGGGTGCACCGTACCATCGGGGTCAATCCAGCTATCGATGATTGTCGGCTTCATCAGCTTGCCGCCGTTCGCGAGCGCGCCTAATGCTGTCACCACCTGAAGCGGCGTGGCGGAGATTCCCTGCCCGTAGGAGGCGGTTGCAAGCAACGCATCAGACCACCGGCGCCAGTCGAGAACATTTCCCGGCTTTTCATCTTCAATCTGGATTGAAGTGATTTTTCCGAATCCAAAGCGGCGAACATAGCTGGCAAAGAGTTTCTTTCCAAGCTTGCGGGAGACGGAAGTCATGCAGGTGTTCACCGAAAAACTGAGACAATCGGTCATCGTCACCTTTCCGAAAACCTTGTTCGCCGCATTCTTGATGACATATTCATCCACTTCCACGAATCCCGCATCTTCATAAATGTCTTCCGGAGTAACTTCTCCCTGATCGAGCGCTATCGCCATCGTAATCGGCTTAAACACCGATCCCGGCTCGTAGATTTCCTGCACCACCCTGTTCACATATGCACCGACCCCGATGAGATTTTTGTAGCGCAGCCACGAGCATCCGGTGGAACCGCCTGAGTGGAGAGCTTCTCCCGAACCCGCTCTTGCGTTTTCACCGGGATGGAGAGTGGAGGGAGCATCGTTCGTAGGACACACCGGAAAAAGTTCGATGCGGTTGTTCTCGCCGAGGTAATAGTAATAACGCTTGAACTCTTCGAGATCGTAGACGCGCTCGGCTTCGCTGATTTTCTGCTGAAGTTCCCGCGAGAGGCGGGCACGGCCTTCGGAGGTGAGATCGTTCAGGTAACCACGGACAATGAGACTGTTTAACTGAGGGTGGTACACCTCCACAACAATCGATGGCTCCGCTCCTGCGGGAATCGCAAAAGCCTCCTTCTCATACACGCCGCTGTAGTTGTTGCTGTTAAAGAGTGGGGCATTCGCCATCACAATCACTCTCCCCGTGTAGGGATCCGTGATCACTACCTGTCCGCTGTCGGCCTCGTATTCATCCACGGCACGCTGCAGAATTTCCTCCACCTGCTTCTGCAGGTACCGGTCAATGGTGAGAACGACGCTTCGGCCATCTTCCGCCTGTTTAATTTTTTGCTCCTCGGAAAAAATCTGTCCGCCGAAGGGATCAATGACCGTGCTGATTTCCCCGTGGTGGCCGCTGAGCTCCTGATCGAACACCCGTTCGATACCGTTTTGCGGCTGCTGCTTTACCGTGAGCGAAAGTCCCGGGGGAGGCTCGCGTACGAACCCCACGACCTGCGAGCCAACAGTCCCATCGGGGTAGTACCGCCAGTGCTCCGGAATGAGCGCAATGCCGCGGAGCGCATCTACCACTTTCCCCGCGGCGTCTTTATTGCCGTGTTCAGCGAGATCAGCACGCTCTGCAGCGGCTTTCGAGGCAGATTGCTCCTTTTGTTTTTTTATGAATTTGGAAATTTCCGGTGGAAGCTTCCGCATGATCGGCACGTATCGCAGCCGTCTGCGACGCAGGCGGTCCCTGAGCGCCGATACATCGAGCCCGAGAACAGGGGAGAGGATGCGGGCAATTCTTGAGCGCTCAAAATCCGGGATCTCCAGAGGATTCGCGAAAATCATATTTTCCGAAACCGAAGCGGCGATTCCGGGGATTCCGAATTCCTGTATTTTCTGAAGCTGAACCTTTGTCGCTCCATAGAGGAGGGGAACAAAGCTCACAAATTCCCCGCTGATTCTCCGTTCAATATCACGGGAAAACGCCTGTACCAGATCTTCATGGAGAGCGACAGTCGGAAGAGAGGAGGGAACAGCCTCCGGCATTCCTGCCGGAAGCGGTTGTGAGAACGGAATCGCGATTTTTTGGAGAGGATCAAAAGCTATCGCATAGTACCCGCGGAATTCGCGGGGACACTCTTCGTCCCCCGCCCGGCAGATGGCATCCGCTTCTTTCGTGAGGAGTGTTAAGGCAAGCAAATTGGCGACGACGCGCTTATCGGGTGTCACGAACGGATCCACGTACAGAAGATCGAGCGTGGTATTGGTCGCAAGGAGATTCATTTCGCCGGATTTGCTGTTGCGGCTGAAAATTTCGCCGCGCTTTGCAGGGAGTTCAATGCCTCCGAAATGCTGAGTACGCGCAAGTTCTTCGTACTCGCTTCCGCGGATTATCTGGAGCTCAATGAGGCGTGCGATAATGATGAGTAGACAAAAAAGGAGCACCCCGTGGAGGATTTCGATCCTCCGCTGGAACGCCCGCCGCTTGCGGACATCCGAAAGAGGCTGGGTGGGCGCGAAGAGCGGTTTCCGCCTACGGAGCATACAGAGCGAATCTAGCATAGATCTTCAAAAACTGATACAATAAGGAGATTTGGAAGAACTCCAAAAACAGCTTTCCGGCAAAGACGGAGAAGGGTTCCTGAAAACCCTCCACGGGATCGCCGTGACCGAGGGAATTTCCGATCTTCACTTCTTCCCGCGCAAGGAAGACGTGGAACTCGGCTGGCGACAGGACGGCGTGATGCGCAGCATCTTCACTTTGCCCATTGCGCTCTACACCGATGTCGTGCGGCGCATTAAGTTCAATTCCAAGCTCAGCCTCAATATTACGAATATTCCGCAGGACGGGGAATATTCGTTCCCCCATGATGATTACGAAGTGAAAGTGCGTGTTTCCTCTCTTCCCACGAAATTCGGCGAAGCATTCACACTCCGCCTCCTCGATCCAAAACACGGCATTGTGCCGCTGCAGGAACTCGGATTCGAAGAGGATATCCGCGGGGAACTCACGAAACTTGTGGAAACCCCAAATGGCATCATGCTCGTTACCGGACCCACGGGATCCGGAAAAACAACCACCCTGTATTCGCTCCTCTCTACGCTCATCGGCACGGGGCGCAACATCATCACACTTGAGGATCCGATCGAGTATCAGCTTCAGGGGATTCTGCAGAGCCAGATAGACCATAAGCATGATTATGGCTTTGCACTCGGTCTCCGCGCGCTCTTACGGCAGGATCCAGACGTCATCCTCGTGGGAGAAATCCGCGATGAGGAAACGGCAAAAACGGCTGCCGATGCAGCACTCACGGGTCATATGGTATTTGCCACGCTGCACACGAATTCAGCTATCGAAAGCATCCCGCGTCTCCTCAGCATGGGCGTAGAACCTTATCTCCTTGCTCCGGCGCTGCGTGGCATATTGGCGCAGCGGCTGGTGCGGAAAACCTGCACCGCGTGCAAAGGGAAGGGCGAAAAATGCGAAAAATGCCGGGGCAGCGGCTACAAAGGACGATTCTCCCTCGCAGAGCTTCTCACAGTCGACAAGGGTATTCGCGATCTTATTCTCGCAAGCGCCGAACAGAAAGAGGTGGAAGCACATGCCAAGAAGCAGGGCTTTAAGACAATGCGCGAGCGCGGAGAGAAGATTGCAAATACCGGAATCACGACTATGGAAGAAATCGTACGGGTGACGTCATGAGGAAGCTGGTGTACGATGAGCTCCATGCCGGACGGCGTGGAAAATACATCACCTGAAGATCAGCGCGAAGCGCCCCTCGACGGCGTGGTTCCTCCCGTACAGGCGGATGAATCCTGGAATGACATTGCTCCCGATGCTGCGCAGAAGAATGAAATTCCGGAGACCATTCCGGACATCGACGCGGATGCGAAGCGGCGGAAAATTTTGCGCATAATCCTCGGCATCGCCGGAGCACTCCTCCTCTTCTATCTTTTCTTCGCATTCTTTCTCCTCATCTCTCTGCCGGATCCCGCGGGCGGAAAACAGGGGCTCCGCCTCTTTGGAAATATCTTCTATGCAAGCGCATGTCTCCTTGCTCTGGCGGGGATCTCCCTTCTGACACTGCGCATGATACGAAGCGGCATAGAGCCCGATGCATTGCCACAGGCGCTCCTTCGGCCCGGTATCGGAGTCATTGCGATCCTCGCTATCGCCATCATGGTGTTTTTCCGCATCAATCAGCAGACGCCGCTTGCGGTTGATGTACTTGAACCGAAAAATCTTCAGGGACTCACAGCACCCGTCACCGTCACTTTCGGTACGGATTCCCTCCGGTCCGTTCTCCGGAATCAGGGGTTGGTTCCCCGAAAATACAAATGGGATTTTAACGGCGATGGCACAACCGATGCAGAAACGGAGGAGCCGGATGTCACGACCACCTACAAACGCAAGGGAACCTACAACGTCCGCCTGAGAATGCTCCTTTCCAACGGGAAAGCGCGGAATGCATCTGCAAGGCTTTCGATTCCGAATGCAGTGTTTTCCCTGAATCCCGAAACTCTGGTCCGCGGAGAGGACGTCCTCTTCGATGCATCGAATCTCGTGGCGGATCCCGAGAAGATCGAAAGCATTCAGTGGGATTTTAACGGGGACGGAACTGCGGAAACCGTTGCAACACTTTTGGAAACGTCATACGTCTTCTCCGAAATCGGCACTTTTCAGGTACAGGCCCTCATTCAATACAAGGGCGGGCTTCAGGAAACCTATGCACGCACGGTAACGATCCTCGAAGAGCGGGAACAGCCGTTCGATATTGCAATCGAAGCGGAAGGAACGCTGAAAGGCTCCGTTCCCTTGGGCATAATTTTTACCTCGACATATGAAGAAGGAACAAATCCGCGGGCGATCACATGGCGCATCGCGATAGCCGGCGACCCCCGTGGTCCGGCGGGAGGAGAGGAGAAATCCGGCGAGCGCATCAGCCATGTCTTCTCGAATCCCGGCGAATACCGCGTCATCCTCGAAGTAACGGATAGCCGCGGACGGGTGGCAACGAAAACGGTCACGGTGAACGCTCTCGAACCTCTCAAAATCAATGATATTGTGATCAGCGGAAACCCGAAGCCGGTCAACGGCAGAGCTGAGGGGATTGCCCCTCTCGAGGTTCAGCTGACTGCATCAACAAATACTCCGTTCATTACCTTTAGCTTCGAGCAGGAGAACGCCAGCACCGTGTACTCCGTTGAGGAATCGTACCGCGCCCTCTACGAAGATCCCGGAACATTCCCCGTCGTCCTGATCGCACACGACGAGCAGGAACGCACCCAGAAAATCCCCATCGAAATAACCGTGCAGCCCCCGCGTTCTCAGGTTACCTTCACCGCCATTCCCTCCACCGGCATCGCACCGCTTAATGTCACATTCGATGCCTCGGAATCCTCCGTACCGGACGGCCGCATTACGGGGTTTGCATGGACATTCGGCGATGGCATAGACCGGGAAGAAAAGCCGCAGCTCCTCGGCGCCAAGGTAACCCACCGCTACGAAAAAGAGGGAACGTTCACTGTCACCGTCCGCGCACTCACGGAGGACGGCAGATCATTCGATGCGCGTAAAACCATTGTCGCTCGCACGCCCGCTCTCCATGCCTGCATTTTCCCGAGCCGCACAACCGGCTCTGCCCCCATGGGCGTACGGTTTGACGGGGGATGCTCGACGGGGAAAATAGACTCCTACGTGTGGACATTCGGCGACGGGGCCACGAGCGAGCAGACAACAGCGATTCAGGATCACGTCTTCACGAAGACGGGAACCTATACCGTGACGCTCGAAATAAAAGACGGGAAGGGCAACTTTGATCAAACCACCGTCTCCATTACCGTTCAAAACCCATGAAGCAAAAAAATATCATCCGTGCCGTCGCCATCTTCGGAATTCTCGCGATCATTGCGGGGGCGCTGCTTCCCGTATTCTCAGCATTTTAAATTTTCAGTCTCTATCCGAGTTGTAGAGAGGGTGATGCCTGTGTTTCAAATACTTCATACGCCTTTTCCTGATCGCTCTGAAAAAGGAAATTCCCCGCCGAGGCAATCATCGCCGCGTTATCGGTGCAGTACGCCATTTTTGCAGGCATCCGCAGAGGCACGGAGCAGCGCGATGCCACAACCTGAATCATTTCTCTCAATCGCTTGTTTGCGGAGACTCCGCCGACAAGATGGATCTCCCGCACCTCATGATGAAGCTGAATCGCATGATCAATTCCCGCAACAAGATGCGCATTGATCGCCTCCTGAAAACTCGCAGCCACATCTTTCTTCTCAATTTCCGAAAGTGCATCAATTCCCCCGCGATCGCGCAGTGCATACTTGAGTGCGGTCTTGAGCCCCGAAAAGCTGAAATCGCACCCTTCGACTCGTCCTCGCTGACGCTCGGACTCGCTCAGGGCAGGTGTGTTATGACTGAGCGGTCGGGGAAACTCAATGAAATGCGGATTTCCTCCCTCTGCTAATTTTGAAAGCGCGGGACCGCCGGGATAGGGGAGTCCGAGAAGTGTTGCCCCTTTATCAAATGCCTCACCGGCGGCATCGTCGCGCGTGCGGCCAAGAAGCGTTCCCTGAGTGTGGCTTTGCCGCAGCCAAAGTTCCGTATGCCCGCCGCTCACGCTGAGTGAAAGCACGGGAAACGGAACCTCCTCTTCGCATTCGAGCCAGACTGAGGAGAGATGTCCAAGAGTGTGATGAACGCCGATGAGAGGTTTATGCAAAAGGGAAGAAAGCATCCTCGCCGCTGTGGTACCGACGAGCAGGGATGTAAGAAGCCCCGGTCCTTTCGTCACGGCAATCACGTCAACTTCTTCCCTTGTGATTCCGGCATCTTTGATCGCCTGATGGATCACAGGGACGATGTACTCAAGCTGCCTGCGTGCCGCGACCTCCGGAAACACCCCGCCGTACTTCTCTTGATCTTTGAGGGAACTTGCAATCACACTGGAACGAACCACAGTCCCATCCTCTACGATCGCCGCAGCAGTTTCGTCGCACGATGTCTCGATTCCTAGAATCAGCACGAAAAACATGATATAATACTCTTAAGCCAAAACACACAAAACATGCTCCATAAACACCACGCAACCGAGCATCTTGCCGGCTTTCTCGCCGGCATTCTCCTCGTGGGAGGAATCCTCGGGGGGGTAAGCGGTCTCATGGGCACGAGCGTGCTCTACCGTTCCGATGCACTCGGCACCAGGGCAATACAAAACAACCTGAACCCGCAGCAGCGTCAGCGCCTTGGCATAAGCATCGCGAACCGGCGTACGCGGCGGGAGAAGCGGCAGCAGGAGAGTAACCGGACTGTGAACGATGCAGGAACCACGTATCCCATGAAAAGCAATACGTATTCCTTTAAAGGGAGTACGCGGTGGGACGTCACGCTCAATACCGCCACTCTCGTCTACGAGCGGCTTAAGATTTCTGCGCCACTCGGAAAACCGTCACTCAATAACTGGAAGAACCAGAACTGGCGCGGACTTGAGGATCAAATGCAGTACCTCCTCCTCAACGGACTTGCTCTGTATCCACACTCACCGGAGCTTGGTGCAGAGGGGAGCCTGATCGTCGCAGGACACAGCAGCCCGCCCACCATGGAAGCGATCGGAAGCCCCTATGAGGAGATTCTCTCGGTGCTCCCGCAGGCAGCTCCGGGCGATACGATAACTTTGTATGATGGCGGCGGCGGGGCATTCACCTATCGGGTACGGGAGACAAAGATAGTCCCGCCCACCTACACGAAAATTCTCCTTCAGGAAAAATCAAAGAAGGAACTCGTTCTCTTTACCTGCTACCCCATCGGTACCACGCGGGAGAGGTTTGTGGTGTGGGCGGATCTCATCGAAAATGAGTTTGTTGCCAGAAAATGATGACGTAATAGAAAGGCAAAAAGGAAAGCACAAAAGTCAAAAGAGTGCTTTTCCCTTTTGCCTTTTGCCTTTTTACTTCCTCCATGCATCTCTTTCCGACCCGTCAAATTTTCCTTGAAATTGGCCCCATCGCCATCCACTGGTACGGCATCATGTACCTTTTGGCATTTCTTACTGCGTGGTGGCTGCTCCCGATCCTCGCGCGAAAGAAAGGATATCCCCTCACACAGGACGATATCGGCTCCCTGCTCTTCGCAGGAATCCTCGGAACAATCATTGGGGGAAGGCTCGGGTACGTTATCTTCTACGCTCCGGAGTACTTCGGTAATCACCCGCTGCAGATCCTTGCCGTATGGAATGGAGGGATGTCCTCGCACGGGGGCATGATCGGGGTGGCGATCGCGATGTTCATCATGCTGAGGAAACTCCATGAGAAGATCACGCTCTGGCAGCTTGGCGATCTCCTCGCGGTACCGATTGCTCTGGGGCTCGCATTCGGAAGGTTCGGAAACTTCATCAATCTGGAACTCTACGGTGCGGTAACGAATCTCCCATGGGCCATCGTCATACCGGGTGAAGAAGGATTGCGGCATCCGGTGCAGGTCTACGCGATGCTGAAGGACATAGGTATCGCGGGCGCGTGTTATTTTTCTTTGATGTATTCGCGGAAAGAGGGAGTCACTCTCGGACTGTTCTTTGTGCTCTATGGCATTCTTCGGTTTTTGACGGAATTTCTAAGAATAGAGACTTCGGAGGGACTCGATATTGCAGTGATCCATTTGACGAGAGGACAAGCACTGACCATACCGGTCATTCTGATCGGAACATGGATTGTGTACGGACGAATTTTCAGACAACGGGTATAAATCTGATATTCTTAAGGCATCGCAGTCCTTTCACTACCCATTTCGGCAGCGACTGATGAGGAAGTAAAAAAGCTTCTGGCAAAGTATTCGATCGGATTGACTGTGGAGGAAGCACGGAAAATCTCCTCACTCCTCGGTCGCGATCCAACGCTCGTAGAAGCCGTTATCTGGGGAATACAGGGATCGGAGCACTGCAGCTATAAATCAAGCAGGCGGTTTTTAAAGATGTTTCATACGGAGGGAAAACATGTGATTTTGGGGCCGAAGGAAGATAGCGGCATCATCGCAATAACGGATGGACCCAAGGGGAAGCGATGGGGGATTGTCGTTTCCCACGAAAGCCATAACCATCCTTCGCAGATCGTTCCCTACGAAGGCGCAGCGACGGGCGTGGGGGGAAACGTTCGCGATGTTGTCTGCATGGGCGCCCGCGTCATTGGTCTCATGGATCCTCTAAGACTCGGGGATTTGAAGACGGAGGAGACGAGGACCATTGCAAAGGAAGTCGCCCGCGGCATCGCAGGGTACGGGAATCCGCTCGGCATTCCGAACCTCGGCGGCGATACCGAATTCGACGAAGCATATAACGCGGGCTGCCTCGTGAACGTGGTGTGCCACGGCTTAGTGCGCGAGGACGAGGTGATCCATAGTTACGCTCCTCCGGAAGCCGGGAAGATCGGCTATGACATCATCCTCATCGGAAAACCGACCGACCGTTCGGGATTCGGCGGAGCTACATTTGCCAGCATCGTGCTGAATGAAGAAGAGAAAGAGAAGAACACGGGAGCAGTGCAGGAGCCGAATCCATTTTTGGAGCGCCACATCCTCGCTTCTACCTACGCACTCTTCGACTGGCTCGCCAAAGAGAAGAAGCTCAATAAAGTGGGATTCAAGGATCTCGGGGCGGGGGGGGTGGTCTGCAGCTCCGTGGAGCAGGTGGCAGATAAGGGATTCGGCGCAGAGATCGATCTCGATTCAGTACACACTGCGCTTCCAAACTTACCTCCGGAGGTCATCGCCTGCGCAGAAACGCAGGAACGCTTCTGCTGGACCTGCCACCCCTCGCTCACGCAGCACATTCTCAAACACTACAACGAAGTGTGGGATCTACCCGCGATTGCGGAGAATGCGCGCGCTTCCGTAATCGGCAAAGTGACGGAAGAACCGGTCTACCGTCTTCGGTATAAGGGCGAAGTGATTTGCGAGGCAAAGGCTCTCGATATCACCTGCGGATTGCAATATGAAAGACCGATATGTGAGAAGAAATATGTATTGAAGGAGCCGAAATACGAAATCTCCTTCGACTCGGCTCAGGACAGGCTCCATCCGAAATCCGAAATTCCCGAACTCTTTCGCAGCATTTTGAGTCATCCGAATTACGCATCAAAAGCTCCCATCTTCCGCCATTACGATAAGAACGTCATCGGGAACACGATTCTCGAGCCCGGCGAAGCAGATGCCGGAGTGATTACCCCGCTACAGGATCTCCAAAGTTACGTGCATGAAGGGGAACATCCGGATTGGGACATTGAGGAAAAAGACCGATGGATCGGCGTTGCAGTCTCCTGCGACGGAAGCGGAAGGCACGGGAAGATCTCTGCGTACTACCAAGGAGCGAATGCAGCCGTAGAATCCATGCGTAACGTTGCGGCGGTCGGCGCCATTCCCCGCGCACTCACGGATTGTTTGAACTACGGAAACCCCGAAGTACCGGAAGATCTTTGGGAACTCTCGGAGGGAATCCGTGGCATCGCGGAGGCGGCAAGGGGAGTCGCGATCGACGGAGAACCCGTGCCCATCATCAGCGGCAATGTGAGTCTCTATAATTCAACGGCAAAGGGCGCGATTCCACCCACTGCCATCGTCAGCTGTATCGGCGTGATGCCGGATGCGAGGAGAGCCGTTCACTCGATCATTCAAGGAAAAGATCAGACCGTCTTCCTTCTCGGAGAGAGAAAAAACGAATGCGGCGGATCTGCGTACTACAACATCCTCGGTGAGCTTGGGGCAAATATCCCGAAACCGGATTTCGATGAAGTGAGGAGACAGATCGAATTCGTGACTTCGGCGATCCAGAGCGGACTCGTGAAGAGTTGCCATGATATTTCCGATGGGGGATTACTGCTTGCACTCTTCGAGATGCTGATCCCGTTCCGGAGAGAGAAACTTCAGTTCGGCATGGAAATTGATCTCAGCATTCTTGGATCAAATCTTCCCATTGAAAAAATTCTCTTCAGCGAGACGGGCGGCTTCCTTCTCTCAGTAGAGACGCGGTATGCCGCGTCTCTACGAAAACATGCCGAAAGTCATTCGCTCATTCTTCACGAGATCGGAAAAACCACAAACCAACCACGCTTCGTCATCAAGCATATCCTCGATGAGGATTTGGGGGAACTTATCGGTATCTGGCAAAAACCACTTGAGGAGATTCTAGGCCTCTGAACCTTCAAACCTCTTAACCACTCAAACGGGGGCTTCTTTCCATTGCAGCAAAGCACTTCCCGTGCTTCCATATCCCCCTTTGATCCTGCGCCCCGCCATGATCGGCCTCGCCCTTGCGATGATCATCGTGGCCTTTTTGATATTGATCCCGAACCGCGCAGGAGAGGAAGGTATGGAGAATCTCCCTCCGCGCCTGTTTCCCATGTTCGATGAACGGAAAGAAGAAGTACAGCCGGTTCTCCCGCCGATCATTGTCGAAATCCGCAAGACTCCCACGAAGCAGGAAGCAATCCAGGGGAGCACCATTCCGTTTGAGATCACCATCCGGAATCTGGAGAACCATACGCTCCACAACCTCACGCTCGACGAGCGGTTCGATGATCAGATTTTAAAGGTGGTGGATGCGGGGGGAGGCAGCATTTCGCAGAACCGGCTTGCGTGGTTTATTGCGGCACTTGAGCCTTCCGAAGAACGCACCATCCGGTACAGCATGCAGATTCAAAATGATGCTCCATCTGTCCCTCTTCAGACCACAGCATACGTCTATGGCGAAGACGTTCAGGAGATGACGAGCGGCTTACGCATGGTTTCCACCGATATCGCCGTCATCGCATTGCCGCAATCGGGCGTTGAGCAGGGAATGATCCTGAGCTGGATCTCGGAGATCCTGCATTAATTTCCTTCGCCCACCTGCACCTTCGCAGGTCTCAGCACTTTCCCATGCAGCAGAAATCCTTCCTCGTGCACCAGAGTCACAATGTCTTTTTCTCCGGCTCCCGTATTCACAATCTGG
>Ga0209542_10012032_pt1 | contig 15243 bp, 19 predicted proteins | sample RifCSPhighO2_01_FD_184028 | JGI IMG/M metagenome (GOLD analysis project Ga0209542, IMG submission 184028) | Soil microbial communities from Rifle, Colorado - Rifle CSP2_plank highO2_0.1 (SPAdes) (version 2) | ecosystem: Environmental > Terrestrial > Deep subsurface > Rock core/Sediment ...
AACGTTTCAGTAGATGACGACGCTTCTATGGGTAACGAAAAGGCCAAGGTTGTGGTAGTTGAATTTAGCGACTTTCAGTGTCCTTTTTGCAGAACATTCTGGAGTGGGGCCTACCAGCAGATTAAAAAAGAATATGTAGATACCGGTAAGGTTAAATTTGTTTACCGTGACTTTCCTCTATCTTTTCATTCGGCGGCAATGTCCGCAGCCCAAGGATCACAATGCGCTAAAGATCAGGGAAAATTTTGGGAGATGCACGATAAAATGTTTTCAGAACAGGAAAAACTGGGACAGGGAACTGTTCAGTTTGGTGTCAGTGACATAAAAAAATGGGCTTCTCAAATAGGTTTAAACACCAACGAGTTTAATCAATGTCTTGATTCGGAAAAGTATAAATCCGAAGTAGAGAAAGATATTGCCGACGGATCGGCCTATGGAGTATCCGGAACACCGACACTATTTATAAACGGTAGAATTGTGGTCGGGGCTCAGCCGTTTGCGGTGTTTAAGGCCATAATTGACGAAGAATTAAAATAACAGAGTTCCCATTCTTGTCGCCGACGCGTGTCCCCATTGCTCCTCTCGGGAGCATTCAAAAAAGGGATTAATGCAATGGGGCCCCTCGCGGGCGACAGATGGGAGCCCACTCCGCGCATGAAAAAAATATTACTAACGGTTATTATTGTGGCGGTTCTGTTGGTGGCGGGTTGGCAATTTTTGAGAAACAAGGAAGGTGTTGTAGTGGTCACTCCTACTCCCACCGTTTCTTCGGTACCGACAGTTTCAGTTTCTCCAGAACCAACAGCAAGTCCATCTCCTGATGTGGTCAAAAATATTATTTCTTATTCTGATTCCGGATATTCTCCGAGTATTATAACAATAAAAAAAGGAGAGACCGTTACCTGGAAGAACGAAAGCGGTGTCAAAATGTGGACTGCTTCGGCCATGCATCCAACGCACAAAGTTTATCCTGGTACCAGTATAGAAATGTGCGGCACTCAAACTCTTGTGGCCATTTTTGATGCTTGTGCTGGGACCGTGTCAGGACAATCTTGGGAATTTGGGTTTGATAGTGTTGGTACTTGGAAATATCATAATCACCTCAACTCTAAACATTTCGGAACAATAATAGTTCAATAATTAGGGCTATTGCTTTTTTGCTTGGTAAGGACTATAATATATACAACGTAGGTTTTCTCGGAGTAGTCCTTCTTTTAGCGGGAACTAGACGAGAGGTCGTCCTACTAAAAAGCAACTGTTTTGCTTTCGTTCCGTAATCTTAACGATTGCGTAATATCAAGCAAATGCAGTATATAAATGGGAAAAAAGTTATATGTCGGAAGTTTGTCTTATGACACAACCGACGCGTCTTTGAAAGAAGCTTTTTCACAGGCCGGAACCGTTGAATCGGCATCAGTTATAACTGACAAGATGTCAGGCCGATCAAGAGGATTTGGTTTTGTGGAAATGGCTACCGACGAAGAAGCCCAAAAAGCAATCGAGATGTTAAATGGTCAGGAAGTTGATGGCCGAAAGGTTACAGTCAATGAAGCCAGACCGATGACAGATCGACCACCCAGACCAGCCGGCGGAGGTTTTAACCGAGGCGGTGGCGGATTTAACCGCGGTGGTGGTGGCGGAAGAGGCTTCGGAGGCGGTGGAAGAGACTACTAAAAAATAAAACAACCCCTAACGGGGTTGTTTTATTTTTGGACAGAATGTGTATATAATGAGGAACTTCTTTTAAAAAGGGATGGCAAATGCTTAAAGAACTTGGTTCTATCTCTGTTTTTTCCGGACCGATGAGGTCTGCTAAGTCAAGAAAATTGATTGAAGCTATCAAAGATCACGAGAGGGCGAGGATGAAAATTTTGGCGGTTAAGTCGCCAAGAGACACAAGAGATGGCGACAAAATTGTTGCTAAGGAAATTATTGACGGCGTGGCGACAACGATAATGTCGGTTAACGCTAATTTTGTTAATAATAGAAACGACGTGATGAGGTTGGTGAAAAAAACTCACTGTGAGGTTTTTGCTGCCGACGAGGTTGAGTTTTTTGGAAGATGGTTTGTTGGATTAGTGCAAGAACTTGCCTTTGAGACAAAAACAATTGTCTTGCTTGCCGGTCTTGATTTGGATGCTTGGCGGAAACCATTTGGTATCATGCCAGAAATTCTTGCTCATGCGACAGAGTCCCAGAAGTGTTTGGCTAGCTGTTTTGTTTGTGGTCGGCCTGCTCAATTTACCCAAAAACTGGGTGGTGATCCGACGAAAAAAGTGGAACCAGGAGATCATTATGAAGCTAGATGTTTCCGTTGCCATGTTCTCCCGGAAAATCTTGCATGAAAGCATCAATTTGATGCTTTTTTAATTTTTCCAAATTCGCTCCAGAACCCAGCCACCTTCAGACCCGCCTCCGGTCATATAACTCCTCCGAGAGTTATATGACCTCAGCTATATGAGCATTGTCTAATCGCCGACTGATGGACTCCGTCCGATATTATATCAGTCGTCTCAGACAACGTCTCAAATGTCTTTAGGTGGCTGGGGTTCTTATGCTTTCTTTATCGATTTGAAATCTCATTGCCAAGCATCATGTATTACCCAAACAACCGGCGGAGGGCGTGTGCCTTTTTAAAATTAGCAATATTTTTAAAAGGTGCACCCCGCAGTCATGCGTGGAGGTTGTTTGAACTATTGAAATAAAGTGATAGGGCGGAGCTGTTTTTGTTTCCGATAAAATATGATAGCCTAAAAATTATGGAATTCAAATTTCCTAAGAATGACGAAAAATATTTTTGGACTAATCATGTGGGCAGAAAAATGATGTTTTACGGCTTGTCGGCCGACAGAATAAAGAGGGTGATTAGAAGCCCAAAAAGAAGTGAAAAGGGAATTGCCGAAGGAACTATTGCCGTGATGCAACCGTCCTCCGCCAAAGCTCCGGTTGGCAAAGCTTGGAAAGATGAAGTTTGGGTTATGTATCAAGCTCCCAGCAAAAGAGGCAAGGGAAGAAGAATAGTAATTACTGCCTGGCGTTATCCGGGAGTCAGTCCGGTCAGAGATGAAATACCCATTCCGATTGATATTCTGGAAGAACTCAAGAGAGAAAAATTAATAAAATTAAATTAACTGTTAGAACGCAGCTGGCTTGGACAAGTCCGAGGCAAAAGCGAGCATTCAACTGAGGCATAGTAAACTATGGCGAAGGAGAAGCGGAGCTTTTAACGAAGGAGTTGTCCAAGAGCGTGCTCGCCATGGTTTAGGCGAGAGCGGCCAGCAAGTTATAAATGAAAGTCGGTTGCCATGTTTTCCCGATTTGTCCTGCGTAAAAAGCAGTTGACAAATCGAGGATCCTCGATGTCTTCGACATCGGGACAATTGCTAATTTTAAATTATGAAAATAGGGTGTCACGTATCCATATCGGGAGGCATTGTGAATGCACCACAAAGGGCTGCAGATTTAGGGTGCGAAGTTTTTCAGATGTTTACCCGTTCACCGCAGGGCGGTTCGGCATCTAAAATAACTCCGGAGATAGAAAAAGAATTTAAGGAGCAGATGAAAAAACATGGACAGGCAGAATGTTATATTCACGCGCCGTATTATATAAATTTTGCATCCTCAAACAAAGCAATTCGTTCGGCATCTGCAAGGGTGGTCAGAGAAGAACTTGAGCGGGGCAGTCAGATTGGCGCTAAATATGTAATGTTTCACCCCGGAAGTGCCAAAGATATGGAAAGAAAAGAAGCCCTTAAAATAACGGCCGAAGTTGTTGCCAAAGTGATGAACGGTTATGAGGGCTCAACCGAACTTCTTCTGGAGGTTTCAGCCGGTGCGGGTAATGTTATGGGCGACACATTTGAAGAATTAGCGGCGATAATTAAATTAAGCGGGTACAATCTGGGAATCTGTTTGGATTCGGCTCATATTTTTGCTTCCGGCTATGACATTAAAAGCAAAGAAGGATTTAAAAAAACTATTGAAATAATAAAAAAAACAGTGGGGCTTGATAGGGTAAGGTTGATTCATGCCAATGATTCAAAAATAGAACTAGGTGGCCGTAAGGACCGCCATGATCACATTGGTGACGGCAAGATAGGCAAGGATGGATTTGTTAATTTAGCATCTGTGTTTAAGTGCGACTTTATCGCAGAGACAAAAGATGATAAAGTTAAAGAAGATATAAATATTTTAAAAAGCATTCGGCCATAGGTTTGCAAGGTCCGATAATTTAATCGGCTGCGACCCAACCGGTGTTAATATTATATGATGGGCAATTGGTACGGTGGTTGGTCTAATATGATGAGCGGTTCAGCGTTCAGGGATTGGACAATGAACAACGGCGTGGTTAATTTCGGTGGCTCTTTTATTGCCGGTGTGACTTTTGGTATTGTCATTCTAATTCTTGCTGTGTGGACTCTTTATTGGAAATATCACGCACTTTGGCACGCCGCCAAACATGATCATAAGGTCTGGTTTTTGGTTCTTATGCTTGTTAACACGCTTGGAATTTTGGAGATACTCTACCTCAACGTTTTCTCAAAGTACAAAAAGAACTAATTTATTCTAATAAAACACCCACTCAATGAGCGGGTGTTGCTTTTACTGCATATTTTTAAAAATCCGCCCCTAAGGCGGATAAATTACTTTATTCTAATGTAATCATGGAACGTATAAACCTCGTCCAGATTTTTTGGGTTGACGAACATACCCCATCCATTTCTGTATCTTGCAGCGATTGTTATTACTTTTTCCACGGCGATGCCGTCAATTTCCTGTTGTTCAAACATGAGGTTGGCGCTGAATACCTTGAACCATGTTAGTACTGTAAATTCATCCGGAAGTCTTGCCTCAACTTTCCACACCAGAAGGTTCTTGGAGTTAACAAATATCTTACCTTCACTTCTATTTAGAACATGGTCTTCTTTTGAAGTGGTCATCAAACCAACCTTGGGTTTAAAATTAATAATAACATACTCACCGTTACCTATTTGCAAGGGCCGGTCAAATGCGAAGGAATAGTCATAACGAGCCGCAAAGACCTGACTTGTCTCGGCGGGGAAACCCGAGGGCCTACTGTCCTCTGTTTTTTTGCCATTTCTTAAAATTACTTTTTTTTCTAGTTTTCCATCATTTCCTGATATTACAATAATTTCGGTGACCTCATCTAGATTTCCCTCGTTGTTCCTTAATACGCGTCCGTAATCATCCACCCTCTTTACTACATGAGTGGCGCTGTATGTGAATGAATCTATCTTTTTCTTGTCGTTTTCTTTCATTACGCTTATAACTAGGTCCATGAAATTGATGGCGCTACCATAAACAGACACCAGATTTATTTCCTGGCTAGACATGTTTATGGGCCACAACAACATCACGCACATGATAATTCGTAGCTTCATGGCACTCCTTGTCAAGAATCAATAATTGAATAATCATACAACAATTTAATTGTCTTGGCAATATTGAGTGTAAAAAATTTATTATGCTACAATTAAATTACCATGATAAAGATTTATACAACTCCAACTTGTGCGTACTGCAAAATGGCAAAAGAATATTTCAAATCAAAAGGTCTTGAATATGAAGAATACAATGTGGCCGTAGATATTCCTAAACAAAAAGAAATGATAGAGAAAACCGGTCAATTTGGCGTTCCTGTCATAGACATAGACGGTAAGATTGTTATCGGATTTGACAGGACCAAGGTTAACGAATATTTAGGAATAAATTAAATTCATAAAAATGCCAAAAAAAGAAATAAAGCCTTTAATATACCCAGCAGACTCACTAAGAGGAATTTCTCAGAAAACCGTTGAGATACATCACGGCAAACTTTATGCCGGGTATGTAAATAAAACCAACGAAATATCAGAAAAGCTGGAAGAATTAAGGAAAAGCGGTAAGGCTGAAGGAAACCAGATATACAGCGAATTAAGAGGATTAAAACAGGGAGAAACATTTGCTCGAAATGGAATGTATCTTCACGAGAATTATTTTGCGATTCTTGGCGGCGATGGTATCCCCAAGGGGGAAGTTTTAAAAGCTATTGAAGAAAAATGGGGGACTTTTGAAGATTTTAAAGTTTATTTTTCTGCCTGTGGTATGTCGGCGAGAGGGTGGGCGATGCTGTGCTGGGACATGCATGAAAAAAGATTGATGCAATACAACTGCGATGCCCAAAATCATGGCGGAGTCTGGGGTTGTGTTCCGATTATCGCACTAGATGTTTATGAGCATTCTTATTTTATAGATACCGGTTCTGATCGCGCCACATATATCAAAGCATTTTTTGACAATCTCAACTGGGACAAGATAGAGGAACTTTACCAAAAAGCCAAGAAGTACGAATTGTAGAAAGCGACCCTTCATCCCACGAAGAACCACATAAAAACCCTGCTGGGTTTTTTGTTCTTTCTCGGCTACCCGCCTCCGAACGTTCTTCTTTGGAATGAACGGTCGCTTTCTAGACTAAAATTGGTTTTTATTGTACTCTATCTTCAAGTTTTTTAAAAAAGGACTGCTGTGACAGAAAAGTTTGTCCTTGTATTTCTGGGCGGAGCAAATACCGGAATCTTTGGTGCTGGAGTAGGCAAGGGGATACTGGATCGGGGATTACATGATCGTATTCACGCTATTCATGGAGGATCTTGCGGAGGGTTTAATGCTACCTATTTGGTGGCTAAACAATCCGAATTCGGGCCTATGGTATATGTCGAAGGACTAACTACCGGATTTATTTATATTAGGAATATACCCTTTTTAATTTATTCCAGTATATTGCGAAGACCAATGAATTCCGGACACAAAATCATAAACGTTGACCGGGCGATAGATTTAGTTAAAAATAGCCAAAGAAAGCTTGATATTGATTCAGTTTTAAGGTCCCAAATTCCTGTTTATATTACCGTTTGGAATATGGATAAGAGGGTGTCTGAATTTATAGACATAAGATATTCTAAGGATCCATTTTAGGTCTTAAGAGCATCCTCGTGCGCAACCCCATATTCTCTGTCTTTTGAAAAAATGAAAGGCGATACATATATTGATTCTTACTTAAACGATCCGTTAGCATTGGATGGAATTTTAAAAATGTATCCGGACGAAAAGATTGTTGTAGTGTTTAATAACGTTGTTGAATACTCCAGATTCTTTTCTGGGGACTATTTCCTAGCTCTTTTAGAGGGCCTAATTGGTAAAAGATGTTTTTCTCAAATGAATGTTTTAGATGCTGTGAATGGAAGAAGGAGACGAAATGTTGATATTGAGTGTTGTTTGAGGTCTAAAAATATCTTGACAATTGCGCCTCCTCAAAAGTTGGTTAATCCGTTAACTACCGACAAGGCAAAGCTCTTGAAGCTGTTTGGGTGGGGAGTTGAGGCTGTTGATAAAATTCCAGAATTTTTAGACCGAGTTTAATGAGTTTCAGGTTTGACGATATTTACTATCGTCTTTTTTTTATTTCCAACTTGGGAGCCAGACACGGGATTCGTAGGCTTTGGGGGCGAGCGGCAAGCCGTAAGAAAGGGGGGCGAAATAAATGAAAGCCAGCACAGAAACAACTGTTAAGCCGATAAATATTTTTTTGGAATTCTTTTGTTTCTCTATAAGATAAACAAGAATAAGGATTGCGAATATAAGATTGGTCAGATAATGATACAAAAACATTACTCTGGAGATTCCAATAAATGGAAGTAGGTTTAAGAAGTATCCACCGAGAAGTAATTTAATAGTTCTGTGTCGAGATACATATCCGAGAGACATCAACACGGCCAGAGTAGATGCCCACCAAATTAACGGGTTTCCTAAAAGATAGATTCTTGAATCGCCGGATACCCAATAAAAAATAGAACGGGACATGAACGGCCACGAATACCAGGAACTGCCATAGGGATGAGTTGCTGTAAGGCGCTGATTTGAGCGATACATCTCCGTGTTTAGTTGTAAAAACTTTGTAACGACATTATCCTGATGGAATGTCGGTTTCATAAAAGCATCTCCGGAACCAGGCTTGGTCAGTAAAGAAAAATGAATAACAAAGACAGAAAAATATAATATCAGCGGTATAAACAAAAAATAAATCGGTAGTTTTAATATCGTCTTAAAATTCTTTTCTTTAAATAAATAAAATACCTCTATTAAAAACGGCAAAGCCAAAAAAGTAAGCCCTGTCCATTTTATTGATATTGCCAATCCACCGAAAATAGCCATCCATAGAAATTTTCTCTTAAAATAAAAAAGGAGAGTAAGAAATCCGAAAAGCAGTAAAAATCCGTCCATAAGAATGTAGTGGGTTTGGACAAGTAGGGCGTTTTCTAGTGCCACCATAAGTCCAGTGAAAAATGCTCCTTGGGGCGTGAATTTGAGCTGTAAAGCAAGTAAGAACAAAACAACGGGCAAGACCGCGCCAGCTAAAGAGGGAAGGAATCGCAATGTCAGATATTTGTTATCAGGAAATTTTTCACCAATCTGTGCAAAGCTAAATTCTGGCTTGAAATCAAAAGCTTTGGCAAAACCAGCAATCATAAGTTTTCCTAATGGCGGGTGAATGTCGAAATAATATTCGTGAGTATAATATCCGGATATGAATTTGCCGAAATGAACTTCGTCAAAGACCGTTTGATTAGGATGTCCAAAAAAAGCAAAATGAGTTACGAGGCTAACTCCCAAAACTATTAACAAAAGCCATTTGTTGACCATTGTGTCTATGATATAATAAATACGTTATTATTTAAACCCATGTTTGACCTAATTATAGTTGGAGGTTCAGCGGCGGCAACTACTGCTGGTATTTATGCTGTAAGGCGTGGACTTAACTTTAAAATTATTACCAAAGATTTTGGAGGCGAAGTTGCAATCTCCGGAGAAATAGGCAATTGGCCAGGAGTTTCGCAGACCGATGGTATCACTCTTGCCAATCAATTTAAAGAACATCTAAAATTTTACAACGTTGTTCCTGAAGAAGGGGTGGAGGTTGAAAAAATAATTAAACAGGATGACCTGCCTGCCGGTCAGGCAGGCGGCACCTTTTTGATAAAAACAAAAGGCGGACAGGACTACCATGCCAAAACGGTTATAGTGGCCACCGGAGTTCACCCTAGAGAGTTAAATGTGCAGGGCGAGAAAGAGTTTAGGAACAAAGGGGTCAGTTATTGTACCGTTTGTGACGGACCCCTATTCAGTGGTAAGGTGACAGCTGTTGTTGGGGGTGGAAATTCGGCATTGGAGGCCGGTTTGATGTTAGCAGATATTTCCTCAAAGGTTTACGTGATAAATAAAAACAGTCAGTTTAAAGGAGACAAGGTGTTGCTGGATAAATTAATATCCAAAAGTAATGTAGAAATTATTTATAATGCAAAAACTACTCAAATTGTCGGAGAACAATTTGTAACCGGCTTGAAATATGAAAACTCTTCATCTAGTGGAGAAGAACACAAAATAACGGTTGATGGAATTTTTATACACATAGGGATGACTCCAAATTCTGGTATTGTTCCTGATATGGTTCAAAAAAACAGTTCGGGAGAAATCGTTGTTAGTAAAAATTGTGAAACAAACATTCCAGGGCTTTATGCCGCCGGAGATGTTACGGACGTATCTTTTAATCAAATAGTTATTGCCGCAGGTCAAGGTTGCATAGCGCTCTTGAGTGCGGTTCAATTCTTAAACAAACTATCAAAATGATATTTTTAGCTGCTGACCATCGTGGATTTATGTTGAAGGAAAAAATTAAGACTTGGCTTAAGGAGTGGGGATATGATTATGAGGACATGGGTGCTTTTGAATTAGATCCAAGCGACGATTATCCTGTATATGCAAAAAAAGTAGCAGAAAGCATGGTTGAATTAGACGATCGGGGAATTATCGTTTGCGGTTCTGGTGTGGGGGTGGATGAGGTTGCTAACAAATTTGACGGCATTCGTTCAGGTTTAGCAATTAGTAAGGAGCAGGTTCATTCTGCCCGCAACGATGACAACATAAACGTGTTAGCATTGGCTTCCGAGTTTACATCAGAAGAAGATGCTGAAGAAATTGTCAGAGTATTTCTTGAGACAGAATTTGCCGATGAAGAAAGGTTTAACAGGCGTCTAGACCAAATAGGGGAAATTGAAGATTCAAACTAAGGTTGGCCCATTTTTTCAAATCAAAAAGGGGCTTATCCGCCCCCACCAAACCTATATGCTAGATTCATGTAAATAGCTCCGATTGAAAGAGCAAAAAGTAAAGACACAATGGCCAAAAGTAAGCCAGCAAGAAAAAATCGCAGTTTAGGAATTTTCATGTTTTCTCCATAAAAAAGAACTCCTCTATGTTAGAAGAAGTAAAAAATATTATCAAGGGCGAAGTCGGTTCGGGTGAAAAGGAGCTTGCTTCACACAGTCGTGACGCGAGTATTTTTGAAATAAAACCGAAGCTTGTTGTTTATCCAAAAGACTCTGAAGATATTAAAAATTTGGTTAAATGGGTTGATAAAAACAAGGATTCTGACAAGGAACTGTCGCTAACAGCTCGTTCTGGGGGAACGGACATGGGTGGAGGAGCTTTGAACGATTCGGTCATTGTTGATTTTAGTGCTCACTTGAACAGGGTTACTGAAGTCGGCGACGATTACGCTGTCGTTGAACCGGGGACTTTTTATAGAGATTTTGAAAAAGAAACTCTAAAGAAAAATTTATTATTGCCTTCCTATCCGGCTTCTCGTGAGATTTGTACGGTCGGTGGAATGGTGGCAAATAATTCAGGCGGTGAAAAGTCTTTGCGTTACGGTAAAACTGAAAATTACATTCAAGAATTGAGTGTTGTTTTTGGCGACGGCGAAGAGTATTTATTAAAGGCGCTTACATTGGAAGAACTGGAACAGAAGAAATCTCAAGACAATTTTGAGGGTAGGATATATGGTCAGATGTACGAGTTACTAGAATCTAATCATGAACTTATCCAAAAAGCTAAGCCCAACGTGTCTAAAAACTCAGCCGGTTATTTGTTGTGGAATGTGTGGGATAGGAAAAAATTTGACCTAGCCCAACTGTTTACCGGAGCCCAGGGTACTTTGGGTCTAATAACAAAAATAAAGTTTCGGCTGATAAAACCTAAAAAATATTCAAAGTTGTTGTTGATATTCTTAAAGGACCTGAAATCTTTGGGAGAGGTTGTGAATGTAGTTAATAAAAATAATCCTGAAAGCTTTGAGTCTTATGATGATCACACTTTTAAATTGGCGGTGAAAATGCTCCCGGACTTGATCAAAAAAATGGGTATCGGAACCATGTTTAAATTTATTCCAGACGTTTGGGCGATTTTGACCGGAGGTATACCTAAAATGGTTATGCTTGTGGAATTTACCGCTGACGAAGAGGTGGGATTGTTGGATACTGTCAAAAAGTGTCAGAAGGAGGTTTTTGAAGGTTTTGGGGCAAAAACTAGAGTTACAAAAAATAACGCCGATGCACAGAAGTATTGGACAATAAGGAGGGAGAGCTTTAGTCTCCTAAGGAAATATGTGAAAGGTAAAAAAACAGCACCTTTTATAGATGATGTAATAGTTAGGCCTGAATATCTTCCGGAGTTTCTACCTAAACTCAACACAATTCTGGACGAATACAAAAATGACGTTGTCTACACAATTGCGGGACATCCTGGGGATGGAAATTTCCACATTATACCACTGATGGATTTGTCCAATGAAAAGTCTAAAAAAATCATTTCTGAGCTTTTAGAAAGGGTTTATAATTTGGTTCTAGAATATCACGGTTCAATTACCGCCGAACACAACGATGGCCTTATCAGAACTCCGTATCTTGAAAAAATGTACGGTCCGGAGACTTATAAATTATTTGAAAGAACTAAACACATATTTGATCCTAAGAATATTTTTAATCCCAACAAAAAAGTTGGTGGGAGTATGGAGTATTCAATGGCACATATTAGAAAAGGTTAATATGACAGAAAGCATACCCAAACGAAACAGGGACCAAGTGTTAAGTCAAAAAGAATTGACAGAAGAACAGCTGGAAAAGATGCTTTCTGTTAATATAAGTGAGAATTCTTCTTGGGGAAATATCCTTGAAAACATCAGGCTTGGTGCTTGGTTGAGGTTTGTTGTAACAAAAAATTTTAAGATCTACCTAGCCCCCGGATCGTATAAACATGTTGCAATAATGGAATACAATGGAATAGATCCTAAGGATTGCCTTATAACCAACGGAGGGTTAAGGGAGGATGATAATAATCCGGGGGTAATAATTTTTTCCTACCAAGCTTCCCACAGGACCCTTTTACACAAAGTTGCAGAAGACAGGATTTTAGATATTTTAAAGTCAAAAGGTGTAAATTTTAAATCGAAAAAAATATTATCCATAAATGATTAAAATTATCCCTTCAATACTAGCTAAAACATCGGAAGAATTTGAAAAGATGATTAGGATGGTTGAGCCTTATGTGGATAGGGTTCATTTGGATGTTGCTGACGGGGACTTTGTTTCAACCAAGACAATTTCTGGATATGAGGAGTTGAAAAAAATAGATACCAAGCTTTATTTTGACGTCCACCTGATGGTTTCTAGACCAGAAGATCAAATGTATTTTTGGTATGAAACAAAAGCAGACAGATTTTTGATTAATGCCGAAACAGACCATGGTCACGCCAACTTGATTGAACAAATACATTTTAACGGCAAAAAAGCCGGTTTAGTTTTGAATCCGGAAACCCAAGTAGATAAAATAGTGGAGCTGATAGATTTAATAGATTTTGTTCAGTTCATGACCGTAGCCCCCGGTTTCTACGGAAGCCAGTTTGAAGAGGGTGTCATTGGCAAAATACTGGAATTTCATGGTCAGTATCCAAGTGTTCCCATATTTGTAGATGGAGGGGTTAATCCGGAAACAGCATTGCGTCTTGTTGCGGTCGGGGCCACAAATCTTATTGTGGGCAGTTATATTATGGGTTCTCCAGATGTGGGTAAGGCGATTGAAAAGTTGAACAAAATAGTTAATAATTTATAAAGATAAGCAACTTATATGTTTGATATTGTTTCAATTGGTTCGGCAACTCGCGATGTGTTCATGAACGTTGTTGATTTTAAGTCAATTGACGTGACTGATTTTGCAACTGGAAAAGGACTTTGTTTTCCTTTGGGTTCAAAAATAGAAATAAAAAAAATTGTATTTACTTCCGGCGGAGGAGGAACCAATGCGGCGGTTACTTTTGCAAGACAAGGGCTTTCTTCGGCCTGTTTGGGGGTTGTCGGGAATGATCTAAATGCTCAAGAAGTTTTAAATGAGCTGATCAAAGAAGGGGTTGAGGTCAAATATTTCCAAAAACACAATGATGACTATACGGCTTATTCGGTTGTTTTAGTTGACTCTTCTGGAGAGAGAACGATCCTGTCTTATATGGGCGAGGGTCAACATTTTGATGTTGAAAAGATTACTTTTGACCAACTACAAACCAAATGGTTATTTTTGGACAGCTTGGGCGGACATTATGACTTGTTAGAAAAGTCGGTTAACTGGGCGGTTGCTAATGGTATAAAACTTGCAACAAATCCGGGAAGAAAAGAATTGGAACATGGTTTGGAAAAACTAAAGCCACTATTGAGCAATTTTTCAATAGTTGTTATGAACCAGGAAGAAGCGGCAAAATTAACCGGAATTGACTACAAAAAAGAGGAAGATATTTTTAAATTAATGGATGAAATTGTTGGGGGAATCTTTGTCATGACCAAAGGTCCGGAGGGCGTTATTGTTTCCGACGGAAAAAATGTCTATCGGGCAGGAGTGCCGGATTCTCCGATCGTTGAAAGAACTGGAGCGGGTGATGCATTTGCGTCCGGATTTATTACGGAGCATATTCGTTCCGGCGATATTTCAAAAGCGATACAATTTGCCACAGCCAATGCTTCATCTGTTGTTACCCAATATGGAGGAAAAGCGGGAATTTTGAAAAAGGGCGACTGGGGACCATGGCCACTGATTGAAGTAAAAATAGATTAAAATGCTGGAACCATATAAAAAACTTGCGTCAATATTAAGAACCACTCCGGAGGTTCTTTATGAATTGGACGGAAAGATGAGCAAAATTACCGGACAGGATGGGATTATGGAAGCTGTTGCAAACCAAAATGACGTTTTGGTTTCAAAAGTTTTGACAGAGATGTCTTTAACAAGAAATTCTTCAGCGGAAGAGGTTTACGCGGCGCTGGTTAATCATTTGACCGATTTAGACCGGAACTTGTATGAGTTGCTGGATAAACCGGATCTTTCAAAGATGTCCCTTAATTGCGGGAAGCTTTGTGAAACAGCCTTCAAATTGTTTTCTCCACCCAAGGGAATGTTTATTAAAAAGGAAAAAGTTACTGAGCTTTTGGATAAATATAAACCTGATAACCTTCTAAGCCATTTCGGATATTCAAGCGTGAAAGAGCTTTTGGACAAGGAGGGATTCGCGTCTGTGGTCAGCGCCTTAAGATTTACTCAGAACAAAGATTGGATGCATAAATTTTTTGATGTGGCTTATGGTGAGTTAAAACCGGAAGATTTTGAAGAAAGAGAAGTTGAATTGAAAGTGTTGGAGACTAAGTGGCTTGAGGTAGCCGAGAAATTTCTTGAGAAAAAATATCACAACATCAGCCATCTGAAAGAGTACGGGGTGATATTTATAATACCTCTCCCCATAGACACACCTGGTGAAACAATAAGGATGTTTACTCTAATAATGCACTACTTGCACGAAGTGCCGTTTTATTCTGATCTAACCCGAAAATATATGAATGACCCTGATTTTATAGATAAATTTAAGTCTTTGTTGAGGGGCGATGTTTCGGATAAAAGAATTGGAAAAGAGAAACCTGTTTGGCGCGTAGTTCAAACATATTTAGCGAAAGATAACGAACAAGACTTCAGACTATTTGAACCACATGTAAATCCGGAAGCAGAGCATTGGCTTAAAGTATCCGAAGACATGGAAAGGTTAGCGAGAATGTTGCCAAGTCATGGTAAGGTTGGACTAGGATTTTGGACGGGGTTAGATTGTGCCGGGGACTTTTTTAAAGACCAGAATGGACAAGAACAATTGGTCAGTTTTGACTTAACTGATTTGATTATGTCTTTGGTCAAAAAAGGTCAGATTAAATATCTTTATCATCAGCAGGAGGCCCTTTGGAACAAAATATTTTCTGAATACCAGGGAAGAGAAAGAATGAATGAGTTGGTTGAGGAAAATATAATAAGTGGGTTTATTAATCT
>Ga0209542_10012035_pt1 | contig 15239 bp, 18 predicted proteins | sample RifCSPhighO2_01_FD_184028 | JGI IMG/M metagenome (GOLD analysis project Ga0209542, IMG submission 184028) | Soil microbial communities from Rifle, Colorado - Rifle CSP2_plank highO2_0.1 (SPAdes) (version 2) | ecosystem: Environmental > Terrestrial > Deep subsurface > Rock core/Sediment ...
TGTTGGAGCGCTTTCACATCACTGCCGCTGCTGCCGATGGTGAGGTCTCTGGTGAAGATGACCTGCGCATCCGCATGCAAGAAAGAAAAAGCCATAAGCAATGCAGTTGCTGACACTATAGCAAGGCCGTAACTGCTGAACCGCTTGGTTAAGATCATACTTTTATAGTATTGCTTGGCGATATGTGTCTTTTTTATTTTTTATTCCAATCTCGTTGCGGTGGTAGTTTCTATTGTAATATGGGATATAAATAAAACCAACCACAGAGATGTTTCTTTCTCCCACAAAAAGTCAGATTTTGGTGGAATTATATGACAAAATCCAATCCTATTTTGAGCGGAACTGAACTGCCTCCTCCGCCAACTGGCGGATCCGGCGGAACGCTCGGGTGCAGCGGAACTCACCCACACCTCTTCGAGTCTGTCATTCGACCCTGAAGAGTCTCAGACCCTAAACGGGAAGACTCATCAGAAGCTCCTTGCTGAGGCCTTCGGCTCTGAGAGCTATCAGGCTCGAAGAGCTCGGAGCCGAAGCGGTCTGAACGACCCCCTTCACTGCACCCTCGCGTTGTTTGATTGCGCGAAAAGTGGTAAAGTAAAGCCATGATATCCGGTTTCTATTCAAGAAATTTTGCCCTCCTCACGCTTTTTTCCTTTCTCGCGATAGGTATTTTTTGTCTGTGGAGTACGACTGCGATGAGCATGAACGAATCTTCGGGCAACTGTGCTATTTTTGGAAGTGAAATGGCTTTATGCGGCACAGATACGCAAAGCCATATTTCGGCATGGCAAAGTTTTTTGAATGTCATTCCACAGAGAACTTTTGACCTGCTTCTATTAGTTTTGCTGCTTGTCTTTGTTTCAACCATATACAAAAATATTTGGCCACGCGCACCGGAAATAGTGAGAAGTTTGGCAGCAAGGGTTTACATAACACTCAACATTATTGACCCTATAAAGCGAGCTTTAGCGCGCGGCATAATCCAACCGCAAATCTACCCGTCCTATATCGACTAGCGTTGGGTTCGTGTCTTTTTGCATGAACGCGAACTCGTATCGCTAGCTTTTTTGTTATGAATATCATTTCTAAATCTAATAACCTATGGAACAAGAAAACACACAACAAACAGTACAAACGAAAAATAATCTCGCGATACCAGTCGCAATTGTTATTGCCGGAGCATTGATTGCGGGTGCTGTGTACTGGAGCGCGCGGGGAGATAGTGTCGCCGTCGCGCCGCAACCGCAAGCTGGGGCGGAAAATACCGCAGGTCTTGAAAACATGAACCCTATTGAAGACTCCGACCATATTCGCGGCAATCCAAATGCTCCGGTCAAAATCGTTGAGTACTCGGACATGGAATGTCCGTTCTGCAAGCGGTTTCATTCCACCATGCAACAAGTCATGAATGAATACGGAAAAGACGGCAAAGTGGCGTGGGTGTATCGCCATTTTCCGCTTGATTCTATTCACTCGCAAGCGAGAACGGAAGCAGTTGCAAGCGAATGCGCGAATGAGCTTGGTGGAGGCGACGCATTTTGGGAATACACCGATCGTTTCTTTGAACTTACTCCTTCAAACAATCAAACGAATATCGCCACCGTATTGCCGCAAATCGCGCGGGAAATTGGGCTTGATGAAGCGAAATTTAGCTCATGCCTTGCGAGCAAGAAGTACGACAAACACATTCAGGATGATCTCAATAACGCAACCGCGACCGGAGGTAACGGCACACCGTGGAGCATTGTTGTAACTGCAAGCGGCAAGAAATATCCACTCTCTGGCGCGCAACCATACGAAGCGGTCAAGCAGTTGATTGAGCTTGCGCTTCAAGAAAAATAATTATGACCCTTCGACAAGCTCAGGGTCATGGTGAGTGAAATTGAACCATGAGAAACTATCTCAAGAATCTGCAAGTAGCTTTTGGTGAAGTGTTTGCCAACACTTCGTATATCGCGCTCGCGAGTACGCTTGCGATTGCCGCTTTTCTCTTTGCGGTTTGGCTTCCCAACTTTGGCCTCATTGGTGAAGTGTTTAGCACTTCAAGCGCGCCGCTTGCGGCAAAGCTTAAGGTTGTGATTACATTACTCGGCGGTATCGGTACGAATTTCAGTTTTCTTTCCGCCGGATACACTATCGCGATTGCCGCACTTTTTGGAGTAAACATCGCAATGGTCGTTTATTTCTTGAAGCGGACACGGACTCGTCTTGCGGGGCAAGATGTAGCTACTGGATTTGGTGGCATCGCAAGCGGCGCGCTTGGTATCGGTTGCGCCGCTTGCGGGTCGTTCATTTTGACCACAACACTTTCTTCTTTCGGTGCCGCAAGCGCACTCGCTATCCTGCCGCTTCGGGGTGGAGAGTTTGGAATATTGAGTGTTGTGCTCCTCGCTCTTTCTCTTATTCTCATCAGTAAGAAAATAGCGGTACCATTAACTTGTAATATAAAATGATTATGAATAAACAAACAATTTTCGCTATCGCAATAGCCGCCCTGCTCATCGGAGGAGTATTTTTCCTCGGTCGTTCGGCTGAACAACCGGAGCAAAGCGGCAGTTTCGCTAATACCGCACTTGCCGCAAAGTTCGAGGAGTTATCCCAAAACGGCACCTCTTCTTGCTCGGGCACATTCAAGGATTCAATAATCGCCATGCCGGACGGCGCGCGGCTTCAAGGTTCTTGTTGCAGTCCTATGAGTATTCATCGCTACACCGAACAAGTTGAGGGACTGCAAAACTTCAAATCAAACTCCGGCCAAAACATCGCCGAAATTCCCGATGATCCGTATGACATTGAAACCGGACTCGCAAAGCGGCTCATCTCATATTACGACATAGAACTCACGCCGGATGAGCAAACGGCGTACGACTACGCCATGCTCAATTCAAGCGAGAAAGGCCCGTGTTGCTGCAAATGCTGGCGTTGGTATGTGTACGGCGGCTTGGCGAAGCTTCTTATTCAAAACCATGACTTCACCGGCGAGCAAATTACCGAATTGTGGAATTTATCTGACGGGTGCGGCGGCGACAACGAACATCAGCACTAAAAAATTATCTAAAAAATATGGAACAAAATGAAGAAAAGCGGCTCTCTAACAAGGGGCTTTACGACTTAAAACGCCAAGAAGCTGCTACGGTACAAGAACGTAATAAACAAAGGGGAACTATGAAGCGCGTAATGAAAATTGCGCTCACCGTGATTATTGTTGGCGGAAGTATCGGCGCTTTTGTTTGGTATCTTGCGACTCGTCCGCCCATTTCCGAAGGAGAGATACTTTCCCGAAGCGGTTTACACTGGCACCCCGAACTTACGATTTTTGCCAAAGGAGAAAAACAGGAAATACCTGCCAACATCGGCATTGGCGCGGTACACAACCCCATGCACACTCACGATTCAAACGGCGTCATTCATCTGGAATTTCAAGGTGTTGTGCGCAAAGACGATTTGAAACTCGGCCGCTTTTTTGAAATATGGGGCAAGGACTTTATGGAACTTGGCTCGTTTGTTCAAATGACAGTAAACAGCGAGGAAAATGTTGAGCTTCAAAACTATATTATGAGAGACGGAGATAAAATTGAATTGCGATATGAATAGTAATATATAGCAAATACTCCCAAGCGGGGGAATTCTGATACCATTTTTCGCGCAATCAAACAACGCGAGGGCGCGGCGAAGGGGGTCGTTCAGACCGCTTCGGCTCCGAGCTCTTCGAGCCTGATAGCTCTCAGAGCCGAAGGCCTCAGCAAGGAGCTTCTGATGAGTCTTCCCGTTTAGGGTCTGAGACTCTTCAGGGTCGAATGACAGACTCGAAGAGGTGTGGGTGGAATCCTTCGACGAGCTCAGGACAAGTTTCCGCCGCGCCCGAGCGAGTTAATTTCGCTCAAATCACGAATATTTGATAAAATAGGTTCGTATAGAGTTGTAGTCATTCACCAGAGATAGGTTTGAATCAGATTTCCCAAAATTTTCTTTGGCGAATGCCAAAGAAAATTCTGAAAAATTATCACTCTCTACTCTCTTGGTGGAATTATACAACTCTGCTCGAACATTTTTTGAACGGAACTGACCGTCCCGCCGCCCGCCTCCGCTAACGCTCCGGCGGCAACCTCGCAGAAATTTTCCCTTACAATTTTTCTTTTGCGCGCGCCCCCTGAAAAAAAATTCAAAAAAGGAAAGGGAAATTTCTGCTCGGTTCCGCCCAAGAAGTTTCTGGGCGGTGCGGCGGGGCTTCCACGCTCGGACGGATCGGCATTCCTCCCCCCAACCCCCTCCTGTCGAGCCGTCCTCGCTTCGGGGAGCGGGTGGGCGGTTATTTACAATAGCGTAATAATTTAGTATCATTTTAGTAGTGATTAAGATTATCACTCATACCTATTTTAATACTACTAAATTATTAGTCAAATGGCAGACATTGCTGACAATGTACGGAAAGCCCGAAAGAAAGCGGGGTTATCACAGGACAAGCTCGCCCGCGAAGCGGATGTTGCCTACAATACTGTTGTAAAAATCGAGTCCGGGGAGAATAAAAACCCGACCATTGAAACTTTGAGAAATATCGCAAAGGCGTTGGATGTTTCCGTTGATGAGTTAATAAATTAAGAACTATGAGCCAGAAAATATTACCTCCAAAACTTGATAAGAGTAAGAAAATCGGAATCATCGCTCCGGCGGATCCGGTAAGTGGAGTTTGTTCTGAAGATATAATTCAGCGCGGCTATACATACTTAAAAAGGAAGGGGTTTGACATTGTAGAAGGCGAGTCTGTAAAAAAGTTAACAAGAAAGCACGTTGCGGGGCCGGTCTCTTTGCGAGTTAACGATATTCATAACTTTGTGAAGCGACAGGATATAGGATGTATCATAGCTTTTTGGGGTGGGTTTAACGCCAATCAATTATTGGACTATTTAGATTATGATTTAATTAAAAAGAACCCAAAAATTTTCATTGGTTATTCGGACGTTACCGCTTTAACAACCGCCATAACAACAAAAACCGGTTTAGTAACCTTCTCTGGGCCTGGTGTTATATCATTTGCCAAGCCGGAACCATTTGAATATACCTGGGAGTATTTTGAGAAAATGTGCGTCAACCCAGAAAATAAATTGGCTGTTAAGTCATCTCCCGACTTCGCAGATGATTTGTATTTCCTAAGAAAGGATAATGATCATCGGATAAAAAAGAAAAATGAGGGAATAAAAGTATTTAAGAATGGAAAGGCAAAAGGGAGGGTTGTTGCTGGGAATCTCCAAACGCTCCTAATTCTTAATGCTACGGAATATCTTCCTGACATGACAGGAAAAATTCTCTTTGTTGAGGAAGACGAAACAAGCACTCCAGCACACATTGATCGATTTATATGCCAATGCAAGCAAATCGGTTGGTTTAAGAAAATCACCGGCTTGGTGTTCGGACGCTTTACAGAACAGTCACAATTTTCTCCAGAAGGCTCATTTGAGGATTTACTAAAAGAGTATCTCTCGGACGCATCTTTCCCAGTGTTATATAACGCCGATTTCGGACATTCCGATCCCATGATTACCATTCCAAATGGCGGCACTTGTACCATTGATGACGATCAAATTGTCTTTGATAGAGCCGTCTCGGGCTAAATCTTATGGTGAAATACACTAAGTCAGAAAACTTATTGCTAATTGTCAAAAAAATCCTTTTGAAAAAGGATAAATTTTTAAATTTAGCCAATAAGCACCCAACCCCCTTCTATGCTTATGATCAAGAAGGTATGGATGAAAGCATAGAATCATTCGTCGCATCATTTCAACGACATATTCCCAATTTTCAACCATATTATGCCGTAAAACTTAACCACCATCCGTTTATAGTGAACCGAGCTGTAGAAAAGGGCATGGGATTAGATGTTGCGAGTGTACGAGAACTCAATATTGCTCTGAAGGCTAAAGCAGAAAAAGTTGTCTACTATAGTCCAGCTAAAAGTGAAGATGATTTAAAATATGCTGTAAAGTACGCCAATAAAGTGCGAATTCATATTGATAGTTTTAATGAATTGCATTTACTCGGAAAGCTAACCGGTGAACTAAAAACCAAAATTGAAGTCAGTGTTCGCATTCATACGCCTGCGCATGGCTTATGGACAAAATATGGGATACCTCTTCAATCACTTAGAAAATTTTGGGGAGAGGCCAGCAAATATCCCTTTTTGAAATTGAACGGAATCCATTTCCATCAATCTCGGAACAAAACCGTTTCCTTTTATGTCATTATAATCCGTGATTTAGCAAGTTATCTCAAAAAAAATTTCACTTCCGATCAATTGAATAGTATTAAGTACGTTGATTTCGGCGGCGGGCTTCGGGTTTCGGAAAAATATAAAAAATGGTAGAATCATGAATATGGAAAAGCATCCCCTCCATCTCAAAAATCCCGAATTGCAGACGTCTCCAGAAGTCCAGCGAGCAGTGGAACGTGAACAACGGCACACAGGCGAGAAAGTACCCAACGATCCAACACAGCGCATTGAAGCCTACATGGATCGCCTCGAAAAGATATTCCTCAATCCGGACGAACGGAAGCGCGAACGCAATCTCGAGATGTTCCGCGACAAGATATACGACGCCCTTATCATAAAACGCGAGAATTTTCCGGACAGCTACTTTGAACTCCAAAAGCGCATCGCGCGAGAGCGCGGACAAGCCGTCGAAGAAATTCCGGAAAACGTCCGCGAACAAATGATGGACGTCGCCATCGAAGATCAGAAAGCGTCGCTCGACGTGTGGATGGACTATCTGACGGAGGAAGACGTTGCCTATCCACCGTGGTTTAAATTCTATGTTTGGAATCAAGTAACCAAGCTCTCGCAATTCGACAAAGAGCTCGGCAAATTCAAATCTCGCACCGAATCAACCGTTGCTCGTTTTCCCGACATCAACCGTGCCGCATTGGCAAAGGTACTTGATATTTACGAAAAAGTTAAAACCGACAATAAGAATCTCAAAGATCCGGAAATACGAGAAAATTTTTCCAAGAGATTCTCGAATCTGTACGCTGAATTTATTGCTGGTTCTCTGGCTTCCCGAATCGAAAACAAAGAAGAAATACGAGGGCAGTGGATAAAGTACGAAGTCAATGACCCCGCCGCCGCCGATAAACTATGGCAATCCGTGGAAGGCAAAACAGGCGGTGCTGGATGGTGCGTCGAAGGTAAGGCAACTGCACATAGCTATAACAAACAGGGAGATTTTTATGTTTACTACACCTACGACCAAGACAAGAACCCGACCCAGCCGCGCCTCGCAATCCAAATGACTGGCAACCAGATCGGCCAAATACGTGGTCTTCTTCCGCATCAAGGTGTTGAACCGGTCATGCAAGAAGCTCTTGACAATAAGCTCTCGGAATTCGGAGGAGAGGCGGACGCATACCGCAAGAAAAGTGAAGACATGCGAGTGCTTACCGCTCTTGAGAAAAAGCGTGAGGAAGGCGTTCCTTTCACCAAGAATGATCTTATTTTGCTATACGAAATCAACGGAACTATCGAAGGCTTCGGATATCAGAAAGACCCACGCATCGCCGAACTTCGTCAAGGAAGAAATACCGAGGAGGATATGCTGGTCATATTTGAATGCACCAGAGAGGAGATCGCTCACGTGCCGAGCCAAATAAATGAAAATACCAAAGCCTACGTAGGACAGCTCGAACCGGGCATATTCCAGAGACTGCTAGAAAATATTGAACACGTTTATACCTCGTTTCCCGATAAGAAAATCCGCAGGGAAAATATCGATATAGGAGGCAAGTCCGCAGAGCAACTCATATCCGAAATGGAAGCGGCCAGCATCAATATTTCCGACTACGCAAAATCAATGCTCAAAAATAGGGAATTCGTACCGGGCAAAAATCCGGAGGAAGCGACACTCATCAGACTTACCGTAGCCGATCTCGGATTCAAAAGCAGCGCTACCACTGATCAAATCTATGAGCGTGCTCAAATTCTCGGACTGGAATTGTGTCCTCCTGATACCGGTCCAAACTATCGTTTGAAATATCGAAACCAACCATTAAATGAGTGGATTTACATGGGCATGAAGCAGATCTCCGACTCTGACGGCTACCCGTGCGTCTTCATGCTGGGACGCGACGGCGGTGGTTTGTGGCTGATCGACGCTTGGGCGGAACCCGACAGCGAGTGGGATCCGGGCGACGAGTTCGTGTTCCGTCTCCGCAAGTCTGAATCTTAAAACCTTTGCCTCTTAATAATTTTTGACCCTTTGGCTCTTGGATTCTTTGATCCTTTTGTTTTCGAAAAATTTTTTGGTATACTGATTTCAGATCGGTTGCATTGAACGGCTACGGCTTTTCAAGACCCTTTCGGCTCATGCAAATTGAGAGCGCGGACGGCCAAGGTTTTCCGCGGAGGATTCGCATGTCAGTCAACAAAAAAGAAAATACTTGGTGCGACGCGTTAGTTGATTCTTGATCACGCATAAAATACAGTCCGGTCTCTTGCGCTTTGCGCACTAGATGGACGGTGTCACGGATGACGTGCCGCACAACACCGACTCTGACGGCTACCCGAACGTCTTCAAGCTGGAACGCAACGACGATGGTTTGTGGCTGAACGACAATTGGGCGAAACCCGACAACGAGTGGAATCCGGACAACAAGTTCGTGTTCCGTCTCCGAAACTCTTTTCTTTTCCGTGGCTTACATGTCGCGGTTTTTCTTTTCGGGATTGCCGAGATTTTTCTTCCAACCGCCGAACATCTTACCCGCTTCCTCGAGCTTCAAAGAAACGTCTTCGCAGTGTTTGTTGGAAATGAGCTTGCCTTCCCATGCTACCGAAACGAGGAATTTAAGCGTGTCTAAAACCAAGATGCAGTCGGAAATCTTTTCCGCTTTCTTTTCTTTTTCGGTAAAATAGGCGATATACGCAAACTCAAGCAGGTCAAGAAACTTATTTTCAATCCGCGCGCCTATCGTATAGCGCGCTCCCTTAGAAATATGCGGAACGATACTAACCCAAATCAAGTATCCCTCTTTGATCCGATTCAAAATCGAGGCAGAATCGAGAGAGAGAGAGAGAGAGAGAGAAATGCGGTCGTGTCATATCTACCATGATATCATTTCCACGGAAAATTTGCTCGCCGCGTGGCGTGAATTTCTCCGCAATAAGCGCGGCCGAAAGGACATCGAACGATTTTCGATTCATCTGATCGACAATATCCTCGCCCTGCACCGCGAACTTACTGGCAAAACCTATCAACACGGTCCCTATAAGGCGTTCCGGATCAATGACCCGAAGCCGCGCGATATTCACAAAGCGAGCGTTCGGGACCGGTTGTTGCATCACGCCATATACCGGATTTTATATCCTCACTTCGATCCCAAATTTATTTTCGACTCATACTCATGTCGGCGTATCAAAGGCACGCACCGAGCAATAAACCGCTTCCGCGACGACGCTCGCAAGGTTTCTCGGAATCACACGCGGACAGTCTGGGTTTTGAAATGCGACATCAGAAAATTCTTCGCCAATATCAATCATGAAATTCTGGGCAATATCCTTAAGCGACACATCAAGAGCGGAAATACGATCTTGCTTTTGAGTAAAGTGGTCAGGAGTTTCCATGCCAAAGACAGGCCGGACATCGGCTTGCCTTTGGGCAACCTCACCAGCCAACTCCTGGTGAACATTTACATGAACGATTTCGATCATTTCTTGAAACGGGAGATGAAAGTCACTCATTGCGTCAGATACGCGGACGATTTCGTCATTCTGCACGAGAGCAGAGAATATCTGGAAAAACTGTTGCCGAAAATTTCTTCGTTTCTGGAGACGCGATTGAAGTTATCCCTGCATCCGGACAAGGTTTTTATAAAAACATGGGCATCCGGCGTCGATTTTCTCGGCTGGGTGCATTTCCCTCATCACCGTGTGCCGAGAACATCTACCAAAAGAAGAATGTTCAGGAATTTGAAACAAAGCCAGTCCGACGCGACATTGGCATCATACATGGGATTGCTTAGTCATGGCGATACACATGAATTAAGAAAAATAATCGAACAGCACTTTGCGGATTCTTTTTTAGATTTTCGGCGGCGGATTTGAACCATACGAAAGTGAAGGGATTATTGTACGAAAAGAGTCGCATTGGCCGAAGTATAAGATACTAAAAACTCCAACTATTAAAGAATATGCTCAAGTTATTGGTCGTTCAATTAAAAAACATCTTGCTCCGATAATAGACACCATCTATTTATCAGAGCCGGGCCGATATATTTGCAACAATGCGATGCATATTGTTTTGAGTGTTGCGGATATTAAGGACAAAGAAAATTGTATATTGAACGGCGGCATAAATATGGTCGGTTGGCAAAGATTTGAGAAAGAGTATTTTCCTCTCGTGAACGTAACTCATCCGAACAAAGCAGAACGAAGATACAGAATGTGGGGAAATTTATGCACCACATGGGATATCTGGGGTTACTATTATCACGGCAGTAAATTACAGGAAAAAGATGTGATCGTAGTTCCTTATCAAGGAGCTCTCACGTATTCGTTAGCGCAAACATTTATCAATGATATCCCAGCTGTATATAGCCTAAAATAGATTTATGAGAAACCAACAGAAAATAACGCCGGAATTTATCAAACAACTTTCGTATACTGATTTTGTCGGTTTTGTAAATCAGTGGAATGTCTTACCCGGCTCGTACTCGACACTATCAAAATGGGCCATTCATTCTCGAATGAATAAAAATTCGCGCTTGCTTGAGGTAGCTTGCACCACTGGATTTTCTTCACGTGAACTAGCTACTCTAACTGGTTGTAGTGGTGAAGGGTTTGATTTGTCTGAAAGCTCTATTGAGATGGCTAACTACAACAAAAAACGATATGTCCCCGAAATCAATTTTTCGTATAAAGTTGCTGATGGTTACAGGTATAAATCGCGTGGTAAATTTACTCACATAGCTGTAGGCGCGTCTTTGCAATTTTTCCCAGATTCAGAAAAGATGGTCAGTAGATGTATTAGCATGCTCGAAGACGGCGGGTATATATTAGCGGCTCCATTCTATGTAGTTCGTACAATCCCCAGCAATCTTATTAAGCGAGCGCAAAAAGTATTCGGGATTACGCCCACAAATGTTTCCTACAAGGAGATTATGCAATTGTACAACAAATTTGAAATTATTTATGAAGACCGCAACGAATTGATACAAGAGACAAAAGATGAATTGGAATATTATTGTAGATCAACGGTTGATAGAGCTTGTGAGATGCGCAATATAAAAAACAAAAAAGTGTATGAGGCGATGTTTGGACGACTTTTCGAGGTGAAAGAAATGTCCAATGATTTACGACCATATCAAAGATATAGTGTGCTCGTTTTGCGGTTTAGAAAATCCGTGTATCCAAATCGTTTTGTTGAATTATTTTAATTTTCATGATTCTTACAGGAAGCAAAATCAAAGAAGAGGTGAAAAAGGGTAATATAACCATTGGTCCTTTTTCTGTGGAACAAGTAAATCCAAACAGCTACAATTATCGCCTCGGTTCAGTGCTGAAAGTTTTTGATAAATTTGATGGCAATAAATCTGTTTTTAGAGAAATAAGTATTCCGGAAGAAGGATATGTGTTGGAACCGAGGAAGATGTATTTGGCAACAACAAAAGAAATTATCGGCAGTTCAAAATATGCAATGTCGCTTATCGGCCGTAGCTCTATGGGCAGATACGGACTTTTTCTCCAATGTTCGGCAAATCTCGGGCATACCACATCAAAACACAGGTGGACACTAGAAATAGTTGCAACTATGCCGATTAGATTATACCCCGAAATGATTATTGGACAGGTTTCGTTTTGGAAGAATTACGGTGCAGTTAAAAAGTATAGCGGCCAATATGGATTCTTGAATCACCCTCAAGAATCGTTCGCACCAGACAAGCAAGAAAATTATGATTCTAACAGGAAATAAAATAATTGAAGAAGTTGAAAGCGGCAAGATAGAAATTACGCCATTCGATAAAAGTAGGATTACCACAAATTCCTACGATTTATCTCTCGGAGAGACAATAATACGCTATAAAACGGAGATTATAGACCCGAAAGTTGAAACCCCTTATGAGGAGATAAAAATCCCAAGCGATGGAATGGTATTGAATTTGGGGGATTTTGTATTAGGGCACTCAAACGAACGAATAGGTAGCGATTTTTATGTTCCAATGATTCATGGAAAGTCTGGAACGGCCCGTATGGGATTATTTGTTCACGTTACGGCTGATTTGATAGATATTGGTTCTCACGGAGTTACCACGTTTCAACTATATGCAACACTTCCAGTGCGCTTACACGTTGGTATGCTTATCTCGCAGGTCAGCTTTTGGGTTCCTTTTGGAGACATTGTTTTATACAAAGGAAAATATCAAAATAGCACAGGACCGAAACCGTCCATGACTTACAAAGATTTCAAATACGATATTTTTAAAAAAGATTGACGTCTAATTGATTTCATGATATCGTGTTAAATCAGTGTAGCTCTTTCACAAACCAAAAAGAAAGGAGGTGGCAAGTGATGCTACCGTACAAAACCACCGAGGAAGTGCGCCAGACCTTTCTGAACCACTTTCTCAAGCGTGATCACCAGCTCGTTGAGCCATCAGGAATCATTCCCAAGGACGATCCGACCCTCATGTTCATCAACTCGGGCATGGCTCCGCTTAAGCCCTATTTTACGGGCCAGGCGAAGCCACCATACCCGCGTCTGACGAACGTGCAAGACTGTATCAGGTTCGTGGACGTTGAAAGCGTCGGCGATTCCTATCACGGGACGAACTTCCGCATGATGGGCTCCTGGTCTTTCGGAGATTATTTCAAGGAACGGGCTATCGAGCTCGCCTTTGAACTCATCACCGAAGGCTTCGGGATTCCAGCCGACCGCCTTTCTGCCACGGTATTCATGGCCGACGAAAGTCTGCCGGGTGTGCCGAGTGACGAAGAATCGGCTCGCATCTGGGAGAAACTCCTGCCGCGAGATCGAATCATCGGCCGACCGCCAGTAGACAACTTCTGGGGTCCAGCTGGAACTAGTGGTCCGTGTGGCCCATGCACCGAAGTCTTTTTTGACCGAGGCGAGGAATTCGCCGAGAAAGAAACGGACGACGTACTGATCCCCGGGCGACACATCGAGATCTGGAACGCTGGAGTGTTTATGCAATACTTCAAGGACGAGCAGGGAAATTTCTCCTCTCTACCAATGAAGTGTGTGGACACGGGCGCAGGGCTTGAGCGTTTCGCAATGATTCTCCAGGGCCGTACCTCGATCCACGAGATCGATCAGTACGACCAGTCCTACCGACTCATCAATCAGCGAATCGGTGATACGGCGTGGACAAGAGTCATTCTCGACCACATCAAGACATCAATCCTGATGATTCGAGAAGGTATTGTTCCGAGCAACACTCGGGAAGGATATCTTCTCCGTCGTGCGCTTCGGCGTGCGATGATCGGCATCTTCTTGAGGGGGATCAACCTGACCATTCTTCAGGAGTGGGCAGACTCCCTTAGTGAAGTGATCGATAACAAGGACCTGACCTTTCGTCAGAAATCTGTTATCGCCCACTGGCTCAGCGAGGAGCGTGATGGTTTTGAAAAACTCATGCATCGCAGTCGGAAGTATCTCGACAGGATCGTCGCTGCCAAGGAGTTAGATGCTCAATATGCGTTCACTCTGAAAACCGGCATGGGCATTCCCGAAGATCTTCTGGAGGAGTTCTGTGCTCGTCACGGCATTCCTTTTCCGAAGGCCGAGTTTCTCAAACTCATCGAGGAACATCGGGAAGTATCACGCCGACCGAAGAAGTAACCAACAACCATTGACCCGTCTTGTGTAAACCACGAGGCGGGTCATTTTTCTTGACGATGAAGCACTTATATGATACCGTACTGAATCAGTGTAGCTCTTTCACGAACCAAAAAGAAAGGAGGTAGCAGGTGATCATCGAAATCAAGAATACTCTGCTTGAGTATCACCGCACTCGGGGATTCGTGTTGTACGACACTTTCCCTCTAGTTTCGAACGACCCGACGGTTCTTTTTACTAATGCGACCATAACGCCATTCAAGCATTTCTTTGACGGCGATGTGGCGCCTCACAACTACGCGTTAGTACAGCGTTGTCTGCGCGTCGGAGGTGGTGCTGGCGAGCTTGAGACCGCCCGGATAAATCCGAACTACTCTTCGCTTTTTGAGATGTTCGGAAGCGGTCTCTTCGGATGTCAACATCGGGAAGCCGTAGAATATTTCATCGGCATGCTGGTTTCTGTCGGCTTGCCAAGAAAGAATCTGCGGTTTGTTGTTCCCGAAGCAAGCCCATTCTCCGCCGCGCTTCTTGCACACGGCGTTGCCGAGTCATCCATTTTCACTATCAAGGAAAATGGGAAATTCTGGCATGAGTGGCGCTTTGGCAAAAACGGGTTAATCGGGAACGGCTTGACGGTTGTCTTTGCCCGCAACAACACGGAATCAAAGTCAGTCGATGAGATGGCCGTCAATCACGAAACATTCGTGGAAATCGGCAATCTGATCCATGTTTACGGGAGAGTCAGCGGTAACGAGGTTCTTCCTATCCCTCACGAAGGTTTCGATGTTGGAATGGGAGTATCTCGTCTCGCAATCATTCTGCAAAACAAGACTTTGTACGAGCTTCCACCGTTCAATGAACTTACGGAAGTGGTGGCGACGCAGATGGCTTCACTCACAAGCAAGGGCGCTGACAATGGAACTTTAAGAGTGATCGTGGATCACCTTCGTTCTATTGACGCTTTGATTCGGGAAGGTTTGCGGCCGAGCAACAAGCAGCACGCGTTTGTCTTGCGGAAACTGATTCGTTCTCTACTGGAGATCACGTGGGTCACTGCCGGACGGATTGTAAGCCCGGTGGAGATGACTTCCGCTTTCGCGCGACATGACACACCGGAGATCGCTTCCCTCGTAGAGAGTGTTGTGGGTGAAGAAGAGCGCACCTTTTATAAGGTGCTCGAACAAGGACGTAAAGTTCTTGCGAAGAACCCCGGACTTGATCCGGAAACGCTTAGAGACACTTACGGCATTCGTCAATCACTCATCCCTCTGATACAGGGATGATGGGGCTATCCAAAACAGGATAGCCCCTTTTCATTAAAATGCGATAATATTTATACTATAACCGCCCACCCGCTCCCCGAAGCGAGGACGGCTCGGCAGGAGGGGGTTGGGGGGAGGAATG
>Ga0209542_10012036_pt1:0-2500 | contig 15239 bp, 13 predicted proteins | sample RifCSPhighO2_01_FD_184028 | JGI IMG/M metagenome (GOLD analysis project Ga0209542, IMG submission 184028) | Soil microbial communities from Rifle, Colorado - Rifle CSP2_plank highO2_0.1 (SPAdes) (version 2) | ecosystem: Environmental > Terrestrial > Deep subsurface > Rock core/Sediment ...
TTCCTGCACCTTCGGCAACGGCAATTTCACCGCCCTGTTCAAGTCGATCGAGGAAGACCAGCTGCGCCGCGGCGTGCTGAAGGTGCAGGAACCGGCGGAATGACCGCGCCCTTCGCGCTGTCGCGCATCCATCACGTCGCCTATCGCTGCAAGGACGCGAAAGAGACGGTCGAATGGTACGAGAAGGTGCTGGGCATGACCTATACCAGCGCCTTTTCCGAAGACCATGTGCCGTCGACCGGGGCCTATGATCCCTATATGCACGTGTTCCTCGATTGCGGCGGCGGCAATGTGCTCGCCTTTTTCGAACTGCCGCAGCAGCCCGAAATGGGCCGCGATGCCAACACCCCCGAATGGGTGCAGCATATCGCCTTCGAGGTGCGCGACATGGACGCATTGCTCGCGGCCAAGGCGCATATCGAGGGGCTGGGCATCGATGTGCTGGGGCCAACCTTTCACGGCATCTTCCGCTCGATCTATTTCTTCGACCCCAATGGCCACCGCGTCGAGCTCGCTTGCAATATCGGCAAGCCCGAGCATTACGAGGAGTTGAAGCGCGTCGCGCCGCTGATGCTCGACGAGTGGAGCCGCACCAAGAAGGCGCCGCGCCATGCCGACTGGTTGCACAAGGATCCCGATGCAGCCTAAAGGTCGTTCATGACCTTTGAAGACCAGCTCGAACGCTATTTCGGCACCCGCGATCCCGCCGCCATTGTCCCGCAGGCGGTGGATGCAGCGATCGAGCGGATGCAGGTCGATCTCGGACTGACGACGGTCCCGGGCGAACGCTTTGCCTTGTGGTGCATGCTTTTCATGTTTGGCCGGGCTCCCGATATCGACCAGACCTTTGCCGATCGGGCCGAGCGCGATCTGGCGCGCGACTTCATCGAAATGTCGGAGCAGACAGGGCAGGGGGGCTGACCATGGCCGAGATCATCAACCTCAGACAGGCGCGCAAGGCCATCAAACGCAAGCAGGGCGAAGCCACCGCCGCTGCCAACCGCGCCAAGTTCGGTCGCACCAAGGCCGAGCGTCTGAGTCATGCGAGCGAGCAGGCGCGCGCGTTGCGGCTGCTCGATGGCGCGAAGCGGGAGCAGGACTGATGCGCTCGACATCCGATCAGGTCAGCGTCCGCCTCTACCATCTCGACGGCGAGGCCGAGGGCGGCGCGGCGTCCACCCTGTTCTACGGCCCACTGTCCGAAGCGCTGCGCCTCGCCGAACTCGAACCGGCGGAAGTGCAGGAAGGCCTGTTCATCGCCACCGACAATGATGTGGTGGCGTATCTGGATTTGATCGAGGGGTGAGGCTGGACTTTCGTTGGCATCTTAAGCCTTACCACCCGCATTCATCCTGAGCAGCGGGCGTCAGCCCGCGAAGTCGAAGGACCCGCGCCGACGCTGGCCATATAGCGGGGCCTTCGACAAGCTCTGGCTGAGCGGAGGTAGTGGACGTGTGAACCTTTAACGATAAGATAATTCGATCCGGAAACGACACCGTTGCCTTCACTGGCTTTACCATCCAAAAGCTTTCAATGACGACTGCAACTGTAATTCGCTGGAGCCCCGTCGATCACGCTCCGGAACTGCCGCTCAGCGCTTTCAATCTTATCTGGAGCAGCAGCGGGTCTCTGATTCTTCAGGGTCTTTACCCCACTGAACTAAACCCCCCAACGAAGGGGATTGTTCTGTCGTTCAGCAACACTTATGCCTTCATGTCGTTTGACGAATTCTCTGACTATCTCAACGGCATGAAGGTCGAAGTTCCTGCCTTGGTCAAACCTGTCCCCTACGGAGGTTGTTGGCCCTTTTTGGAAGTTCTCGGCTCGCCCTGGTTGCGTGAAGTGGTGGAGCGTAACGGGACATTGGCAGTTACAGACTTTCGGCACTGGGTGATTGTAGCGCGTAACCATACTCTTCACGTCATGGAGCATTCTCGTAGCGCCCCGACGTTCGAGGGTTGGCTCCAATAAGAGTGCCTGAACGTCTGATCCCCACGCGACTTCAGCTATCCAATTTCAAACCTTTGTAGCGACCGCGCAGATCGGGTCGATCGATGTGCCAACCGAGCCTATCCCCGCGCTTGCCCCGCCACGTCGAGAATGCACCGCACGAACCCCTGTGGATCGTCCTCCTGGATGAAGTGACTGCCGCTCAGCGTGCAGTGATTCTGCCCTCTGGTCCCCGGCACGCGACCGACGAACAGCGCGTCGCCGCCGCGGGTGATGGGGTCGCGGTCGCTGAAGCAGCACAGGAACGGCTTCTCCCAGCGGTCGAGCACCTCCCAGGCTTTCAGCTGATCGGGCACCGCGACATTCGGCCCCAAAGGCACAAAACTTGGGAAAATGCGCGCGCCCGCCTTGTATCGGCCATTGGGGAAGGGGGCGTCATAAGCGGCGATCTCGGCATCGGAGAGCGTGCGCGCCGTGCCCCTGGCGATGATCCTGCCGATGGGGAACACCGGGCTGTATTTGGAAAAGGCCCGCCAGATCGCAAAGGCGC
>Ga0209542_10012036_pt1:7500-15239 | contig 15239 bp, 13 predicted proteins | sample RifCSPhighO2_01_FD_184028 | JGI IMG/M metagenome (GOLD analysis project Ga0209542, IMG submission 184028) | Soil microbial communities from Rifle, Colorado - Rifle CSP2_plank highO2_0.1 (SPAdes) (version 2) | ecosystem: Environmental > Terrestrial > Deep subsurface > Rock...
GACGTATAGGGTCTGACGCCTGCCCGGTGCTGGAAGGTTAAGAGGAGGAGTGCAAGCTCTGAATTGAAGCCCCAGTAAACGGCGGCCGTAACTATAACGGTCCTAAGGTAGCGAAATTCCTTGTCGGGTAAGTTCCGACCTGCACGAATGGCGTAACGACTTCCCCACTGTCTCCAGTACATGCTCAGCGAAATTGAATTCTCCGTGAAGATGCGGAGTACCCGCGGTTAGACGGAAAGACCCCGTGCACCTTTACTGCAGCTTCAGAGTGGCATTAGGAAAGAACTGTGTAGCATAGGTGGGAGGCTTTGAAGCGACGGCGCCAGCTGTCGTGGAGCCATAGGTGAAATACCACCCTGTTGTTTTCTGATGTCTAACCACGCACCGTTATCCGGTGCTGGGACCCTCTGTGGCGGGTAGTTTGACTGGGGCGGTCGCCTCCTAAAGAGTAACGGAGGCGCGCGATGGTGAGCTCAGGACGGTTGGAAACCGTCTGTTAGAGTGCAATGGCATAAGCTCGCCTGACTGCGAGACTGACGAGTCGAGCAGAGACGAAAGTCGGTCATAGTGATCCGGTGGTCCCTCGTGGAAGGGCCATCGCTCAACGGATAAAAGGTACGCCGGGGATAACAGGCTGATGATTCCCAAGAGCTCATATCGACGGAATCGTTTGGCACCTCGATGTCGGCTCATCACATCCTGGGGCTGGAGCAGGTCCCAAGGGTTTGGCTGTTCGCCAATTAAAGTGGTACGTGAGCTGGGTTCAGAACGTCGCGAGACAGTTTGGTCCCTATCTGCCGTGGGCGTCGATAATTGAGAGGAGTTGACCCTAGTACGAGAGGACCGGGTTGAACATACCTCTGGTGTACCTGTCATTGCGCCAGCAGTGCAGCAGGGTAGCTATGTATGGACGGGATAACCGCTGAAAGCATCTAAGCGGGAAGCCTCCCTCAAGATAAGTTATCATCGAGTCGTGGAAGACCACCACGTTGATAGGCCGGGTGTGGAAGTGCGGTAACGCATGGAGCTAACCGGTCCTAATTACTCTGTTCGCGCTTGGAAGTCCCACCATCAATGTCAGCATTGGTGACCAGGATGATCTTCAAAGCCGGATGTTCGCCAAAACCTGATCCGAAATGAATGTCGACCCAGCACGGGCATCGATCAAAACCCTCATGCGCACCTGCTTCATTGCTTGGTGGCCATAGCGTCAGTGACCCACCCGATCCCATCTCGAACTCGGCCGTGAAACCTGACTGCGCCGATGGTACTACCGCTTAAGCGTTGGAAGAGTAGGGCGTCGCCAGGCATTGAAGCCGGTGCGCATGACAAAAAACCCATCACAATGTTCAAAACAACCGCCCAAGGGTCAATCCCAGGGCGGTTTTTTGGCCTCTAAGGCCCGCGTCCCTCAAAAGACGCTCATTGGTGGCGCGGGATGGAGCAGCCCGGTAGCTCGTCAGGCTCATAACCTGAAGGTCGCAGGTTCAAATCCTGCTCCCGCAACCAATATGGAATACCCCGCAAAAGCCCGCCCTTCCGGCGGGTTTTTTGCGTTTGGAGGGCTGTTGCTGCCGCGTTCAGACCTGGCCCGAGCGGAACGCCTCGCGAATGGCTTCGCTGCGCGAGTTCACCTCGAGCTTTCGATAGATCGACTTCACATGGGTTCCGACCGTATGCGGCGAAATGCCCAGTGTTCTGGCGGCCTGCTTGTAGCTTTCCCCCCTGGCAAAGGCCTGAAGCAATTCGGTTTCGCGTTGCGAGAGCCGACTTTCCGGTGAGACGATGCCGATCGGCTCCGGATCTGCGCGCAGGAAGCCAAGCAGATAGATCGCAGCTGCGGGACTGACGGGGGCTCCGCCTTCGAGCGTCGCTGCAATCCCGTCGAGGATGACCTGCGGACTGCTGTCCTTGAGCAGATAGCCGTCCGCGCCCGCCATAATAGCTTTTACTACTGTTTCTCGATCGCCAAAAGTGCTGATGATCAGCGCCTTGGACCCCGCATGCTGCTTGATCTTCGGTACCAGATCATAGCCCAGTCCATCGGGCAGCCCGATATCGAGCAGGAACAGATCGGGTGACTGGTCGATCAACGCGTCCGCGCTGGCGATGTCGGGGGCCATGCCGAGGATTTGAAAGCCTGGCTCCATCGCGATAATGCCCTGGAAATACTGGCGCACCATCGGGTCGTCCTCGACGATAGCGATCCGTGCGGAGGGGCGTTGGTTCTCGGTCATGAAGCCTTATTGCCCGAAATCCCACCGATGCGAAGATACCATGCTATGGGATGTCACTCCGCCGCCTGCGCCAGGCGAAGCGGGAGCGTCAGGGTGATGCGCGTGCCTGTGCCGTCCTTTCCGGGCTCCACTATCACTTCACCCTGCACCGATGCGGCGCGCAAGCGCATGTTGGTGAGGCCGCGTCCCGCCTGACCCCGAGTGGAGATGCCCTTGCCATCGTCTTCGATCTGCAGCACCAATCGGTGGTCCGATACGACCGCATTCACCGCGATACGGCTGCATTCGGCATGCTTGAGCGCATTGGTGACGGCCTCCTGCAGCACGCGGAAAATCTGCAGAACATCGCGCGGTCCGAAATCGGATAGCGTTGCGATGGCTGCGTCCTCCTGCCAGTCGAAGGCGATGCCGGTGCTCTCGATCCTGGGCTGTACCCGCGCCTTGAACGTGGCGAGGGCCGCGCTCAACGACTCCCCGACCGAATCCATCGAATCCACCATCAGCCGCATCTCGTCGATCACCGCTTGCAGACCTTCGGCGACGACCGCCGGTTCGGCGATTCCGACGCGTGCGGAGAGCATGATCGACATCAGCTGGCTGCCGAGGCCATCATGCAGATCGCGCATGATGCGGCTGCGTTCGCCCTGCACGGCAGCTTCCGCCTCGCGCTGGCGCAGCAGGGCTGCAGTGGTTTCCAGTTCGGCCTGCTTTTCGGCAATGCGCGCATCGAGCAGCGCATTGGCATGTTCCAGCCGCCGCGAGAGCACCCGTGCACGCCGAACGAAGCCCAGCAACAGCAGCACCGAGAGCGCCAGGATGCCCAGCGGTGCCATGTTGAGCGATAGCGGCGTGACCTTCAGGCTGCCGATCAGGTCGGCGATGCTGATCGCGGGGATCAGCATGACGACGGCCGCGTCGGGGACAAGCGATCGACCCTCGATCTTCAGACCGCGAACGACGCAGGACAGGATGGCGATATTGGCGAACAGCACCGCCAGCAGCTCGTTCAGTTGCCGGACGGCGAGCGGCAGTCCGTTGGTCGTCGGCACAGCGGCGAGGGGGGCGATGGCCAAGGCAAGCGAGCAAGCGATCAGCGCCCGGTCGAACCGGGGACCACCGGGGAACCAGCGATCGGCGAGCGCCACGAGTCCGGCGAAGGTCGCCAGCATCGTCAATTGCCCTGCTGCGCCATAAACATGTTCGCTCGAGGGCGTGAGGATGTCGACCTGCCACAAGCCGCCCAGTGCCATACCGGTAAAGGCGAGGGCGGCGGCGAAGGCCTCCTGCCGATAAGGCGAGCGGCCAGCAGCCATCAGGCACGAAAGAGCGCCGAACAGCCCGACCACCATCAGTCCGATCGACGGGAACAGGCTTTTCAGCCGCCATTGGCGAATGGCGATATCGATCGTGCCGGGCGGGGCCACGATGACCGCTCCGAGGAAGGCGCGGCAACATTCCCGTCGCACTTCGATCTCGATACGGTTGTCACCTGCGCGCAGAAAGGCCGGCGGCACCACCCATTTGCCCCCGAGGCGTCCGCCGCGCCAGGCCGGCGAATCCGACATGGGAACGTAGTTTCCGTTGACCAGAAGCCGGGCCCATCGATTGAAGCGCGAGGCGAAGACGATAAGCCCCTCAGCGGGCTGATCGAGCACCTTATGCCCGATGAAATGCGTAAGGCGCGCCGGTCCGAGATAGTAGTTCGGGCGGCCCTCGACCTTGGTCTGCTGGCCATCGGGCCCGACCATCAGCACGTCCGTCAGCCGGTTCTGTTCGAAGACCGGATCGGCGACCAGAGGGCGCACGAGCAGGGCCATGCCCCAGAACAGCAGCTGGACGATGGCGATCGCAACGATGAGGCGGACGGCATAAGGCCGATCGGATGCGGCTGGCTGGCCATCCACTTCCGCTATCGAGACAGCACGACTTTGCATACGTTTGCCCTGCCGCAAAGCCACGCATCTGAAAAGAGGGGAAAATCAGCTCGCTGGCCAGATATGGCACCATGAAACAGCCGCTGCCCTTTGCCGGTGCTGGGCATTACCCTGATCGGGCGGATGCAAGCGAACGTCTCATCAAGGTGAAAGACATGCGAAATTTTCAGGGATATCTGCCGGTCCTGGCCAGCGTCGCGGCAATGGCGATGGCGATGGTCGGACCGGTACAAGCCCAGGTCAAGGCGATCCCTCCCAAGAAGGTTGCACCCAGTTTCGATTGCGCCAAGGCCAAGCCAGGAACGATTGATCTGGTCATCTGCCAGGATCGCGAGCTATCGATCCTCGACCGCACGATGGGGCTGGATTACCAGCGCGCACAAATGCAGACACCTCCGGTGGAAAAGGGCAAGCTGCTGCGCGAGCAGCGCGAATTCATCGCCAACCGCAATTTGTGCATGAAGCGCAGGGCGGACCGCCAGCCGTGCATCGCCTTTGCCTATGAATCGCGTATTGAGCGGCTGGGCGAATGGATCGACCGTTCGGCCTGGCTGGGCGAATGAGGAGGAAGACATGAAACGCGCAACCTTGTCGGCGATGACGCTGGCGGTGCTGGCTCCGCTGCCCGTGGCGGCCAACGATACTCAGGCCAATGTCACCATGGGCGGGCTGATCTTCGAACCCAATGATCAGATCAGCATGGACAGCGAAGACCTGTTCCTGTCCCTCGATCGGGTGCGTGTCCGCTACACCTATACCAATCATGGCGACAAGCCGGTGACGCTGCTGGTCGCTTTTCCGCTGCCCGATGTGCCGCTGGAAGGGGCGGATCCCGAATGGGTCGAAGCCGCCTATCCCGATCTCGACCTCATCGACATGAAGACGCTGGTCAATGGCAAGCCAGCTGGCCTGATGCGCATCGATATCGCGAAGGTGAACGGCCAGGATGTCGACAAGCGGCTTAAGGAACTCGGCTGGCCGGTGGTGCACTGGAAGGACCCGGACTTCGCCGCGCGGCTCAATGCCCTGTCTGCTGACGACAAGTCGGCACTGGTGGCCGAAGGGCTGCTCACCACCGAATTCGTGACCGAGGGCGATGTCCGACCGGCCTGGACCGTATCCACCAGTTTCGTGCGCACGCAGACCTTTCCACCCGGCGTTCCGATCACGGTGGAGCACAGCTATTCCCCCATGCAGGGCGGCACCGTGGGCAGCGCATTGGGTCGCGATTTTCGCGAGAACGGGCGGCTGGATCCGGAGAGCGAATATGTCACCAAATATTGCGTCGATGACGCGTTCCTGCGCGGCTTCGATCGCAAGCGCTATCTGCCTTCGGGCAAGGAGAACGAGCTGTTCTTTCCGATCGAAAGCTGGATCGGCTATGCGCTCACGCCCGGTGCGAACTGGAAGGGGCCGATCAAGCGCTTTCGCCTGACGGTGGACAAGGGCGACCCCGACCGGTTGGTCAGCCTGTGCATGGACGGCATCAGGAAGGTCAGCCCGACCCGGTTCGAGGTGGTCAAGACCGATTTTGAGCCGGCACGCGATATCGACCTGCTGTTCGTCACTTTTACGCCCTTGGAAGGTGGGCAATAGCAAACTGGCATCCCATGATATGGGAGCCATTCTCCATGGGATGCCATTGCGGTTAACCCGCGTCTAACCCTGTTGTCAGCGAAATGCACGACAACAGGAGTAGACGATGCCCAAGTCCCAGAACCGCAAGAAACTGCTGATTAGCGCAGGCCTGTCGCTCGCCAATCTGGCGCTGATCGGCGGGATGGCACTTGCGGCGATCAACATGCCCGCGCAGGCGCAGGGCACCAATACCGGCACGGTGGAGCGTCCGAGCGGTGGCACCGCCTGCCCGTCGGGGTGGCGCACGGTGAGTGAGAATACCAAGCTGTGCGAACCGCAGGGCAGTCTTGCGCCCAAGATCTACGCCAAGAAGGAAAAGGAGACCTGCGCCAGCGGATATTACGAGGTCCATCGCCTGTGGTGTTCGACCAGGAAGCCGTGATCCGGCCCCGTCCCGATGATTTGCGACCTCTCAAGAGTTTCATGACATGAAGATGCTCACCATACTCGCCGCCGGTGCGGCCATGGCGTTTGCTGCCATTTCCTTTGCCAGCCCTGCGATGGCGCAGGGCACTGTAGGCCCCACCCCGGCCATTGGCTATCGGGGCTGCCCCAGCGGCTACAAGGTCGGCGGTGGCAGCAGCGAGACGAGCGACAAGACCTGTTATCCGCTCGGATCGAGCGCCCCTGCGGTCTATCCCAACCCGAACGGCAAGCCCTGCGCTGCCGGTTATCGCAAGGACGGCAAGTGGTGCACCGACAAGCCCGAAAGTACAATAAGCTACAAGGACCCGACCTTTGGTAACCTTACCAAGGCCGATGAATATGACCGCTGCCCGGTCGGGTATCACACCAGCGACAGCGCCCGTACGACCTGCGTTTCCTATCACCAGGACAAGTCGCCGAAGTCGCGACTGAAAAAGGGTGCGGCATGCGGAGCCGATGAGGTCGATGAATGGGGCCTGTGGTGCACATCAAAGACCACCACTCTGACGCGCGCTCAGGCTGAGGACGAAGCGATCTCGGACGTCAACATAATCTTCGCTCCTGCCGGAAGAGGGGCCACCCAGGGTGCCGATTACGAAAACACGCCCGGTCTGGTCGGCATATTCGGTCGCAAGGGTGGCGGCGCTTCTGCCGCGTCCGGCAGCAGCTCGGGCGATGGTCAGACCGCGCAGGCCAGCGGCTGTGCCAGCAGATCGGCGACCGGCGCCGCAATTGGCGGCGCGGTGGCAGGCGAGGGCGGCGCGGTGCTCGGCAGCATGCTCGGCGGCTTGGGCAAGAAGAAGAAAAAGGGCGGTTGCTGAACGATCAACCGCTCCCGCGAGGGGGCAGGGCACCCGCTAGCCGCCTTGCCCCCAACCCGCAATCCAGGGACAAAATCATGAAACGCACATTTGCCCTCGCCGCCGCTTTGCTGGCCGCATTCCCGCTGACCGGTACCGGATCGGTGGCCCATGCCCAGCCAGCACCGGAACTGGTCTTCTTGTTCCCGGTCAAGGACGGGATGGAAAGCGAACCGGTTTCGCAGATCCAGCTGACCTTCAGCACCGAAGTGACCATCAGCCATGTCGATATCGAGATGCAGGACGGACCGAAATTCGTCGTCTTCGATGTGATGGAGAATAATGGCGGGGGCCAGACCAGCATGGTGTCCAGCTATGACCTGCCCGTGCCGGTCGCTGCTCCCGGCCAGTATTTCATCAACTACGTGGCAGAGGTGAACCGCACGGATGGCACGATGGACACGGTGTCGGGCTATTCCTCGTTCGTCATTCTCGAGTGATGGTCATGCGCAAAATCCTGATCGCAGCGGCGCTTGCAGGTGCGCTTGCGACCCCGGCAGCCGCTGAAAAGTTGGAGCCGCGCGCCATGCTTGTCGCGTCCACTCCCGCCAGGGACAGCGTCGTCGCGGCGGGAACGGCAACGATCGAGCTCAGCTTTGCCGAGCCGGCAGAGGGGCTCAGCGTGAGCCTGCGTCTACCCGACG
>Ga0209542_10012038_pt1 | contig 15239 bp, 15 predicted proteins | sample RifCSPhighO2_01_FD_184028 | JGI IMG/M metagenome (GOLD analysis project Ga0209542, IMG submission 184028) | Soil microbial communities from Rifle, Colorado - Rifle CSP2_plank highO2_0.1 (SPAdes) (version 2) | ecosystem: Environmental > Terrestrial > Deep subsurface > Rock core/Sediment ...
TAGGCATTGTTGGCAAGTACTTCGGCACGGGCAATTTCGTGCTTGCCGATTCCTACATCTCGGTCATCGAGGCCATAAAGCACGCCGCGTTTTCGGGAGGGTCGCGCCCCGTCATCGACTGGATCGACTCTGAAGATTTCGAGCGCTCATCCAAGGCGCTCGGCATTCTTTCGAAGTACGACGGCGTTATCGTGCCGGGAGGGTTTGGCACCCGTGGAGTAGAAGGGAAGATCGCCGCAGCCGGATACTGCCGGAAGAAAAAAATTCCTTACTTCGGTCTTTGCTACGGCATGCAGCTTGCCATTATCGAGTTTGCCCGGTCCGTTCTGAAACTTAAAAAAGCTCACACTACGGAAATCAACCCAAAAACACCCCATCCCGTCATAGACGTCATGCCGGAGCAGAAGAAAAACATCAAGGAGAAACACTACGGCGCAACGATGCGCCTCGGGGCGTATCCAGCCGTTTTATACGCGGGGACGACCGCCGCCGCATCCTATAAAAAAGCCCTTATTTCCGAGCGCCACAGGCATCGTTACGAGGTAAACCCCAATTACATTAAAGCGCTTGAGAAAGGCGGGCTTGTGTTTTCAGGGTTTTCCCCCGACAGGCGCCTTATGGAAATAGCCGAGCTCCCGAAGAAAAAACATCCATTCTTCCTCGGCACACAGTTTCACCCCGAGCTCAAATCCCGCCCCCTTTCCCCCCATCCGCTTTTTAAGGCATTCATCGCATCTTGCGTGAAAAAAAGCACCAGGCACAGGCGGTAATGGTCAGCAGGCAAGGACGTACCTGCCAAAATTGTAAGGTACAGTTCGAAATCGACGCCCAAGACATCCCTTTCTATTTACCCTCCCAACTTTTAATACTTAAAAGTTGGGCGAGCGAGCGATATGACGAAGCAATGCCAGAACTGTGTGCGGGACTTTGAGATCACCAGTGATGATCTCCAGTTCTATGGCCGCTTTCAGGTTCCTCCTCCCACGTTTTGCCCCGAGTGTCGTCTCGTACAACGGCTTGCATTCAGGAACGAGCGGAGCTTGTACAAACGCCCGTGCGCTTTGTGCGGAAAAGAAAAGATTCTTATGTATCCTGCAGGGAGCGCTTTCACGGTGTACTGCAAGGAATGCTGGTGGAGCGATGGTTGGGATTCGAAAACATACGGGCAAGAGTATGACTTCTCGAAACCTTTTTTTGAACAATTCGCGAAACTTCTTCATGCAGTGCCTCGTCCGGGCATCGTACAGCAAGGGACGAACCCCGGAAGCGATTATGCGAACCGCGTAACCGACAACCGGAACTGCTACCTCGTGTTCGGTTCATCGCGAACCGAACACTGCAGCTACGGCGTATGGCTCAACGACTCCCAGGAGTGCGTGGATTGCTACGACGTCCAGAAATCCCAGAGGTGCTATGAGTGCATAGATTGTTTTCAGTGCTATAACTGCGTGCTGTGCCAGGAGTCCGAAGGATGCAGAAATTCATGGTTTCTTCTCAACTGCCGCAATCTCGACAGCTGCTTTGGCTGCGTGAATCTACGGAACAAAAGCTTTTGTATTTTCAACAAAGAGTACTCGAAGGAGGAATATCAGCGCATCATTTCTTCCTATCGGTGCGGGGATATCACGGCGCTCAAGGAGATTGCTGATAAGTTTGAAGCGTTCAAAAAGCAATTTATCGTCCCTTCGCTCGTCGTACACCACAGCACGGATGTCAGCGGCAACTGGATAGAAGGGTCAAAAAACGCCGTGCACTCTTTTACCATGAGGAACGTCGAGGAGGCGCGATACTGCTTTTCGGTCTTTGATGCTAAAGACGTCATGGATTTTTCCTATTGGGGCAACGGGTCGGAACGCATCTACCATACCGCGAATGTTGGAAACCAGTGCGCGAACGTGAGATTCTCGAACGAGTGCTGGAACCAGGCGATTGATGTCGAGTATTGTTTCAACTGCCACAGCTCACGGGACCTTTTCGGGTGCGTAGGGCTTCGAAACGCCCAGTATTGCATCCTGAACCGGCAGTACACGAAAGGGGAATACGTCGAGCTTGTAACAAAGATCAAGGAACACATGGCCGCCATGCCCTACGTTGATGTTGCGGGAGCGTCGTACGGCTACGGGGAATTTCTGCCCCCGTGTTTCTCGCCGCACGCCTATAACGAAACCGTTGCGCAGGAGTTTTTCCCGCTCACCAAAGAGGAAGCACTCCAAAAAGGATTCCTCTGGAAAGAACAGGAACCGCGGGATTATCAGATAACCGTTTCACCGGAGAAACTGCCCCCCGACATTCAAAACGCGCCCGACTCGATAACAGCCGAAGTTGTCGGATGCGCGAATAGCAGCCCCGACGCCCCAGTCACCAGCGTTTGGGGTCGGGGCCCCGACCTGAAGGCATCGGGGTGCACGACAGCATTCAAGGTTACGGCCGATGAACTTTCGTTGTATCGAAGCATGAATGTCCCGTTGCCGTGGCTTTGCCCGAACTGCAGACACTACGCTCGCCTCGGAAAACGCAACCCGCTTCACCTCTGGGAACGGACGTGTCAATGTAAGGGTGCGCAGGGCGCGAATGGAAACACCGCCTCGCATTTCCACGGGGCGGCACCTTGTCCCAACAAGTTCGAGACCACGTACGCTCCCGAAAGACCCGAGATCGTATACTGTGAGACGTGCTATAACACCGAGGTAGCATGACGGAGAAAAAAGTGGAATGCCAAAACTGCAAACAAACATTCGCCATTGAGCCGGACGACCTTGGTTTCTATGAGCAGATCAAAGTTCCCGCTCCCACGTGGTGTCCTCCGTGCCGGCGGCTCCGGCGCATGGGGTGGACGGGATACCGCATCCTCTACAAGAGAAAATGCGATTATACGGGGGAGGACATCATAACTTTTTACCATCCCGCCGCTCCCTACAAAGTCTACCGGCAGGATATCTGGTGGTCTGACAAGGTGGATGCGAAAACATACGGCCGCGAATACGACTTTAACCGGAGTTTCTTTGACCAGTTTGATGAGCTGTTGAAATCGGTACCCCTGCCCTCACTCCATACCGAGTACACGACGCTCATCGAGAGCGACTATTGCAACGCGGCAGGGAATTTGAAAAATTCGTACCTCGTATTCCAAAGCGGTGCAGGGGGCGCTCGTTTAGGGCACGAGAATACGGCCTACATGCACTTTGTAGAGGACAGCAGAGACAGTGCGGATCTGTCCTTTTGCTCCGAGTGCGAGCTTTCGTACGAATGCGTGCAATGCATCAAGTGCTACCGGGCTCTCTACTCAACCTCGTGCGAAGAGTGTTATGACATTTACTTTTGCGAAGACTGCACGGGGTGTACCAACTGCATTGGCTGCGTAGGGCTTCGTAAAAAGTCGTACTGTATTTTCAACAAGGAATATTCAAAAGAAGAATACGGAAAGAAACTGCGCGAGTATAACTTTACCTCACGCCACAACGTCGAAAAATTCAAAGAGGAGTTTAAGAAGTTTGCAAAGACCGTTCCCCGGAAGAATTTCCACGGGCGGCACAACAACGGCTCCCTTGGTGATTATCTCACCAACACCAAGAACGTCCGGCACTCTCAACTTATTTATAACGGGGAGAACATAAAATACAGCCAACTTATCGATGGTCCAGCCGCCAACATCCAGGACAACACTCTCTTTGGTGTTAACTCGGACTGGATATATGACAGCGCCTGGGTAGGCCTTGAGGTCAACTCTCTCAAGTTCTGTTTTTGGAACTACCACGCCCATCATCTTGAATACTGCTTTGGGTGCCACGGTTCGGAGAACCTTTTCGGGTGCGTTGGAGTTCGGAAAGGGTCGTACTGTATCCTGAATAAGCAATATGGGAAGGAAGAATATTTTCGTATCGTGGAAAAAATAAAGGCGCAGATGAACGAAATGCCTTACATAGACAGCAAAGGACGAAGCTACAAATATGGAGAGTTTTCCCTCCCGAGCTTTCTCCTTGGGCGTTCAACGAGTCAATGGCCTGGCTGGGCTTGCTGCCGCTCACCAAAGAAGAGGCACTTTCCAACGGTTTCAAGTTGAGAGAAGATGATAATCGTACCTACCGTTCTGCAACTGTATCCGTTCCCGACGATATCGCGGACACACCCGACTCGTTCACGAAGGAGATATTACAATGCGAACAGTGCGGGAAGAACTACCAGGTTATCAAAATGGAACTGGGATTTTATAAACGCCTCGGCATCCCCGTACCTCTCCGTTGTCCGCTGTGCCGGGAGAAAGCCCGGGTAGCTGTGTTGAATCCCATGGATATCTATGAGCGAACGTGCGCCAAGTGCAAACAGCCGATGCAAAGCTCCTACGCCCCCGACCGTCAGGAGATTGTCTACTGTGAGTCATGCTACAATGCGGAAGTCGCGTGAGAGGCATGGAATTGCGCATCTCAAACTCCTAGATTCTAAATACTAAATTCTAAGTTCTAGTTTTTATGATCATCTTTCTCTACGGTCCTGACAGCCTCCGCAAGCTTGAAGCGAAACGGGCTTATATCGAAAAGTCAGTCAAAAAATACCCCTCGATAACGGTTGAGAGTTTTGACTTCGAAGAGAAACAAGACACAGTGCGATTCACTGACTTCGTGAAGGCGACGTCCCTTTTCAGCCCCGTAACGCTTGCCGTTGCAACCCATGCACTTTCGGCGGAGGGGAAAGAACTTAAAAACCTTCTCAAAAACCTTGCAGTTTCAAAAACATCGCATGCTATTCTCGTCGAGGATGACAAGCCCGCGAAAACATTTTCATTTCTACTTGAGAAACCCGTTGTCACCGAGCAGTTCGAATTTTTAAAAGGAGCCGCGTGGCAGCGATTTGTCAAAGAGCAAGCTGATGCTCTCGGCGTTTCGCTGACGCCTGACGCACTTGCATTTCTGGCGCGAAATTACGAGGGGGACACGTGGAGGTGTACGACGGAGCTTGAGAAGTTGAGCTTGTACGGCAAAGCAATTTCCATGAGCGATGTTCAGAAATTCCACTTTGAGACGACGGTTAATTTCTGGGAGATGGTAAATGGACTCAAAAACCCCGACCGTTCTCGCCGTTTGGTAGCGCTTGAGAAAACGTTTTTGCAGAACGAACAGAGCGCAAAAGTATTCAACATCCTTTCCTCCATGTGGAAAGAAAAAGCGTCGCAAGCGGCGCAGCTGGACTTTCTTATTAAGTCGGGGAAGCTCGACTACGAGGACGCTCTTTTGGCTTTGGCGGTCGCGTGAGCTGCGCGGCTTTTAAGCCGCCGCGCCTTGTTCTTCTTTATTGCGCCGCTCCGCGCCGCTTTATCGAGTGCTTTCTGCAGTTTCGCAAGCTCTTTCTTCGCCTCATCGGTTTTGCCCGAAGCGACGAGGCGGCGGTATTCCTTAAGCGCCTTTTTGTAGGTTTCCTTTCGCGATGCGTTTTGAGCGCGCCGGCGCTTGCTTTGCCTTAATGCTTTGGTTGCGGATGCGATGTTGGGCATTGGTGATAAGGTGGTAGGTAGAATGTAGTATGTAGAACGCGAAATGTAAACCCCTGGCGGGGGTGAAGCTCAAGATACAGCGGGCGCATAAGCTCATAGAGCTTCATTCTGAAGCGCGTGATAAGATACAGCAAGGAGGTGAGATTATGAAAAAAATAAGGATTGTAGCGGGTGCGCTGCCGTTTATGGCAGTGCACGCCATCGCCATAGCCGCGCCATTTTTTATGGCGTTCAGGTGGTGGTACATCCCACTGGTTGTGGTGGTGTACTACTTTCGGATGTGGGGGGTAACAATCGGATATCACCGATTTTTCGCCCACAAGGCGTTCAAGACTTCGCGCACTTTCCAGTACGCCCTTGCCTTTATCGCCGAAAGTTCGGCGCAAAAAGGCATAGCGTGGTGGGCGGGGTGGCACCGAGAACACCACCGTCCGGACGTGACAGACACGTCCAGGGACATCCACACGCCGGTTGGAAACGGCTTCTGGTGGTCCCATGTCGGGTGGATCTTTTCGGGTAAGTACAACGAAACCCGATGGGATCTAGTGTCCGACATCGGCAGTTTTCCGGAGCTGCGGTGGTTGAGCAAGTACCACCTTGTCCCGCCAGTCACCTTGGCCGTCAGCACGTTTTTGACGGGAAGGTTGACGGGCAATGGCTGGGGTGACGCTTTTTCCCTTCTGGTATGGGGGTTTTTTGTCACAACAGCGATGTTGTGGCATGGAAGCTTCTGCATAAACTCACTTGCGCACATTCGCATGTGGGGGAGCAGAAAGCTCTGGAACACCCCCTTCAACACCTTCGACAGTATGGTGTTGAATGTCATAACGGGCGGCGAGGGGTGGCATGACAGCCACCACGCTCATCAAGCCGCCGCGAAGCAGGGCGAGAGAAATCAGATGGAGCCCACCTATTCCATCTTGTGCCTCCTCGCCTGGGTCGGGGTTGTCTGGGATTTGAAACCCCGCCCGACAGCGGCTCGCTACGAGCTGCTGGGAGGTGCCTGATGAAGAGACACGATTTGAGGAGGCGCCCCTCCATGCGCCTCCTTTTACTTAGTAAGCCCTTTTGGAATAATGAGGTAATGATATACAGCGTATCGGGGAATATTCTTTTAACGGGTGAACATTTTCTTGTCGTTGAAGTTGGAGGTGTTGGGTTCAAAGTATTCGCGAATGCCGCAACCATAGGCAGCTCGCCCGCTGCGGGACAGCCCGTTTCTCTCTTTTGCCATTTGCACGTGCAGGAAGACGCACTTGACCTTTACGGCTTTCTTGAAGAGGGCGAGCTTAAGTTCTTCGAACAGCTCATTTCAGTGTCGGGGGTTGGCCCCAAGTCGGCGATTTCCATCTTGAATATCGCTCCTCTCATGGAACTTCTCGCGGCCGTCAAGGAAGGAAGGCCCGATCTTTTATCGCGCGCATCCGGTATCGGAAGGAAAACCGCCGAGCGCATCATCGTTGAGCTCAAAAGCAAGGTTGAAGCGAAAGATACAGGGGCGACCGTAAAGCGAATGGAGAGCGATGCCGATCTTGTAGAAGCACTCACTGCCCTTGGGTATCGCCGCGAGAAGGTGAAAGAGGCACTCAATGAAGTTTCGGAGACCGACCTGTCTGCCCGATTGAAAGCGGCGCTCAAGGTGCTAGCCGCAAAGCGGTAAACTTCACTTCATATGCTGTCTTTTCTTCGCGTGCTCAAACGATTTCCTTTGATATCTTTTCTCTACCGCGTCCCCGGTGTTTCCTGGTGCTATCATTTTCTACTCGGTTTGGCAGGAGCGCTCTATCACGGGTTTCCCAGTAAATACATCGAGGTTATCGGCATCACCGGAACGAAAGGGAAAACCACGACGCTTGAGCTTCTCAATGCAATGCTTGAGGCTGGAGGCCGCCGCACCGCGCTTCTTTCCTCGCTTCGGATAAAAGTTGGAGAACGGAGTGAAAAAAACCGTCTCGACAACACCATGCCCGGGCGGTTCTACATCCAGCGATTTCTGCGCCAGGCGGTTTCCGAAAGGTGTGACGCGGCGCTCGTTGAGGTGACGTCACAAGGCGTTTCGATGTCGCGGCACCGCTTTATAAAGTGGCGCGTGGGAGTTCTCACGAACCTGGCGCCCGAACATATCGAGGCGCATGGTTCCTTCGAAAACTACCGCGCCGCAAAGCTCTCATTTCTTAAGAACGTTGCGGTGCGGGGTGGTACGGTGTTTTTAAATGCCGAGGATGAGCATTTTCCATTTTTCAGAAAAAGCCTTGAGGGGCATGTGCTTGTGACGCCGTACAGGCGGTCAGATGCCGCTGCGGTTGCGGCACGGCGCAACTCGAAGCTTGAAGGAGAGTTCTACATGCACAATATCGCAGCCGCCGCGGCTGTCGCGCGCTCACTCGGAGTCAACGACATGGCAATCGCATCAGCTCTTACCACGTTTTCAGGCGTGCCGGGAAGATTGCAGTTTGTACAAGAGGAGCCGTTCACCGCAGTCGTCGATTACGCGCATACTCCCGATTCCCTCAAGGCGGTATATGCGACCCTTCGTGAGCGTATGCAACGCGACAGGCGACAGGCAACAGGCAACAGGCAACTCATATGCGTCTTCGGTTCCTGCGGCGGCGGGCGCGACCGCTGGAAGCGACCCGAGATGGGCAAGGTCGCATCCCGCTACTGCGACCGAATCATACTCACCAACGAAGACCCGTATGACGAGAACCCCGAAACGCTCCTTTCCGAAATTCGCGCAGGAGTGGAGCCGGAAAAGCTTGCTGTAACCTCGATGATAATCGACCGGCGGGAGGCGGTGAGGAAAGCGCTTTCCGAAGCTGCAGCAGGGGATGCGGTTATTTTTACGGGCAAAGGAAGCGAGTCATGGATACATGTTGCGGGAGGGCAGAGAGTTCCATGGGACGAGCGGCAGGTTGTCGAGGAAACACTCGCCGCCTTAAAGAAGCATGTATAATTAGTGCCAATGCGACTTACCTTCCACGGCGCATCCGGCACGGTAACCGGCTCGAACTTTTTACTTGAGTCAGGCGGCCACAAAATTCTCATTGACTGCGGGCTTTACCAGGGCAGCCACTTCGCGGACAAACAGAACTTCGAGCCGTTTGCGTACGACCCCTCAAAAATTGAAGCGGTTGTCGTGTCCCACGCGCACCTCGACCACACAGGGCGCCTCCCAAAGCTTCTTTGTGACGGCTTTAAGGGAACGGTGTATTCAACGCCTCCCACCCGCGACTTTGGCGAGCTTATTCTGCTCGATTCCGAGCACATTCTTGAGAAAGAAGCGGTGCGAGAGCGAGTTCAGAACTTTTGTTCCGCCGAGACGGTGCGGCGCCTCATGCAGCGCTGGAAAGGAGTTGAATACCATGAACCCTTCACCATTGGACCGTTCAAGATAGAACTTTACGATGCCGGACATATCTTGGGGTCATCCATCACCGTTGTTGAAGCGGAAGGGAAACGGGTTGTTTTCTCGGGGGACCTTGGCAACTACCCTGCGCCTATCATCAAGCACACGGAGTTTGTGGAAGGTGCGCAGTACTGCATTGTGGACTCAACGTACGGCGACCGCGTGCATGACGAACCTGTCCTTCGCGAGAAGCAGCTCAAGGATGCCATAGTCGAGACCATAAGAGCGGGAGGCGTGCTCATGATTCCCGCCTTTGCAATGGAGCGCACGCAGCAGCTTCTTTTCCATATCAACGAGCTTGTCGAACACGGCCACTTGCCCCGCGTGCCTGTTTTCATTGACAGCCCGCTTGCCATAAAACTCACCGCCGTCTACAAAAAATATGAGGATTACTTTAACCAGGCAACAAGTTCCCACCTCCATGCCGGCGACGACATTTTTAACTTCCCGGGGCTGCGGTTCACGCTGACGACCCAGCAGTCCAAAGAAATTAATAACGTCCCGCCGCCGAAGGTCATTATTGCAGGCTCCGGCATGTCCCACGGCGGGCGCATACTTCATCACGAGATGCGCTACCTCTCCGATCCCAAAAGTACCATTCTTTTCGTGGGGTTCCAGGCGAAAGGCTCACTTGGACGGCGCATTATGGAAGGAGCGGAGACGGTGCATATTTTCGGTGAGGAGATCCTGGTGCGCTGTAAACGGCACGTCATAAGTTCTTATTCTGCCCATGCCGACCAGCCGCGTATTCTCGAGTGGCTCTCGAAAAACCAGAAGACGCTCAAGAAGGTGTTTCTCGTACACGGCGAGAACGGCTCGCGCGAAGTACTCGGAGCAAAAATTAAGGAAAAGCTTAACGTTGCAGTTGCAGCTCCGAAAGAAGGGGATACGTTCGAGATATAGCGTAAGCATGGGAACGAAAAAACTGTTTCTTATCGCATCCGGCATCGTCGTTGGGACGACAATAGGCGCCGGAATTTTCTCCCTGCCGTACGTCTTTTTGAAAGCGGGATGGGCGGCCGGTATTGTCCACCTTGTGGTTCTTACGATTCTTGTTTCGTATGCACACCTTCTTTACTACAAGGTGCTTGAGAGAAGCGGCGAGGGGCATGGGCTTCTGGGGCTGGTTCGGATGCACTTAGGGGAAATGGCGGGAAGAGTAGCGTTTCTTGCAGTTGTTGTTGGCTTGGTGCTCACGCTCTCCGCATACCTCGTCCTTTCGGCGCAGTTCGTCGTGACGATTATTCCGCACTTCGGATTTTGGGGCGGCGTCATCATCTTTTGGCTTTTAGGTTCCATACCGCTTGTTGTGGGATTGCGACCTTTCGTCGGAGCCGAGGTCGTGGGGGCAGTGCTTATGGTCGCGATTATTCTTCTTGCAGTCGTGCTCGCCCCGTCGGTCGAGCGGGCGGTCCCTGCGCTCAAGGTTCAGGATATGTTTTTGCCTTTTGGCGCCGTGCTTTTTGCACTTGCCGGATGGACTGCGGTTGAGCCGGTTTTCAGATGGCGCCGCAAGTTTCCTTCCGCTCGGTTCAGTCCTGTCAGCGCGATGGGAGTGGGCACGGGCGTTTCAGCTCTTCTCTATGCCCTTTTTGCATTCGGCATACTTTCATCAGCCAACGTTGTAACAACCGACACCGTGTCCGGACTCACCAACTGGGGCGGGGGACAGCATATTCTCCTGGCGCTCTTCGGGCTTTTTGCGGTGTGGACGTCGTATCTTCCCATAGGGCTTGAAGTGAAAAGCGCGCTCGAAAAAGATCTCTCGTGGAAACCATGGGCAGCGGTTGCCGCAACGGTTTTCGTGCCGCTTCTTCTTGTTGTCGCGGGCCTTCGCGATTTTCTCTCGCTCGTTGGCGTTGCGGGAGGCGTGTTTTTAAGTTTTCAATATCTTTTTATCCTGGCGGTTGCCCGCAAAGCACTCGCGCTTTCAAAAACTGCAACCCTACTTGTGACATTTATTATGACCGTGTTTCTGGCAGCTGCAGTTTACGAGGTGTACATGTTTGTTGTGCGGTGAGGAGCGAAAGAACATTTTCCGATGCATAGCGGGAAGTGATAATAATTCGGGAGCAGCAACTGTGCCGCTCCCTATGAATTCTGCGACTTACTGCTGTATCAGCCCAGTCGAAGTTTCTCAAATGCTTCTTTCCAGAAGGTAGCGTTTTCTTTACACCACCCATCCCATGTACTGAGGTAAGAGAGGGTATCATCTTCTTCTCCTCTCAAAACATGCCCTCCGCGCCAACCCTCCTGGAGGTCGCGACAGAAGGGACTCCGCTCCGCCCATAGTAGAGCGGTCGCGGCCTCCACCTTTACTCCATGGTGGTTCATGTCCGTAACCACCACGAAGGGTATCCCCTTTTGAGTACAGGCTTCTCCCATCAGGAGAACGACGGGGGCTTCCCGCACGATTTCCGCGAGGATGGCGTCGCGGCTTATTTCGTAGGCGCGTCTGAAATCGTAATTTGGCACGTGCCCTTGCAAGCGCCGTGCCAGCTTTTCCTGCTCCGTCTCCCCGACGGGCATAAATATGTCCAACAGGGCACCGTCGAACCCTCCGCCGGAGATAATCGCCATCGCGCCTTCGAAGTTGTCGGCGTAGGTCACCTCCGCGCCGTCCAGCGTGCCAAAGAATTCTTTGGCCGCTTTGGTGTACTCTGGGTTGTCCTCTACCACTAGCACCCTCATGTTCTTTCCTCCCTTATGAAGTTTTCAAGCTTGCGACCGCATTAGACCATCAATCTTATACTACGTCAATAAACCTAGACAATAATATAAAAACTATTCATTTTTCCTAGCTTATACAGTATTATTTTATAGTCGGAATCTACCGACAAAATATGACAATAGGGGAAAAACTCGCGCAGTTCGGGCTCGAAGGCAAAAAAGCGAAGATTTACCTGGCGCTTCTTGAGCTTGGTACCGCGAGGGTATTTGAAATTGCAAAAAAGTCGGGGGTAGAGCGCCCGACGGCGTACGACATTCTCAACAAGCTTGTCCGGGAAGGCCTCGCAAGCTTTTTCGACAAGGACAGCGTTTTACATTACCGTGCCGAGGATCCTGAAAAAATCCTTGATCATCTACAGGAAAAGCAGCGTGTTTTTGAACGTATGCTGCCGGAGCTCAAGTCCGTGTATAACGCGCTTGCGGGCAAGCCACAGGTGCATTTTTACGAAGGCATCGGCGGCATTAAGGCTGTACTGGAAGATACCCTGACATCGCGGGATAAAAAACTGTGCGGTGTACTGTCCGTCGTCGATTTGTTTGAAGTGTTAGGGCAAGAGTACATGGAAACCTATGTGCAGCGGCGCGTTGAGGAGCGCATAAACTTGCGGGTGGTGCGTTCAAAACCCAAAGAAGTGGATAAGGAATATTGGCCTACCAGTCTGCAGGCATTGCGCCAGCTCCGCTACGCACCCGCCCAAATGGTATTTTCGATGACTACATATACGTACGGCGCAAAAGTGGCTCTTATTTCCTCGCGCAGGGAAAACTTTGGTATGATTATCGAAAGCGGGGAGTTCTATGAGAACATGCAACACCTCTTTGAGGCGCTATGGCAGGTAAGCAAGCCGGATAAATAACCAAAGATTGCGTTCGCAGTAAATCGCCCTCGTCGTTCAGTGGATAGGACGCTGGCCTCCGAAGCCGGAAATAGAGGTTCGAATCCTCTCGAGGGCACACATTAGAACTCGCTTAGCGAGTTTACGAGCTTAGCGGTTCTTATGTCCCGAGTGAGCTTCCGCCGAGTGACGGAAGCGACGAGGGACCCCCCTTAGAATGCAGGAAAGATTTTCAAGTTTCTCATTGCGGGAACCAACAGGAAAATTTGCGGTAGTTTTGCGGGCATGCTCTAATCCGAGGTAGCCGGAACGGGAGTTTCCTTCCGTTTCAGGTTGAAAGGAGATATAGCCATGAAAGAAGACAGGATGACACCAGTACAGTGCTGGTGTTTCCTAACAGTTTTCTCGCTCATCATCCTCGTTGCTTTCGTTGTGATACCAACGGAACCATGGTGGCTAGGCGTCCTTGAAAGAGGTTTCGTATCGATTCTATGCGGGACATTCATCGTCACTATCATCGGAGAACTTCGACGATATCGCAAAGAAACTTTGCGAGTTGCAGCGTGCAAGGCCGTAGCGGAGGATGAAAAAAGGCGCGCTCGTTTCTCAAAAACAGACCCCGACGCTCTGACCCCAGGCGTGTCGTACCTTTACTCCGGAGCGGGAGAGAGTACGAGAGTAACGTACTCGGGGGCGGTGCACTTGGGCTTGGGAAGCGAGACGCCGACATACTTGTTTATTTTGAAGCCCAGCGGCCCTGTATCGTTGGGCGCTTCACACACCATGCTCTTATCCTCCTGGCAGGTGAAGCAGTACATCATGCCGGAGGAGACGGAGGATTCAGGCGCATGGTGAGTTACATGACCCCACACTCACCACGCGCCTTTTTGATCTCGGGCATACGCGGAAGTGGTATGGAGTATAATGAGCACAAGCGGTATCGCAATGGACAAACAGCAAGAACTTTCTAAGCTTGAGTCGGAACTTGCCACGGACGAGTCGCTCCCGCTTCGCGAGTCGAATCTTGTCTTTGGCGAAGGAAACGTCGATGCGAAGGTTGTCTTTGTCGGCGAGGCGCCGGGGTTTCATGAAAACCAGCTCAAGCGGCCGTTCGTTGGCCGGGCGGGGCAGCTTTTGGACAAGTTCATTCAGGAAATCGGCTGGAAGCGGGAGGATGTGTATATCACGAATATCGTGAAGCGACGCCCGCCGGAGAACCGCGATCCCATCCCTGAAGAGATTGAAGCGTATAAACCTTATCTCGCGCGTCAGCTTACAATCTTGAACCCGACGGTTATCGCTACGTTGGGACGTTTTTCGATGAACTACTACCTCCCCGAGGCGAAAATTACCCGCGATCAGGGCAAGGTATTTCGAGTGGGGAGCACATGCGTCGTGCCGCTTTTCCATCCTGCGGCCGCTCTGCGGTCGACAGGCGTTCTGGAGCAGTTCAGGGAAAGCTTCAGGAAACTCCCCGCAATCATCGCTAAATGCGAGAAACTTCCGCCGGTCGAGATAAAACGGCCGCCGCCGCAGGCAAAACTATTCTGACGCTCTTACGAAAATACGAAATAGAGCGAAAGTACGAAAAGAGTGAGATAATCATTTAATGCAACTGCCTACCGTGACCCCCTTGGTATTCTCTATGGTTTCGTTGATTTCGTACTTTCGTATATGAACTTTGCACTTGGCTATTTGGGATATCGGCTACTCTTCCGACTGGAAGGTTTTTTCCGGCACTGGTACGTTGATGCGTCGCACTGGTTCCTGCGGGCATTCGTGGCTGCTGTTTCGCATTTTGAGCGGACGCTTGCGATTCGAGTGACACTTCGCCACCTTCTTGAACCGCTTTACAAAGATTATTCGATTGTGGGGCGTATCTTGGGGCCGCTGTTTCGAACGGGCAGAGTCGCGGTAGGAGTTGTGTGGTACTTCATTCTCGCAGCGCTTTTTGCTCTTCTTTACCTTGCGTGGCTCACGGTCGTCCCACTCATATTTCTTTATGCCGCAGGAGTTCTCTAAATTATCCGGTCGAACGCCTTTGCAGTGGTACTTTCGGGACCCGAGGTTTTCGATGTCTATTCCCGGGCGTATTGTCATTCGCATCGTCCGGTCGATCAGCTACCTGTTTCTTGTCGCGCTCGCCCTGACACTCGTGCTTTCCGATGTTTCGCAACTGCGATGGACAGGTGTGCTCTTGGTGCTTTTTACCGCCGACTTTGTTCTTCACCGGCATTTAGGAGATCGCGCCATCACGCGTCTTATCGCGGGAGGAGGAGGCAATGCGGCAAAAAGCGTCACTCCTGCGGCATTTGCTGTGCTTGAGCACGCGTTTGACCGGAGCGTGCTGACATCCTCGTCGTTCTTTCTCGAGGCCACTCTCCAGCTTTCCGGCGTACGGGAAGTTCGCGAAGGATTGCGCCGGCTCGATATTCCACTTGAAGCCTTCAAACAGAAAGCGGAGGAGCTTCTCGCGCAAAGCAAAGCCGAGGGAGCAGTTCCCCGCGAAACGCTGCTGCAGGAAGTGCAGGCGCTTGCTGTTGCGGCGATGCCGCAGTCTTTGGCGAGCGGGCATGAATACGTAGGGCCGGGCGATCTGGCGAGTGTTTTCCCTGGCGTTGGCGATGGGTGGTCGGCAAGGCTTTTTGATATTTTTGCACTGCAGCCGGGAGATATTCGAAAGGCAATATTCCTGTCGTCGCGAGGAAAAAGAGCGTTGCACTGGACGTTTCTTTCCGGAGGCCGCGGTCTTTCGCACCACATCGTCAACCGCGCCTGTACA
>Ga0209542_10012039_pt1 | contig 15238 bp, 9 predicted proteins | sample RifCSPhighO2_01_FD_184028 | JGI IMG/M metagenome (GOLD analysis project Ga0209542, IMG submission 184028) | Soil microbial communities from Rifle, Colorado - Rifle CSP2_plank highO2_0.1 (SPAdes) (version 2) | ecosystem: Environmental > Terrestrial > Deep subsurface > Rock core/Sediment ...
GAAGAGACGTCAGCGTGAAATCATCAGCATAGCGCGTGAGCCGGAGCGACCCCTTGTTGAACTCTGCCGCTAGTGCCACGTCAAGCTCTCGATACACCAGATTCTGGAGCATGGGAGACGTTGGAGCGCCCTGCGGCAGACAACCGCGCCACACAGAAAGGTGCGTTAGAACCTGGGCTGTCCACGGATCGCCCGTGAGCTCCTGATAGACGCGAAAGACCCGATCGGCGGCAATGGATGGGTAGGCCTCCTTCAGATCCACAGTGAGAATCGAGCTGGGGATCCTAACGTCGCGCCGCGCGCGCGGGCCCGGCGCCAGATGCGCGAAGGCGTTGGTGAAAATCGAACGCCCCGCCTGTCGGCTCTCCCCCGACGCTCCGGCACGATCGTACAGTTTACCGACGAACGAGTGGCAGATGGGGCTTGGCGCATAGCGCCGAACAAGGAGGAAGGAGTGAATCCGCCGCTGCAAGCGCATGAGATCTCGGTTGGGAATATCCAGCGTGCGGTATCCTCCGAGACGTTTCGGAATCTGAACCGACCGGTAGGTATTGGGATCTGATAAGACGCGCCGAAGCGTCCGGGAAAAGAACGGCAGATGCTTTTCTTCGTAGCCGATCATCCGCGCTGCTTGGGGCAATGCGAGATTCAGCATGGCGTCCTGCAAGAGACCGGGAAGGAAAATCCCCAGCTGTCGTTTGTCGCGCATGTTTTTCACCTCCCTTCTTTCTCATAACATTCTCATATTCTGCAGAATATGAGAATGTTATTTTTGATGACTATGCACGTTGAGGTTAATGTGCAAAAAGTTGTGCGGCGTGCCGCGTAGAATGATTCTCTACGCGGCACGCCGCTGGCGCAGGTCGGAGACTTCTTGCGTGAGGCCTTGGCCGCGTGCCTGGGCTGGTTGGCGAGAGGGGGCCGTCTCGACGCGAAGCGCCACCCGTCGCCCGCGCCTGGAGGAGGCGGGGGCTGGGTGGGTGGGCGTAGCGCGCAGAGACGACCTTCCACTGCGAGCACGACGACGAGAGAAGCACGCGCGAAGAAACGCCACGCGCGTCATGGAGCCAGCCGGAACTCACCGCCAGCCTGAACAATACCCTCGCTGCAATCCGCTGGGGCACTCCCTGAAGACGCCGCCTTGGCTAGACATGCGTCGTCAAAGTAGCAGTGCCGCTTGCGGCAGTCAAGACGCTCTAAATCCCAAAAATCGCTTTGGCGTTTTCGGTCGTAATGCGCCTAACCTCTTCAACCGAGACGTTCTTCCACTCTGCGATCTTCACAGCCACGGCTTCGATATACAACGGTTCGTTGCGCTTGCCGCGGTACGGCACGGGCGCGACATATGGCGCGTCCGTTTCCAAAACTATTCGCTCAAGCGGTACCCCGCGCACCACTTTTTCATAGGCTTTGGCGAATGTAACCACGCCGCCGAATCCCAGATAAAAGCCGAGATCTATCAGCTTTTTTGCCTCCTCAACTGTGCCGCTGAAAAAGTGAACTACGCCGGCGCTCCCAGAATGCATGAATAAGGATTCAGAATTCAGCACGCGGATGAGATCACTGAACGCGTCGCGGCAATGAATCACAAGTGGTTTTTGCAACTCATGCGCCAAGCCTATTTGCGCAGAGAAAACTTCCTTTTGTCTTTCCTTGCGGGATTGGATTTCATCTTGGGAAAGTCCGCCTTCGCCTAAGGCTTCCGCTTTCGCTAAAGCTTCGGCGGACAGGTCGGCGGATGCTCTTTGTTGTAACCGCTCGCGCTGCTCGCGGACAACAAAGGCATAATCTAATCCACACTCCCCGACCCCGACAACTTTGAGACGCTCGGCCAGTGCGTGAAGTTTCTCGATATCAAAAACTTCTTCGGATGGCGCGGTTTTCTCCCATTCATCGTGATGGTTTGGACCGACATGCCCGGGATGAAATCCGACTGTGGCATAAACGCCTTCAGGATATTTTTCGGCAAGCTCAATTGCCGCGCGCGAAGTTGAATCCTCTGTCCCGATATTTACCATCCAGATCCCGGCACCGAGCGCCCGCTGAATAACTTCATCGCGATCCTCGTCATAGGCCGGAAACTGAATATGCGCATGACTATCAATGATGTTTGGTATTGCCATAAAGCATATTTACCGTTATAAAGATGTATGCACAGTGGAGGGGGTGCGCCTACGAAACAGTATGCGCATCCTGCGGTTTGGTCCGAGGGGCAGTCCGGCCCCGCCAGCTGGGAGCAGCGGCCTAGGTCCTCCTGCCGCGTGAGCGCACATCTTGGACTCGCTCACCTCCACTGTTGTTTTCTATTCTATTCGAGGAAACAAATTTTCTATTTTATGAACTTCAAGAATAGCCTTCCCAACCTTCTTGAATTCATTGATTTCCGCTATTCCTAACGAACCCAGAATCTTGCCGGAGGCTTCAGGCATGAATGGATTTGCAAAGTGAGCTATTGCAAAGAGAATGTTCAATAATTTCTGCAGTTCCTTCTTTTGCGCTTCACCTGCAAGCGCCCAAGGTTTTTTCTCGTTCACTAATTTATCTCCCTTTGAAATAAGTTCCCGAATAACTTGTAGCGCTTGATAAAAATCAAGCCTTTCAAGTGCCGCATCATATTTATCACGGAATTTCCGCACTTCGCTTAACTCATCATCCCATCCCAATACAATTCCGACACTAGATTCAGCAAGTCTAGTAAGTCGCGCGTGCAAATTCCCAATGCCGTTGGCTAAATCGGCATTATATTTTTCCGTGAGCCGCGTCCAGTCAAAATCGCCATCAGCCCCGAAGGGAAATGCCGAGAGCAATAAGTAACGCGCCCCGTCCACGCCGAATTTGTCAACCAATTCTTGCGGCGTTATGACATTGCCAAGTGTTTTTGACATTTTCGATCCGCCAATTGTGAAAAACCCGTGCGCGAAAATTTTCTTTGGCGGCGCTTCGCCTATGGCAATAAGCATCGCCGGCCAAATGATGGAATGGAACCATAAAATATCCTTCCCAACAATATGCAAATCAGCCGGCCAAATACCCTCCGGCTTTCCATAGGTGTAGTAGTTAATCAGCGCGTCCACCCAAACGTAAGTTGTGTGGGACGAATCAAAGGGCAGCGGGATACCCCAAGAAAGCTTGGCGCGTGAGATTGAAATATCCTGCAAGCCTTGGCTAATCTTACCCAGCACTTCGTTTTTCCGTTCCAGCGGCCGCACTTCTATTTCGTCCGATTCAATCCGCCGGATTAGCTCGTCAGCAAACTTTGAAAGCTTAAAAAAATAATTCTCTTCCTTATATGGCTCCGGCGCTTTGCCGTGATCGGGGCATTTGCCATCAATCAACTCATCGGGAGATTTGAATTTCTCGCACCCGACGCAATAAAGCCCCTCATAAATCCCCTCCGTGACAAAACCGTTATTGTAGATCCGCTGTAAAAAATTCTTGACCGTTTCTTCGTGCTCCGTGTCGGTGGTGCGTATGAAATGGTCATATTGAATCCGGAGCAATTCCCAATTTTTCTTGAACTCTGCCGAAACCTCGTCAACGTACGATTTTGGATCTTTGCCGTTTTTTGCCGCCGCCTCGGCGATCTTGGCGCCGTGTTCGTCTGTGCCAGTCAAAAGTTTGGCATCGAAACCCCGATGCCGTTTCCAGCGCGCCAATACGTCCGCCGCCACAGTAGTATAAGCGTGCCCAAGATGCGGCACGTCGTTCACGTAATAGATCGGCGTTGTAACGAAATACGGTTTTCCGGGCATAGTCAGCGCCTTAATTCAATCAACTTCAATATAATCCAGACCCCAAGAACCGCAACCAGAAGATCGAAAAAGGTGTCAACGAAATAGCTGTTCCGGCCGCCGTACTCTGAAAGAGGAACAATATAAAACTCAACCACCTCATAGAGAAACGCCAGGCCAAATACAAAAGCGACGATCTCCCAAGTTTTGCGCCTATAAGGCAGGACCGAAACGCCAAGCGCGATGCCGGCTACGGCATGGACTACCTTGTCCCACTGCGGGAAGACCGATCCTTTCGGCAAGGAAGATAGCCAGCTTGCCAATACAAACATCAGCCCCAAAACAAAAAGCGCAATTAATTGCGCACCATTTGACGTTGCCGACCCGGTTACTTCTTTTTTCATGCCGCCGCGCGTTTTCTGCGGTCAAAATCATTGACAAGCTCTACCACCACGGCTGCAATAGGAACCGCGAGCAAAAGGCCCAAAACCCCGGCCAGCTTGGCGCCGACAAGAAGAGCGATGATAACCACAATCGGGGGGATGCCAATGGTCTGGCGCATGACAAGCGGAACCACTACGTGCGATTCGAGTTGCTGTACCACCACAAAAAGAATTATAACCATCAGCGCCAAAAACGGGCTTTGCAGAAACGCAACCATCGTCGGCGGCGCCGCAGAAAGTATGGGCCCCACCACCGGCACTAGCTCAAGAATCGCCGCCAAAAAGGCGAAGACCAAAGCGTATTTGATGCCCAAAATCGTAAGACCGAGATAAATCACCGCACCGATAAGAGCGCCGAGCAATAATTGGGCGCTTAGCCATTGGCCCATTTTGCGCTGGGATCTTAGCCAGAGATCCACGGCATATGATTCGTACTTAAGAGGCGCCAAAAGGCGTATAAACCCTTCGATCCCGCGCTCCTTGGCGGCCAGATAGAAAGAAATGACGACGAGGATTACGAAAGAAAAGATGCCGCCGAAAAACGTCGAGGTAAACGCGAAGACCCCGCCGCTGACGCTTGAGATGTAACGCGAGGGCTCGGTAAGGATCCCGCGCGCGTTTTCTCGTATGAACTCAACAAACGGCACCCCGCCGACCGAACCAAGCTCGCCCAAGATTTGCCGCTCCAAGACGGAATAACTCAGCGTAAACCCTTCTAAATCCGCCGCCAGCGGCGGGATTAAAAGATAAATCGCCAGAAAAAACACCGCGAAAGCGGAGAGAAACAAAGAAAGAGTCGCGAGAATTCTCGGAATTCTGCGCCCTTGAAGCCAGCGAATCGCCGGCTCCATGGCTGACGCCAAAACGATGGCAAACAAAATCACCGCGAGAATTTCGCGCAACTGGTAGATCAGCAAAAACCCAAGAACCGCGGCGAACACCCGAATAATCGTCCATGTTGAAACGTCTATTAGTTGGCGGTCTGGCTGCATAAGTCTTGGCTAAATCTTCAGAAGCTTGGTGAATTTCGACTCGTTCTTAAGGGGGCCGATCAGCGCCAGATTCATACGCTCGGGTCGGAAAAATTTACGCGCCGCCGCCTGAATTTCCGCGGGAGTTACACTTTCAATCTTAGCAAAAATTTCCTTAATCGTCATGGGCCGGCCCGTCATGGCCTCCTGGAAGCCGATAAAATCCGCCACCGCATTCGAAGACTCAAGCGCAATCAGCGATGTACCCTTCATATGCTCTTTGGCTCTTCGCAGTTCCCGCTCGCCTATCTGCTTATCGCAAACTTTCTTATATTCTTCCAGCATGACCCGGACCGCTTTTTCAACATTCCCGTGGCTGACGCCGGCATAAGTGGTGAAATATCCGCGATTGGCATAAAGCTGCGAATTCGAATAAACAGTGTAGGCTAGCCCCCCGCGCTCGCGCACCGCGTCAAACATTCTCGAGCTCCAATTGCCGCCGATGAAGTCCTCCATCACGTCAAGAATGAAACGCGCCCGATGCCCGATCGGCACCGTGCGGAAACCGAGCATCAAATGCGTTTGGTCTGTCTCTTTGAAATGAACTTTGACCGCTGGGAAGCGCTGCGCTTCATGGAAAGCGCCTTTCGGGCGCGGCGTATAGCGGCGGATATCGCCGAATAGATGTTTCAAGCGCTCGACGGTTCGCGCTTCATCGAAATTTCCTGCTACGATAATGATAGTGTTTGGGGCGCTGTATTGATGAGTAAAGTAGCGGATGAAATCGCTGCGGGCCAATGAACGAATGTCTTTTTCCATCCCGATCACGTCGCGTCCGGCGTGCTGGTGCCGGCCGTAAAGCAATTCTTCCCAAAGCCAGTAGACATACATCGTGGGCGTATCGCGGTCTTTCTGAAGTTCCTCCACGATCACATGTTTTTCTCGCTCGATTTCGCGCGGGTCGAAAATAGAATTCTGGTAAATATCGGCGAGCAAATCAATCGAGCGGTCAAGATACACATTGCCGGATTTAATATAATAGCCTGTGATTTCATGCGAAGTGAAAGCATTCGAGATCGCGCCCATGGAAACGGTTTCCTGCATAATAGTCTGCGGCGTGGGACGCTTTCTGGTTCCTTTAAAAAACATGTGCTCCAAGAAATGCGAAATCCCGCCCTTGCCGCGCGGCTCGTTGTCTGAACCGGTCGCGCAAAGAACCAGAATGGTAACGGTATTCGTCCCTCTCATGGGAGCGGCCAGAATTCGCAGTTTATTTGGCAGTATGGTTTTGTGAAACATACAAGTTGAAGCTCTAAATCCTAATTTCTAAATCATAAATAAGGCCTAATGACCAAAACTCAAAATCAAAAATATGTTTGGGATTTTGACATTTGAATTTGTCCCTCGACAAGTTCAGGTCCTCGGCTCTGAGGCTCGGACTCGAAGAGATGGTGAGCGTAGTCGAACCATTTAGGATTTAGTGCTTAGAGTGGTGTAAGAATCAGTAGCGTTGTTTACAATTCGGTCGGATAAAAGTAATTGATTAATGTTTCAAGCGGGGTCTGATTGTTCAGGGAAGCATGGGGCTTGACCGTATTGTACCAGTTCACGAATCTGATCAATTCAACCTTGCGGTGCGCCCGATGCTTGAAGATCGTCTTGCGGTGCCACATCTGCATCAGTGTCCGGATCACCCGTTCTGCCTTACCGTTCGTTCTGGGCGTTCGCACCTTGGTGAATCTCTGTTCGATATGATGCTCCGCGCATAGCCGTCTGAACGCATGGTCTTTGTTCCCTCGATACTCGAGTCCATTGTCTGAATACGCGGTCTCGATGGTGTACGGACACTCCTCAAGCATTTGCTTCAGAAACGCTTCTGCAGAATACTGCGTCTTGTCGGGCATGATTGCGGCGTACAGCTCTCGGGAGAAGTCATCAATGCCGATAAACAGGTATTCTCTGGCGGCATGCGGGGTTTCGCCTTCAAGTAGCGGCAGTCGTTTCGTATCGAAGTGCGCCATTTCTCCTGGATACTGCTTGTTGTAGCGCTGTGCCTGCTTCTTCAGCCGTTCTTCCAGTTCCCGCTCGACCTTTGCTAACCGCTTGAGTCCATACTGAATCGTCCGAAACCTCGCATTCGTGCTTCTGTGGACACTGAAGTCCCGTTGCCTACCCCTATGGAGTATCTTGTATATCGTGGGGGCAGACACTCGGTATTTCCGTACTAGATCGCAGACGCGGATATGGTTTGTGTGGTAGTCATCATACAACTCTCTCCTCTGGATCGGGGTGAGCCGTGTGCGTTTGTGTATCGTCATGCTGTTTACAGTATCCAAATGGCCGACTGTAAACAACGCTAGGATATATTACAGTTTAGGATTTTAACTTATCTTCAATGTAATCCGTGAGGTTAGATGCCGGAACTCTTTCCTGTTTCATTGAGTCGCGGTCGCGCACCGTCGCCGTGCCGTCTTCCAGTGTCTCGTAATCAACCGTGACGCAGTAAGGCGTCCCGATCTCGTCCTGCCTTCTGTAGCGCTTGCCGATGTTGCCGATATCGTCCCAAGCCACGCTAAAAGACGGCTTCAGCATTCCATAGATATTTTTAGCTCGGTCAACCAAATCGGGCTTATTGGCAAGAAGCGGAAACACCGCAACCTTATATGGCGCGAGCTTTGGGTGAAGACGTAAAACGGTGCGCTCCTCTTCTTCCATGTAGGCGTCCAAGAGAAACGCCAGCACAGCCCGATCAACTCCAACCGACGGCTCGATTACATAGGGCACGATGCGTTTCTTAGAACCTTCGTCATAATGGAAGAGTTCCGTGCCGGAGGCGCCGGCATGGTTTTTAAGATCAAAATCGGTGCGATTGGCTATACCCTCCAACTCTTTGAAATCCCGGCTGAAGGGAAAACGGTACTCGATATCGGTGGTGGCTTTGGAATAATGCGCCAGTTCATCATTGGCATACTCGCGCGCGCGAATATTGGCCTCCGATATTCCCAGATCAAGAAACCATCGGAGTCGTTCCTTGACCCAATACTGATACCACTTATCGTCATCCTCGGGCAAGACAAAATATTCCAACTCCATCTGCTCGAACTCACGCGAGCGGAAAAGAAAATTTCCCGGCGTGATTTCGTTCCTGAAAGCCTTGCCGATCTGCGCGATGCCGAAAGGCAGGGTGGGATGCATCGTGTCAATCACATTTTTAAAATTTGTGAAGATGCCCTGGGCTGTTTCGGGACGCAAATACACCGCTGACGATGAATTCTCCACCGGCCCGGCGTGGGTCTTAAACATCATCTGAAACTCGCGCGCCTCGGTGAAATCCTTGACACCGCAGTTAACGCAAGGACTCCCCGTAAGAATCTCATCCGCCCGATAGCGCAGTTTGCATTTCTTGCAATCCACCATGGGATCGGAAAAATGGGTGACATGACCAGAGGCCTCCCAAACTTTGGCGTTCATTAATATAGCCGCGTCCACTCCGAATACCTCGTCCCGCATACCAACTATGTTTTCCCACCAAGCGCGTTTTATATTATCTTTCATTAGAACGCCTAAAGGCCCATAGTCCCAGGTACCTGCCAGCCCCCCGTAAATTTCTGATCCCGGAAATATAAAACCCCGGCGCTTGGCCAGCGACACAATTTTTTCCATTGAAATGGGCTCTATATCGGAAGCCATATTGGAATCATTCTACAACTTTCCAATCTTTCTCGGACGTTAGGGCGTCGCTTCTTAACTCGGTGGTGAGTTCATCGCCGCGTATCAGCACCTGCTCGTTGGTGAAAGTGTCAATCGCGCTCGCCTCAATGTTTCGAACGAGCGCCGGGGATTGGCCCGCCTGATTCACGGCCGGCGTAAACCCGATGCGAAACGCGAGTACAGGCGACGAGCGCGAAACGCCGGCTCCCGCCGCCACGTTCCCGGCTCTCCAGGTGATCACGCCGGAGCCAGGATCAAAAAGAATGCTCTGCCCCGACGGGGTATAAAGATTCTCCCACGAAACGCCGGGCAAGAGCGTAGCACGAACCTCGACGTTCGCCAAATCATTCAGCGTATTCGCGAGCTGCCAAACCACAGCATAAGTCGTTTTTTCTCCGACCTTCGGCGGCAAGGGACCGCTATTCGGCAGATACTGGTTTTGGTAAAGCGCGCGCGAGGACAGCACGAATCTAGTGGCAACCTTAGCGCTGATGGTGTCCTCGGCTAAGAGCTCAATGCCTTCGAGGCCCGCCGGTTTATCGCTGGAAGCGATGCGGGCCAGAGACTCAATAGTGATATTTCTGGCGTTCGCTATCTCCGGACTCGAGGCGGGCCTAAGCTGCACGGAAAAACGCAGATCACCCTCTTTTCGCGCCGCCAAAGACCGGAACTCCGGAAACGACGCGCCGTTCCAAACCGCGACATTCCTTGAACCGTCAAAAACCCCCTCCTCAATCCGCAAAGTTTTCAAATCAAACGCCGCGCCGAGAAGTTTAACTTCAACAGAAACATTTCTTAAAGGAATATCCAAAATGTTTTTGTAGTGCAAACGGAAACGAAGCTCGTCGCCGGGATGCGCCACGATCTCGCGCGCTTCGTTAATCCGCTGTTCAATCGAAAGTAAAGGGACCGAAATGCGGGCGACGCCGGAAGCTAGTTGATAGGGCGTCCATTCTTGGATGGCTTCACGATAGAGACCGATCTGGGCATTAAAAATCTTGACTTCGGACGGCGGACCGGAAATCCTGCCGCGGATGGTGGTCTTGCCCGCCTCGCCCGGCTCGATTGCGCCGAGAGACCAAATGCCGTCTCCAATGGTGGGCGCCGGGTCGGCGCTTATGAACTCAAACCCCTGCGGATACTGCACGCCAAGAAACATATCGTCAAATGGGGCTTCGGCATTCGACGAATAATTCACCGCCACCATGACCTCCTGGCGCGAAACAACTTCTTCAGGAACGCCGACGAGAAGTTCCAGCGGCACGCGCGCAATAACCGTTTGGGTTAGAGTCTTGGCACTGAAGCGCGAAGAGCTTTTCTCAAGACGGTAAAGTATCACGGCTTCGGCTTCTTTGACTTCGCCGGCGCTCCCAAACAGGCGCGCCTCAAACTCCGCCTTGGCCTCCATCCCCGACGGAAGATCCGCCAGAGACACCCGCGTGCGGTAGACGCCCGATTGGCGCTTTTCTTCGTGCAGAGGCACCGCGCCCGCGGGATAGGTAAAGTTGAGCTCCAGATCCTTCAGTGTTTGATTGCCGGTATTTTTATAAAACACTTGATAAACCACGCGCTCGCCCGACTCGACGTGATCTTTAACCAGCACCCGCAGCGTCAAATTGTCGCGCTGGAAACCCACAAAAAATATGCTAGCGACAGCAATAGAGCCAAGAGAAAAAATCCCCAGAGCCAACAGCCCGAAACGAAAACGTCTTCGCTTTTTCATAGTAGGCGGTGATGCTTCTGATGAAACCTTTGTCTCTTTGGCCTCCGCCCAGGTGTACTGCACCTCTTCTGGTCTCGCAAGGGGCTTCCTCAAAAATGTGGGTTTCGGCGCCGGCACCCCATTCGGCGTATAGAGTTTGCGGCTTATATCCTCCAAATCGCTCATGTGTCTTTGGTCTTTAAGCTTTCGTCTTTTGTCTTTAAGCTTTTGCCATTTAGCTTTCGTCTTTAGTCCCCATTATCCCATGAGAGAGAATAAAACGCGACGACAACCGATGACTCGCTACCTACAATCCTTAAATCGCACCAATGAAACTCCACGGGCAAGCCCATGGTATCCCTCTGTTACGGTCAAGCCTGATGGCTTGCCCGTGGAGCGGAATCCCGCTCGAGATGTCCCCATTCATCCACGGGCAAGCCCGTGGTCTTCTGGGGCGCGGATAAATTGAAAGTCGTGCCCGGTATGAACCTGGAAGGCCTTCTCCAAAGCGCGGCCGATCGCCTCACCCGCCGCGGGAGAAATATCTTGGCCTAGCGCTGCCGCAATCGGTTGAGACTCATAAGTTTCAAAAAGCGACTTCAGCCTGGGGGTATCGCGAAATAGAGAGTCGAGCGAGGCGCGATATCCCATCTCCGACAGCATCCGCGTCAAGAACCAATAAAGCCCCGCCGCTGAAGCAGTACGTGAAATTGCCCCCTCCGAATCAAACGCGGCAAAGAGTTCATCCAACGCCCTCCAAAGCCGAATATCCCTTTCCTCAAAAAAAACTTTTGCAACCACAGAGGAAGCTCCCTCCAAGATCATTCTTCTGTCAATCGAGGCGCGAAGTTTGGGATAAGAATCAATTAATACTGCGCCCGCCAGACGGTAGCCATTGCGGCCTTGAACAATCATCACCTCGGTTTTGGTAAGCGGCTCCAGATGCCCCCTAAGTTTAGCTCCCGATTTGCGAATTCCGGGCGCAACCGCCCTCACAAGGCCGAACTCCTCGGTGTATAGAATCACGAGCCAATCGGCTTCACGCCGCTCCGCTCGCCGCAATACAAAGGCACGAGTTCCATTCATAAGACGAAAGACAAAAGCTAAACGACGAAAGACGAAAGCTAAACGACGGAAGGCAAAAGACTAAAACCAAAAACTGACTGTGTTTGTCGTTTGGCGTTTAGCTTTAGTCATTTAGCTTTCGATCTTCAGCGTTTAGCTTTTGTCATCTAGCCTGTATACGAAATCCCGATCCAGAGCTTGTCGCGACCCAGCTCAATCGTTTTTTCAATGCGGAATTTTTTCTTTTTCTTCCCGACGCGAAAAGTTTTGGCGTTCACGTCGCGGCGAATTTGATGTTCCCATTCTTTCGCGATTGAATTTACTTTATCCGAGCCGAGGTATTGCACCATAATACGCTCACGAGGAGATAAACCCAAATCGCGGCGCATCTCCTGGATGTTACGCACGATCTCGCGCGCCGCCCCCTCGCGGCGCAGCGCCTCCGTCACCGTCGTATCAAGCATCGCGATCGCTCCCTTCGGCCCCTTTGAAACAAAATCAATATGCTTTACATTCACCTCCTCCTGAATCAGCCGCAATAATTCTTTCGCTTTTTTCAGCCTATCTTGTTTTATAAGCGTTAATTTGGCGAGAGGTTGTCGCACCTTAACGCCGGCTTCGGCGCGCTGGCGCAGAGCCTCTGCCGCAATGCGGCGCAAAAGATCCATATCCGCGACCAGTTTCTCGGAATAAAACCCGCGGCTGGGCTTCGGCCAGTTTCGCATATGCACGCTCTCTTCCTTTAGCGCAGGAATGCGTTTTTTTACGCCTTGGTAGATAGTCTCGGCTAGGTATGGGACGAAAGGGGCAGTCAACTCCGCGAGCGTTAAAAGCACGACCGCGGCGGTGTCCGTCACCTCCGACTTCTCGCGCTTCGTCTCCGGCCGCTGGAAACGGCGGCGGGAACGGCGCAAATACCAATTGGAGAAATCATCCATCACGAAAGATTCTATTGAACGCGCGGCCGAAACGATGTCGTAGGACTCGAGCGATTTCGTCGCCTGATCATGAAGCTGGGCAAGCCGCGACAAAATCCACCGGTCAAGCAGTGAACGCGGCTTCCCGGGAAGCTTAATCCGCCCCTCGGCATAAGTGTCGAAAAGAATGTACGAATTCCAAAACGTGCCGATAAAGCCCCGCAATTTATTCGAGAGGTCGCGTTCATCGAATCTTTTGGCGTCCCCGGGGGCGTTTGCGGTGTAAAAATACCAGCGGATGGCGTCCGCCCCGTACTTCTCGATCATCTCCCACGGGTTTACGATATTGCCTTTGGACTTTGACATCTTCTGCCCGTTCTTGTCCAAAACATGCCCCAGTGAAATTACGTTCTTGTATGGCGCGCCCTTCCCCAAAAGAGTCGAGACCGCAAGCAGGGTATAAAACCACCCGCGAGTTTGATCCACAGCTTCGGAGATATAGTCAGCGGGAAAGAATTTTTTCTTTTCGATCTCGTTTCGCCCTTGAAAAGGATAATGGAGTTGGGCGAAGGGCATGGCGCCCGAATCAAACCAGACATCCGCTACTTCCGGCACGCGGGCCTTAACCCCGCCGCAGGAACATCTGATCTTAAGCTCATCAACGTAGGGGCGATGGAGGTCAACCTCACCGGAGAAGTTTAAAGGCAAGTGCTTAGGTTCATATGTCCGGCGCTCGGCAAGAGACAAAAAATCACCGCGCATATTTTCCCATTCCGCGATTATTTCTTTTTCGGAAAGCCCGCGCATGACAGAAGCCAGCATCCAAATCGTATCCGCGTGCGATATAACAAGGATGGTTTTCCCTTTATGTTCACGCTCTTTTTCGATAAAAAATTCCGCCGCTCGCCTGCGAACATCGCAAAGCGATTCGCCCGCGGGCGCGCGGTTCTCAAGTTTATCTTGCGATGATTGGAAAAGACCGCGGTAGAATTTAGCCGGTTGGCCGTTCAATTCTCCGGTATCAATTTCGCGGAGGCGCGGGTCCGTTTTGATATTCTGCAGGTTCATGGTTTTCGCAAGAATTTCCGACGTTGCGACGGCGCGGGGCAAATCCGAAATAAAAACCGCATCAATTCTTTCGTTTTTAAGCTCCAGCGCCGCCAGCGAAATTTGCTCCTGGCCGCGCTCAGTCAACGGATTGGGCACCACTTCGGGCCAGGAACTCACGAAGTGTTTAGCGTTTGACTCCGCCTCACCGTGCCGCATCAGAATGTAGCGATTGCCCGATCCTAGGGCGCGACTCGCCAGTTCATCAACCGAAGAAATGGCAATGGTGTTGCCGCAAGCCTGGCATCGCCATAAGGGCAAGGTGGTCCCCCAAAACCGCTCCCGCGAAAATGCCCAATCTTTTTCTTCTTTTAACCATTCGCCAAACCGGCCGCGCTTCAAATGGCTTGGGACCCAATGGATTGACTCGTTATTCTTGATAAGGTCTTTTCTTACCTGATTCACCCGCACCCACCAAGACGAACGGGCGTAGTATAGAATCGGCGTATCGCACCGCCAGCAAAAAGGATATTCGTGCTCGTAGGCCTCTTCGCGAAGGAGCGCGCCGGTTCTCTGCAGATGCGCCAACAGAAGTGATTCAGTTTCCTTGGCCTTTACGTACTTCCCGCCGAGTCCCCCCGCCAGCGTTCCGATAAATTTGCCGGCGTCAGTCACGGTATGAATTGTCGGGAGCCCGATTTTTTTACCCAACCGATAGTCGTCGTCGCCGTACATGACAGCAGTATGCACAATCCCCGTCCCCTCGTTGCCTTTCACAAAATCCGCCCCATAGACTTGATAACTCGGGGCGCTTACGAGCGTCGGCACCTCGAAGAGCGGATGGTACTGGAGGCCGATAAGTTCTTTACCCGGAAAGGCGGAACTGGCGCGCGTGTCTTTGGGGAATACCCCGCTTTTCATTAACATCGGCAAATTTTGCTGCCCCACGACAAGGAAACTGCCTTTTTTCTCCGGATCCGGCACGCGGACGTAGGGCATGTCGGCGGAAACCGCCAATGCCAAATTCCCCGGCAGGGTCCAGGGCGTCGTGGTCCAGGAAAGAATCGCCACATTTTTCCAGCGCGGATCCTGCGAACTTACGCGGAAACGAATATAGACCGATGTATCCACTACGGACTTGTAACCGAGCGCCACCTCGTGCGATGAAAGCCCCGTGCCGCACCTAGTGCACCACGGCAGAACTTTAAAATCTTGGTACAAAAGCCCCTTTTTCCACCACTCGGCGATAATCCACCATAGCGTTTCCATATAAGAACGCTCGTAAGTAACATAGGGATTGTCGAGATCCATCCAGAAAGCGATGCGTTCGGTAAGTTTTCGCCAATCGCCGACGTTGGCCCACACCGACTCGCGGCATTTTTCGTTGAAGGCGCCGATGCCGAATTCTTCGATCTCCTGCTTGGTTTTAAACCCCAGCGCTTTTTCCACCTGGATCTCCACCGGCAGTCCGTGAGTGTCCCAGCCGGCTTTCCTGGGAACATTGAACCCCTGCATGGATTTGAAACGCGGAATGATGTCCTTGAAGGCGCGCGAAGCCACGTGGTGGAACCCCGGCGCGGCATTGGCCGTCGGCGGGCCTTCGTAAAAGACGAAAGTTTTGCCATTCTTACGAGCTTCCAACGATTTTTCG
>Ga0209542_10012042_pt1 | contig 15235 bp, 15 predicted proteins | sample RifCSPhighO2_01_FD_184028 | JGI IMG/M metagenome (GOLD analysis project Ga0209542, IMG submission 184028) | Soil microbial communities from Rifle, Colorado - Rifle CSP2_plank highO2_0.1 (SPAdes) (version 2) | ecosystem: Environmental > Terrestrial > Deep subsurface > Rock core/Sediment ...
CACTAAAGTGTGGAGTTTGCTAAGGATTTGGGGAGAACCGGGAGAAATCGACAAACACTAACTCCAGCTTAAAAGCTGGAGATTTCTCACGTGTATTAACAATCTTTTAGGAATTCTGTCCCCTATTTAATCATTAACCTCGTTTTTCCCTTCCCAATTCCTCCGCATCTGAAAAATCAAAAACCTTCAATTCTCTAGTCTTTAAATTAAAAACAGGAACCTTTCCAGGATCAGGAATGTTCCCAACTTTTTCTTCAAAAGGAGTTTGAGCCTGCCAGCAGCTCCCAGTAATTATCAAAACACCATTATAATTTGAAATGTCAAGTCTATGAACTTCTCCAGTGCATAATATATCTGGAACTTCTGCAATAACTAAAGGATCTATCTCAGTATTAGGGATATAAACTACTTCTGAATGTGTGGGCGCCAAATGCCTCCTCTTCAGCATCTGCTCAATCGCTTTCGCAGGGCATCTATGCGCCTTCATTAATCTCAAACTCTTTATTTCATTAATGAAAAAGTGTATGCTCGCACCGTGATACATTAAAACCTTAAACTCTTTATCTCCCTCTAACAATTTTACAAGTGTAGGGTTTGTAACTAAAACCAAATTCTCAATCTCATAAAGTTCAGGAGCGTATTTTCTACTTATCAAAGGCTGTGGTTCTGCGACTCTAACCGCATCGTGTTGCCCAGGGCACATAAACATAGTTATCCTCTTTGGTATCTGGTTTAAATAGTACGCAAGAAGTTTATATTGCTCTTCCATGCTCTTTAATTCTAAAACCTCTTCCTGATTTGGAAAAATACCAACCCCATCAACATTGTCTCCTATGAAAAAAATATATTTTATCTTTCTAGCAGTTTCATCTTCGGAATTTATCCACTCTAAAAATTTAGACAAGCTTTTCTTTAAATGCCCGTTGCTCCCGCAGTGCAAGTCAGATAAAAAAGCAATGCAATCCTCACTTTCAAATCTAGTTTTTTCATAAATCAATGAATCGGGATAAAATATATTCTGCACAAACAACAAATCTTTATTCCCAGATGCCCTAACCCCGATAATATCATCTAATAAGACTTCATCAGCCTTCTCAAAAACATCTTCTCTGTCAAATTTAATTAATGCACTTATCTCCCCAGTTAAATCTTCTAACTTAAGAATCAAATTCTTATTTTTAGTCGCTCTTTTCTCCTTCACAATTCCAATAATGCTCAAATTAGTCCTCTCCGAAGAAATTTTATTTATTGAAACCAAATTACCTTGTAATTCGGGCCTGGCCATTAATATTCTCTGTAATTGTTGAAACCTCACTCTAAAATATCCTACAAAATCTTTCACTTCTAGTTTTTTATTAATTGTGTTTGAATAAAGTATCTTGTATTCCTGTTTATTCTCTTCTTCGCTTGCTCCTCTTTCTCTTCTAATTTCTAAACTTATTCCTAAATTAACAATAACTCTTTCAATAAATTTTTTGTCATCTCCTTCCAATTTGCCGACAAACCCCCTCACATACTCTATATTGCTCCCCAAAACATTTTTAGTTATAATTTTCTTCCCAGAAACCCTTTCAATTTGTTCTAAAAAGGCCTTTGCAATCCTTACATCTGTTATCCGATTAATTAGCTCATAAATTTCTTTTTCTAATAATAACCCTCTTTCTCTTATCAATCTCAAAATTTCTGCATCCATCTTTCATTTTAAAAGTCTTTTAAATCTAAAGTTTTTTCTAAAATCTCCCTTGCCTTTTCCTTTATGTTTTTTGAAAGCATCAACTTTATCTCTCTTGTTCTTCCCTGCCTTCCCTTGCTTATCACCCTCGCATTTATAATTCCAAGCATATCAAATTCAGCAATAATATCAGAAACTCTCCTCTGTGTTAAAACCTCGCTTTTAGTTTTCTCGCAAAGTTCTTGATAAATATTAAAAACATCTCCAGTAAATATATTTCCAAATTTTTTATCATCACTAAGCTTCATTATAGCACTTAAAACAAGTTGAAATTGTGCGGGTTCGCTTTCAATAACATCAAGCATCTTATCTCTCTCTATTTTTTCATTTGAAATATCGATATGTTTCAATAAAACTTTTTTACTCCCCCCCCTAACTGCAATTTCTCCAGCAACTCTGAGTAAATCGAGTGCTCTGCGGGCATCTCCGTGCTCTCTGGCAGCATAGGCGGCGCATTTTTCAACAACTCCCTCATCTAAACACCCCACGTTAAATGCCAATTCAGCCCTTTTCTTCAAAATATCCCTCAATTGCAAAGCGTTATAGGGTGGAAAAACAATTTCTTCTTCCCCCAAAGAACTTCTAACTCTAGGATCTAAATTATCCATAAATGTAAGACTATTACTTATGCCGACCAAACTTATCTGGGTATTTTTCAGTTCAGAATTTATTCTTGTCAAAGTATATAAAAAATTATCTGAAATTTTCTTGACCGCTTGGTCTATTTCGTCCAAGATAAGAACAATAACTTGTTTCTCACGGTCTATAATCTCAACAAATTTTGAATAAACAGAGTCGGTAGGCAGCCCAGTTGCAGGAATTTTCTCTCCAAGTGCTTTGATTAATTCTGCAATAATCCTATATTCAGTATCTGAAACCTTCCTCAACTTACAATTAATATATAAAAATTTAATTTTATTTGAATTTATCTCCTTTGCCCTCCCCTCCAATTTGCTTCCCACATGTTGCATACTCAATGTCTTGCCGGTTCCAGTTTTTCCATAAAGAAACAAATTACTAGCCTTATCTCCTCTTAGGGTGGGGCCCAATATAGAGGCAATTGATTCTATTTGTTCATTCCTATGTAATATATTCTCAGGCGCATAGTTAGATTGTAAAACTCCCTTATTTTTAAACAAGCTAGTCGCTGCAAAAGAATCAAAAATCTGATCAATTTTATCCATTTTTTTCACCTCAATAATTCCTACATTTTGTTCAATTTAAACTTATCTATTCTCCAACCCCCATTTCTAATGTAATAAAAAAAGCACGACGAAAAAACAAAAATAATCAAAAAAACTAAAAAATACACCCACACCAGCATTTCCATTGGAAAATTGAAATTTAATAAAATTTAATATAGAGGACTTTGAATATGGACAATTCGGTTGATTACATTACTAGTTTTTCAGAATTGTCCATCGGAGATTCTAGACCAAATGTAACCCAATTACCAGAATGCTCCATAACCCCCTATTTTGCAGCATTTCGCGGGGGTTTTCAAAAGACTTCTTAGAGAGTTTTGGGGTTTTTCAAAACTCTCTATAAATTATAATGACTCCATTAAAACGAACAATTGACGCCTTAAACAACGCTTTAATATCATAATGGAATAGTATGCCACTTTGATAGTATAAAGGAATAATATCTCCAGTTATGGATAAAACCTTTAATAATAACACAATAAAATAGGTTTTGTCCATTAGAGAAAACCGGTTAAGCAGTGCGGCAATTATCGGTTTTCTCTATACTTCTTAACCCTATATTAAACAGAACAAACAATGCTATTCTAAAATAAAATATTATAATATATATAATACATAATACAAAAATTTATAAATAAAAATTAGAAGAGAAAGAAAATTTAATCTCTATTTAAATATTACTTTATTCTCCATAAGAAACCATAGGGTATGGGAGTTATCTATTAAAGAGTATGTTAATTATCTATTTAGTAATCAAGTTATTTTAAACAATGTCTGCTTTCATCTTCTATGACTCTTATTCAACCCTATTATTCCACATTAAAATATCAAATTATTCTCCAAATAATATAACTTCTAACCAAAGAAAGGTTTAAATATAGTTTATCTCTAAAAAACATATGGTATTAGAAAAAAAACCCCTTAAAGAAGTCATGGGGAAACTTGTCGTAACAAAAGAAGGAAAAAGGCTAGGTTTTGTTAAGGATATAACATTTGAAACTAGAACAGGTGAGTTAATACAATTAGTCTTAAAAGATTCAACACCATACACAAAAAATCTTTCTCTTGAGTCTTCAAACAAAGGAGAATCCCTAGTTCCATACAATTCAATAATAGCTATTGGCGATTTCGTAGTAGTCTCCGAAGAAGATTTAATGTAGATAGTCAAAATTATTACATTAATCACAACAACATTTAAAAACAACACTTATTAAAAATAAACATGCAAGTAATAGGATTTAATTTAACAAAGATTCATGGTGAAAAACTTCCCAGCTTTTCAAAAGCAGGAATAAATAATAATCTAGAATTTACAAATGTTGAAAAAGACAAAGTCGACCTGCTTAAAGACTTGGAAGTAATAAAGCTTTCTTTTAAATATATTCTCCTCTATGGGAATATTGAAAAACCAGAAGAAACAAAAGAAAAAGATAAACAAGGAGAAATTTATTTTGAGGGAAATATAATTCTTTCAGCAACAGAAGACGAAGCAAAAGATTTTCACAAATCCTGGAAAAAGAAAGAGATTCCAAAATCCTCAGTCGCTCCCCTTTATAATTTTATTTTGCGAAGATGTTCTGTAAAAGCAATAAACCTCCAGGAAGATCTTACTCTTCCTTCCCCATACCTAAAAGTCCCAATCATCAAACCCAAAGAATAAAATTTATTTTATTTTGATTTTTATATTTTTTTTACAAATTTCTTAATCACCAAACCTTCCAAAATCTGAAGTTTCGTGAGCTCTAAAGAGCCATGCTCTTGGAGCTCCAAAGATTAGAAATCTTTGAGGAAACGAAGATTCTGGATTTTATAACTTCTTTAAAATTCCGAAATCAAGCACTTCCAACCCATCTCCAGAAACAGCCCCCACAACAAATCTATCAAACTCAAATTTCCAAGGAAAGCCCATTTCATTATCTCTGGGATCGCTTCCTTCAGTGTAAGCAAAAAAACTAGGCATTATAATAACATCTATCCTTCTCTTTTTCTTATATTCCCCGACTAAAAAACATTTATACTTTTCAATCTTCACCCCATTAGGTTCGCGGATATTTACTGCGGGATGTCCATGTCCAACAATCCAGCACCTTATCTTCTTTTCATAATTCTCAAAAAAATCCTTATCCCCATGCATAAAGCAAAATTCATGGAATATAAAATAATCTTTCAAAACAACCCTTTCCCTATTTCTCAATATTGGCTCGAGTATTTTATCATGATTTCCCTTTACTATAACAATCTCCCCATTTTCTTTTAATTTTTTCTTCAGATATCTTATTAAGCCCAAAACATCCCCCCATTCCTGCTCCATTATATTCCCAAACACATGTTTAACGTCCCCCAATAAAACAATCTTATCAACTTTCCCAGTTTTATCAAATACCCTCTCAAAATACTCAATCATCTCCTTAAACATCTCCCGAGATATAAGCACCCCCCCACTATTCAACACTTCCTCGTATCCCAAATGTAAATCACCAACAACCAAAATTTTCTCCTTCCTTTCCTCAATAAATAAGCATTTCCCTATAAATTTTATATTTTCTTTATCTATCATACAAAATTCAAAAAAGATAACTAATTAAGCCTTCCTATTAATAAAGAGCATCATAGCTTAGGTTATAAATAATTATCATTATTCTTTAATAACGCTAAAAATAAAAATACCGGAATAAAGGAGATTTTACCCTCGAGTCTTAGCATATTTTTTGTTAAAACAATATAGTCCTTAATTTGGTCAATTTGTTCAAAACACTCTATTTTTTCCCTGTATTTTACTTCAATTCCAATAAAACTTTTCTCTTTTAATACAAAATCGATCTCTTTCGTCCCATACCAAAAGAAAAGAAAGCTTTCCAAGGGGTTTAAAATATCTTCTTTCAAGTATGAAAGATTAATCGCTGTTATAGACTCTACAATCTTGCTTAAATATTCTTCATCATATAATATTTTCTCTTCCTCAAAAATTCTTTCTTCATGATAAAGAAAAGGATCTATTAAGTAAATCTTTTTATCTTTTTTCAATCCTATTTCCATTTTTCCAAAATCATAAGAATATAATATTTTTAAAAGAAAAATGTCTTTTAGATGAGTAATATAATTTATGATTGTTTCCTTGCTTAAATCTATTTCCGTTTCTTTTAGCTGTGTAAACGAATATCTGGAAGAAACTCTTTTTTTGATAGAATTAATTAATTGAAAACAAATACTTTCATTTTTTCCAGTCTTTCTCAAAGAATCTATCAGCCTTTCTTTATTCGTTTTTATTTCTTCAACTAATGCCATTTTATTCTTTTCAACTTTATATTTAATAAAACTATTAATTATTGAAGGAAAACCTCCATTCAAGGCATAAAAAGAAAACAATTTCTCAATCAAGGAAGAATAAGCCTCAATATTCTTTATCTCTTTATTTATCTCCTTTAAGGAATTACAGCCACGTGAAAGAACCATTGGGAGTTGTTTTATCTCTTCAACTTCACTTTGCTTTAAATTTAAAGCCGTCGTTACTTCCCTGTTCAAATTTGCAGGCAAATTCATTAAAAATTCTCTAAAACTAATTGGCATTAAATAAAAGTTATTGATTTTTCTTCCAGGCATGTGCTCTTTTATTCCAAAAGGAGATCCGGTTATAAATACCTTTAAATTACCAAATTTTCCCGAGTCAATAAAATATTTTATTTCATAACCCCATTCATTAACATTGCTAATTTCATCAATAAATAAATATTCCAAGTTTTTTTCAAGTAAATAATTAATGGCCTTCCTTAATTCTTCCCTTTTATTTGTCAACAGCACATCACATGAAAAATAAGCAATTTTATCCCCAGAAACTTTTTTTATCAATTTTTCAATCATTAATTTCATCAAAGTTGTCTTTCCAACCTGTCTGGTCCCGTAAATAAAATTTACATTATTAAGCTTTGTCGGTTTCTTTCTTTCTATTTTAAAAAGACTGTTTTTCAACGTTGCCAAGCTTTTATCATGTTCCGCCCAATTTTTGTTTCTCCACCAAGGGTTTTGCTCAATAATATCTTTTATTTCTACCATATAATAATCAACCAAACAAGGTTTTTAAGCCTTCCTATTTTGTTCGCCCAGTCGAACAAAATAAGCCTTTTTTGTTCGAAGCATCGAACAAGATTTTAACCTCATAAATACCCCGCACAAAGTATCTTTTCCTTTCTGTATTAATTTCCCTTTGTAAAGTTCCGAGGGGATTTCTTTAATTTACAACTAAAAATAGCTAGATTTTCTCAATGCTTTGATGACTTTGATTTGCTTGAGATATGTTAATAACCTGCATCTTTTTCATTGGCACATAAGCACATTACACATATTAATCCCGAGGTTGTAGATGATAACATCTCATATGTTAGAAAAATTGGTTTGTTCTAAGATAACCTATTTTTCAGTTCATTTGCAAAACCCATGGTTTTGATTCTATTTCTCTTCATCGATAAATAAAAATGACTTCCGAATTCTAAGCAAATACTCCTTTCCCCTTTATTTAAAAAACATTTTTAAAATTTACATCGCCATTTTACGGCATTTAGTCGAACCACCACCATACATCAGGTCACCACAAGCATTAAAAGTTTCACAATGAGTACAAAAATCCCCCTCCCTAAATACCATATTCATGCATAACTCTTCAGGCGGTCCCGCCAATTTACAAGACGGCAAACCAACTTCTCCACCCACCCCATTAATTTCACATTCTGAAAAAGAAGGTTCATTTAAACTAAATGTTGACTTTAAATTAATACTTAAGTTTCCATTTTGATATGGTTTATAGACGCTAAATATGTAGTACCCATATCAAACTAATCAATGTAATCTTTAATTTGACCAATTTGTTCAAAATTTTCTATTTTTTTCCTATATTTTAAGATTTTCAAGAAAATATGTCACCCGATCTTCACAACCAGAATTTGAAAAAGGTCTTAGAAGTAAATTTGAATGGAAATAACATCTTGTTTTGCAAACTTCCTACTCAAACAAACTGCTCAAACTCTCCCCAGTTATAGTCCTATAAATAGCCTCTCCAAATAGCTCTGTCAAAGAAATAATCTCAAAATTCTCTGCCTTTTTACTATAAATACTATTAGAAATTAACATCTTATCCATGTTCTTAAAATTTTCAACTCCATCGCTAAAAATTCCATGTGTTCCATAAGCAAATACCTTCCTAGCCCCATTCTTTTTCAAAGCCTCAGAAGTTTTGATAAGAGTTCCTCCAGTATCTATAATATCGTCTAAAATCAGACAATTTTTCCCCTCAACATCCCCCATAATCTTTATTTCACCCACTTCATTTTCTTTAACTCTTTTCTTATAACAAATACACATATCTGAATTTATCTTCTCTTTTGATAAGTTTTTCTGAAAAATCTCAACTCTCTTTCCTCCGCCCGCATCAGGAGAAACAACCACTAAATCTTGTAAAAATTCTCTATGGTTTTTTATTAAATGACTTATAACAACTGGAAAACTATACAGATTATCAAAAGGTATTCCAAAATACTCTTGAATTTGAGGCGTATGCAAATCAATAGTCATTCCTCTATCTGCATAAAGTGATATAATATCAGCAACAGCTTTAATATTAACACTTACTCTAGATTCATCTTTCCTATCCTGCCTTGCAAATCTAGTATAAGGCAAAACAACAATAATTTCCGAAGGCGAAGAAAATCTTATTGCATCCAAAGTCAAAACAAGGTCTGTAAGCCATTTAGTCGCTTCCTTATTTGAATCATGTATAAAAAAACACTTCTTCTTTCTCACATTATCAGAAATCTTTAATTTATACTCTCCATCTCTAAATTCTTTCCTTTGAATATCGCTTAAAATCACCGAGAAACCCTTTCCATCTTTTTTCCCCAAATATCTAAAAACCTCTTTAACAAACCCATAACACTCTCCTTCTGGATCTGCAATAATTACTGCTCCTTCCATATTTATTTTATTATTTCTGGGTTTAAAAACTAATCTATATTCAATCTAAAATAAACGGCTAATTGCCAGTCCAATCATGTAACTTGTCCCCACTATTAAACTATCCAAATAAGTAAAATCTGCTAAGGTACTATCCCCCCTATACGCAAAATAATTTATTCCGGTGAAAAAGCAGCCCTGCGTTATAATTGATTCATTATCTATAGCTACAGACTTCAGTAATTCCCCAAGTTTGTCTGTAGCTATATTCGGAAGAACAAAATGGTAATGAGGAATTATTTTGGTCTTCCGCTATAATCTCATATCTAAAAATTTATTCAAGGTGCCAAACCCCATTCCGGTTATCCCTCCTGCAATCACAGATATTGCAATCTTTTCTATACCCTCCCCATTCTCTCTGGCTTCTTGGCTTTTTTCTCCATCATTAATTTCTCGCCCATTCATTTTCCTTCAATAACCTTGAGGTGTAATTCATGCATTCTCTTTAAAAACTTAACCTTATCTTCCATTCTTATCAAATCAGACCTTCCCTGCATCATTAAATTAACCCCAAAAGGAGAAATAATGGGTCTGCGAACAACTTTAATTTTTATCTTTCCTTCTTCTATCCATTTTACAACCTTCTCCGCATTTGCAACATCCATCAAATCTTCCATTACCTCTCTCCTAGCTTCCCTCAAAATAGGAAATTCATTGCTTATCTTTTTAACAGCGCTATATAAAAATTCAGAATGCACCTGTTGTTTCCCCGCGCTTTTCTCTCTCCCCTTATAATTTCTAAGAATCATCAAAGACCTTCCCGCGCAATGCCTAAATCTTCTTCTTAGCACATCTGTTTTATCAATTGCCTCCTTAAGAATAGCTTTTAGCTCTATACTCTTGACATATTTTATTATTTTTTCTTCATCTAAGATCTCTCCAGCAATAAAAAATCCGTTGTCATTTATTCCAATTTCAACATCCCTTCCTCTGACTCGCGCAGCAGCAAAAGCATAAGCTCTTGACAGCGCATCGTTCACCCTTCTTCCATAAAGAGTATGAAAAACAAGATATTCCTTTTCTTCCTTAATCTTTTCAACAACTATCTTTTCAGAATGAGGAATCTCTGCAAATCCTTCTTGTTCTTTAAAATAATCGTAAATCACCAAAGCAATCTTTTCATTGCAATAAATATAATTCTTAATAAATTCCAGGCATTCTTTCTTATTTTGGATATTTCTGTTGATTAGGTCGCTTCTTTCAGAAATATCCATTGGAGATTCTGGACTAAATGTGCCCCGACTACCAGAATTCTCCATATTTACTCTTTCTCCGACTAGTTTTCTAAATCTTCCAATATCTATAGCAACATCAAAGCTCAAAGGAAGCATTTCAGAAAACCAAGATGGAATTGTGGGGTTCTTAGAAACATCCGCCCCAACAAAAGCAGTCATTCCCCTAGAATATAAATATCGATATTTCTGCCCCCCCAAAACAAAAACATCTCCTTTTTTCATTCTTTCCAAAAATCCTTCATCAATTTTTCCCACAACTTCCCCATTTCTATAGCTAGGCGTCCTCACGCTCACTTTAATAAAACTTTCATTAGGAATAGTCCCCGCATTAGTCATATAAATAACTCTTGCAAGTTTTCCTTTTTTCCCTATTTGTTTGCTTTCCGCGTCATACCATATCTTGGCATACACATTTCTATGCTCTAAAGCATAATCTCCTGCCAAATAGCTGACCACTGATAAAAAATCTTCCTTCGTCAAATCACAATAACAATAGCTCTTTCTTATAACTCTCAACATCTCGTCAATATCCCAGACTTTTGAAATAGCCATCCCATAAATCTGCTGCGCCAAAACATCCAAAGCATTTTTAGGGATTTCTGTTTTGTCTATCTTTCCCTCAACCATCTCTTTCATCAAAACCCCGCACTCAATCAAATCATCTCTGTCAAGTACAATGAATTTACCCTTAGGGTTCTCATGGAGCTTATGCCCTGCCCTCCCGATTCTTTGAAGGGCCCTCGCCGCGCTTTTAGGCGATCTCAACAAAACAACATAATCGATACTTCCAATATCAATTCCCAATTCAAGCGAAGTAGAAGTTACGACAACTTTCAATTCTCCCTTTCTTAATCTATCCTCGATTTCAAATCTCTTTGCCTTGCTCATAGAACTATGATGTGCTCCCACTAAACCAGCATATTTTCCAGGAAAATGCTCCCCTAAAAAGTGCACGACTCTCTCTGTCGCATTCCTCGTGTTTGTAAAAATCAAGGTAGTCCTATTTTTATCTATAATTTCATCAAGCATCTTATAAAGTTCTTTCTGGTTTTCAGGCAATTCTGATTCAAATATGTTTTTTCCAGGAAAATCCAAATCTATTTCAATTTTCTTATCAAGCTTAACATCTGCAATATCGCAATCTCTCCTCTCCCCAACTAAAAATTTAGCCATTTCATCCAATGGAGAGATGGTAGCACTTAAACCAATCCTCACAGGTTCAAACACACACATAGCGTTAAGTCTCTCCAAAGTCAACGACAAATAAACTCCCCTCTTGTTTATCATGGCGTGTATTTCATCAACAATCACAAACTCTAAATTCTTTAAATTCTCAACAAACTTTCCGCTAGTAAGCACAATCGCCAAAGTTTCAGGAGTCGTAACAAGAATGTGCGGAGGTTTCTTCAGCATTTTCACCCTATCCTTTGTTTCAGTATCTCCAGTTCTTAGAGCAACTCTTATATCTTGCATCTTCATCCCTTTTTTCTCAATTAATTCTTTAATTTCCGCCAGCGGTCCAACCAAATTAAAATGCACATCGCTTGAAAGTGCTTTCAAGGGGCTTGTATAAACAGCATATACTTTATCTTCAAGTTCGTTTTTTAACCCCAGCTCAACAAGATAATTCAGAATACTTAAAAAGGCAGTCAATGTTTTTGTCCCCCCAGTTGGAGCGCTAACAAGTATATTCTTTCTGTCATTAATTCTTTTAACACCATAAAGTTGTGTCTCAGAAAACTCTTTAAATTTAGAAAAGAACCATTCTTTAACAATAGGATTTAATATCTTCGATGTCTCTTCCTTTCCGTAAGCATTTATGTATTTTATTTTTCCTTCTTCCATTCATTTCCAGATTCATTCGAAGCAATCAATTTTCACCAACAATCATCTTTATAAATTTACTTATCTTAAACTTAAAATGCCCAAAATCTCTCAACAAAAAAAAGATAAAATTTCAGAGCAAATTTTACATTATCTTTTTTCAATCTCCCCAGCAGCCAAATATACAAATAAAATAAGTCAAGAAATTGCACGCGATGAGGAATTTACCAAATCTATTCTCCAAGATTTAAAATTAAAGAACCTTGTGATAGAAGTTAAAAAAAGCCCGCAAGGAGAATATTATATGAGGCGACAACGCTGGCGCCTTTCATCCCAAGTCTACAATATTTATGCCAAAAAACAGCTATAAACTTTTATATCTCTCCTTCTTCAAAGATAAATGCAAAACCAAATAAAAGAGGCATTTACCAAAGTAAAAGAAGACATTTATTCTTTAAAAGAACAGTTAGATTTACTTAACTTTGAAATTCAAGAAATTAAACGAACCTTAAATCAGACACTCAAAGTACTCCAACAGACAGACAGACACATAATTCCAACAGACACTCCAACACATCCTTTCCCTTTACAAAGCCCCAAACCTCAAAATATTGAGGTTTCCACAGGAAACGAAGGGGTTCCAACAGACAGACAGACAGACAGACAGACAGACAGACAGACCCAAAAGTTCGCACAATTGACTGATAATCCCGATCCTTTTTCCTTGCATAAGAAACCTACCTCCTTGTCAATCTCAACACCTTCCCTAACCTCCAATATCTTAATAGATCATCTCCCTAATACATCTTCAATTATCGAGGATAATACTCCTCAGGAACAAAAAAAGCCAGATAAGCTCTCTCAGATAGACGCCGTCTCACAAGTATTAGATTCTCTCGACAATCTAAAGAAAGACCTTCGCTCAAAATTTAAAAAATTAACCCCCCAAGAGATTTATATATTCTCCCTCATCTACCAGCTCGAAGACGAAGGTAATATTGTCGACTATGCCCTTCTCTCAGAAAAAACAAAGCTTTCACAATCTTCCATCCGAGATTATATTCTTAAACTAATAAAAAAAGGAGTTCCCGTCGAGAAAACAAAAGAAAATAATAAACAGGTAACTCTCTCAATACCTAAAGATTTCAAAAAAATGGCCTCTTTAAACACAATTCTTTCATTAAGGGAGATATAATTAACTCTATAACTCTCCTAAATGTTATCAAATCCTTAGTTCTTCGTTTACCCGAATAACATCTATATCTTTCCAAATTACTCAACCCCCTCACTCCTTCCTAATAAAGTTCGTTTAAAACACTCTCCTTTTTCCTCCAATTTTAAGTTTTTTTACATCTCTCTTAACAATCCTCCTTTTTTCACATTCTTTTCATTTTTCTTTTTGAATATCTCCTTCCTATTCTTACTTTTACCTCTATTTTCTTCATCTTAATCTCTGCCTCTCCAAGATTTATCGATTTTAACTCTCACTTTTACGTTTTTCGCCCCTTTTTGTCCAATTTCTTCATCTTTTTTCATCATTTTAACAACATTTTCTATAGAGAGAAGTTTGAGTAATTCCAAGTTTACAAAGAAATTTTCAAACTTATCATTAGGGAAGTTTGATTTTTGCAAACTTCTCTTTAGTTTTCCTTTAACTTAACTCTCACTTTTCCATTTTTGAGCCCTTTTTCCCCTATTTTGGTCTTTTTTTCACCTTTTTTACTCTTTTTCTCTGTCCTTTTTTGGCCTTCCAGTTCTCACTTTTGCATATTTCTGCATTTTTTCCTTAATTTCCTCAGGTACGTATACTCTCTTTTTCCCATTTTTTTCTACTATTTCTTCAATCAACCCCTCACTTTTCTGCTTTATTGAATTTATTTGCCCTCTGACTGTTGATCTCTCTTTTCCCAATAATAACGCCAAATCTTCATAACTTAATTTCATTTCGCTATTCATGAGTGTAATTATTAAGGCTCTTTCATTACTTGAGAGTCTTTTAAAAATATCATAAAAATTACCTGTTTGAACAGCTGTTTGAACAGCTTCTTGAACAACATAATCAGCTGTTTGTTTATCTAAAACAGGCAATTTTTTAAACACCTGTTTGTTTTCTTCTGCATCAGATACTTCTTCAACTGCTTCTCTCAAACTATTTAGTTCATCTCTTATATACGACAAATCCTCTTTTATTAGATTTATAAAATCAAACAGCTGTTTATCTTGCTTGTCGAGGTGTTTAATCCATTTTCCAACAGCATCCATATCCCTTTTAACAGAATTAAACCCCTCTTGAGTTTTTTTCTCTAAATCTTTATCCTGTTTTTTCTTAAACCATCCAAACATAAAGGTGTTTAAACACCCCGCCTATTTAAATCTTGCGCTAAATATCCTCTATAAACTTAATCCTAAAATATAGCACAATTCATAAAAATTTAACCAGATAAACACCCCATAACTATTAAAATATTAAGAAAAACACCAAGAAATAATAAACAAACAGCTGTTTAAACAACACAAACAGCTGTTTGTCGTCGATAATAAAAATTAGGCTGCTTATCTCTAAAAATAAGCAAATAATCAAAAACCCATCATCTCTAGCTTCTTGAACCTTTAAACCAACAGCCGTTTGAACATTAAAAACCAATAAAAAATTAATAAAAAATCGATAAAATAATTGGTTGCTTTAATAAAAAATATTAAAAATAACCAAAAAAACACAAAAAAGAGAAACATATTTAAACTCTCCTTGCCTACGATTATTAATTCTATTCAAATATTTTGAAAGGAGGGTGAAAATGGGCGAAATGAACGCAATTGACTGGATAGCTAGAATTTTAGTTATCATTGGCGCGCTTAACTGGGGACTAGGAATCTGGGACATAAATCTAGTTGGCAGCTTAGATATTGTAACAACAATAATTTATGCCTTAGTTGGCCTTTCTGGTATCTGGGAAATAGTCAGATTATTCAAGAAATAAATATTAAAAAATTTTCTTTTTTTATTTTTTAACTTTAATCTCCTCATTCTTTAAAATCTAATCAAAATGGCAAAATTATCTTTAATTAAATCAGAATTTAAGAAGCAAACCACAACAGAGTTCATAGCTGCATTTGGTTTAGTCATCGCACTATCATGACAAACAGTAATTAAAAAGATGGTAGACAATATTCCAAAAAGAGGCCTTTTATTGTATCATCCTTGCCTTGTAGACATTTATACAGCCACCATAGTAACTTGA
>Ga0209542_10012043_pt1 | contig 15234 bp, 16 predicted proteins | sample RifCSPhighO2_01_FD_184028 | JGI IMG/M metagenome (GOLD analysis project Ga0209542, IMG submission 184028) | Soil microbial communities from Rifle, Colorado - Rifle CSP2_plank highO2_0.1 (SPAdes) (version 2) | ecosystem: Environmental > Terrestrial > Deep subsurface > Rock core/Sediment ...
AGCTCTCCCCTACTACTCTTACCTTCTCCTGCATCCGCAATTAACATTAAAGTGTTTTTTATATTTTCAGCGGTAAAATTATTTTCATCTAAATTCTTCAAAACTTTCACCGCTATTCTTAAATTATCACTAGCCTTTTCCTGTGAAGAATTTTTATAAACGAGCTTGTCTTTGTCATATTTTGGTTGCTTAAAAAAGAAGTCCAACTCCCCTCTTTCTGCCATATCTTTGACATCACCCCATTTCGAAATTCGCTCAAAAATAATGGGAACGAGTTTAGGGGCAATTACATTATTTTTCATTTCTTCTGGCAACCATTCCAAAATATTTTTCTCAATCTCTGCCATCGGGAGGAGTTTCATATGTTCTTTGTTGAACCAATCCAGTTTCTCTTCATTAAAGACGGCCGGGCTTTTTTGCACACGAGAAAGATCAAAAGATTCGATAAGTTCGGCGCGAGTAAAAATTTCTTTTTCCGTTCCCGGATTCCAGCCCACGAAAGCAACACCATTTAATATGGCTTCAGGTAAAAACCCACGGTTTCTATATTCTGTTAGGGGTAATGCGTCTCGACGTTTAGAAAGTTTTAATTTATCCATACCTAAGACAAGTGGCACATGAGCATAAATCGGAGTCGGAGCTCCGATGGCTCTCTGTATCAAAATTTGTCGCGGAGTGTTTGAAGTATGGTCTTCTCCTCTGATGATGTGAGTCACAAGAGCCTCAAAATCATCCACCACGACAGCCAGATGAAACAACGGCTCATTTAGATTTCTGGCAATCACAAAATCTCCCAAGTCCTTCGTGTTCATTGTCACCTCCCCTTTTATTTCATCCTGAAAAGTCACATCGATATTTGGATTTTTAAATCTAATAAGTTCCTTCATAGCGCCACTTCCGTCCTTGGCTTCTTCTTTGGAGATATAGGCGCTCCCCTCTTTGATCATCTTTTCTAAATAAAATTTATGTTTATCTATATATTCTGATTGTCTGTAAAATTTATCATACGATAGTCCCAACCACTTCAAGCTCTCGATTATATTTTCTTCATATTCTTTTTTGGAACGTTCTTTATCAGTATCTTCGATACGAAGCACAAAATCACCCTTATTTTTCTTAGCATAAAGATAGGCAAATATCGCTGTCCGGTAATTGCCTAAATGTAAAAACCCGGTCGGCGACGGCGCGAATCTGGTAACAACTTTTACTGTCTCTTGTCCTTCCATAAGGACATTTTAGCATTTACTTCTCGTGGCTCAAAGCTATGTCCACCAAAGCGCGGGCGATTTTTATCGCCGCGTCGGGTTTATGAAAGGCTTTGGCATTCTGCGCCATTTTATCGTAACCTACTTTGTCAGCTGTTATCCTTTCAATTTCGGAGCTCAAGATGTTGGCTGTCATATTCATTTCTTCCACCACACTACAAGCTCCCACGCGGGCGTAATTAAAAGCATTTTTCTTTTGATGGTCTAAGTTTGTGTTGGTGATAGGTATTAAAATAGATGGTATTCCCCACGAAGCTATTTCAAACAACATTGATCCCGCTCTAGATATGGCAATAGTCGCTGCGCCGGAAGCCATCCTTAAAGTTAAAGGATTTAGAAAAGGAATAGAAAAATATCTTAGTTTATCTTTATGGTCGGCCAGAACAACTTCCGCTCGTCCTTTAACTGTTTGAAAATTTAAAACACCGGTTTGGTGAATAACTTGATAATTAGGAAGAAGCCTTGGCAATGCATCTAAAATAGTGTTATTGATAAGTTCCGCGCCTTGTGAACCGCCTAGGACCAATATCACTGGCAAATCTGACTCCATTTTAAAATATTCCAGCGCTTTCCTCTTGGAAGCTGGGTTTTCTATTTCGGCTCTGATAGGCTGACCTGTCCAGGCAACTTTGTTTTTAGGAAAATAATCCGCCGCTTCAATAAAAGAAACAGCCACTTTTTTAGCGAAATGCCCAGCCCATTTATTTACTCGGCCCGGAGCAGAATCTGATTCGTGAATCACCACTGGAATACCTAAAACTCTAGCGGCGAAAATGGTCGGGAAAGAACCGTAGCCACCTTTGCCGAAAACAACATCCGGATAAATAGAAAATAATTTATATATTGCATTTATCACGCCAAAAAAAACTTTAAAAGTATCGGAGAAATTCTTCAGAGAGAAATAATTACGTATCTTGCCGGCAGTTATTTCTTCGTATAAAAGCCCATTTTCAAAAAGCATTTCCTTGTCGTAGGGGCTATCGGAAATATAATAAAGCTTCGCTCCTAATATCTTTTCATGGTCTATTATTTGATTTACCGCCTCCGCAACAGCGATGATTGGATAAAAATGCCCACCTGTTCCTCCGCCCGTAAAAACTATTTTCATATAATTTTATAAATGTTTTAATTTCTGCTTGTGGCTGAAAATTTAGATATATTAAGCACGATACCCATCGCCGAGAGGTATATCATCAGTGAAGTGCCTCCATGGCTCATAAAAACAAGTGGCACCCCGGTTAATGGAAAGACTCCGGTAACGGAAGCAATATGCATAAACGACTGGACTGTAACTAGTATAACAATTCCAGAGACTAAAAGTCTACTAAATAAATCCGGGGAATTGTTGGCAATATGAAATCCACGCAAGGCAAAAAGTAAGTAAAGAAATATTGTTGCCACTGCTCCGACAAAACCAAGCTCCTCACCCAAAACAGCAAAGATTGAGTCCCCTTGCGGTTCCGGAAGATAGCTAAACTTTTGAATGCTCTGACCAAATCCTCGACCAAATATCCCGCCCGATCCTAAAGCAATAAGTGATTGCTGGATTTGATAAGAAGAACCGCGTGGGTCACTGGAAGGGTTAATAAAAGTTTTCACTCGCTCTTGGAGATATGGTTTATAAAATAAAAGAGATCCAAGAACAAGCACCCCGACCAACCCAACTCCGGCAATATACCTCATCGGAACGCCAGAAATAAAAAGCATCGAGGCACCAGTTAAAGCAATTAAAATAAAACTCTTAGTGTCAGGTTGCTTAAATAAAATAAGCGCGATGATAGCAATCATTATCCCAAATGGTAAAATTCCAAACCTTAAATCCTGCACTCTATTTTTAGCCCAAGACAGCCAGGCCGCAAAATAAATTACGAATCCAAATTTTAAAATCTCCACCGGCTGGAAAGACACTGGCCCGAGCTGGAGCCATCTCCTTGCCCCTCCATGACTCCACCCTAAATCAGGAATAAAAACCACGGCGGTCAGAAGTATTGCTCCTAGAAAAATAAAGAAAGCGTATTTGCGCCAGAACTTGTAATTTATTTTAAAACTTAAATACATACCGATAAGGCCCAGACCAAGACCAAGGACTAACTGGCTAAAAAGTACCGCATAGAAAATTTTCTCATTTTTCGCTAAAATCCCGAGAGATGCAGAAACAAACATGGCAACACCAATAATTACAAGAAGACCGAGGATTATTAAAAAAAATTTATCTACTTTCTTCATCGACTGATGATCGCTAAAATTATTCCAATAATAGCAAAGACGATTGATAGGACCCAGAAACGCATCGTAACTTTATAGGGTGACCAGCCTATAGCTTCAAAGTGGTGATGGAGTGGAGAGAGTTTGAACAACTTTTTCCCGCCCCTGAACTTTTTGGAAAATATTTGTAAAATAACTGAGCCGGATGAGAGCACGAGAGGTAACGCCACAACTGGCAGAATTAGAACTGAATTAGTCAAAAATGCTAGTGTTGCGATAGTAATTGTCAATCCCATAATCCCTGTCTCACCCATATAAAATCTGGCTGGTGGAATATTAAACCAGAGAAATGCTAATATGGCTCCGGTTGACACGGCTGAAAAAACGGCAAGGTCTATTTGATTATTAGAGTAAGCAATAGCTGTGTAAGCGGCAAAAATAGAAGCCAGCACTCCGCCCGAGAGTCCGTCTATTCCGTCAATCACTCCACCGGAGAAGGTCGCAAGCGCAACGATTATAAAAAATGGAATTATTAAAATCCCCAGATACATTTCCCCGCCGAAAGGAATATGAATAGAAACCATACCTAGCTTATAGAAAAACCACATACCGATAAGTAAAGATATTAAACTTACAAGAAAAGCTTTCCACTTGCGCCAAGATTTATCGTCATGAGCAAATTTCCCCGTTCCGTAGATTTGAATAAAATCGTCCCAAAGCCCGACTAGTGAACAAATAAGCAAAGTAAAAAGCGGAATCAGAGTCTGACTTCGGCTCAAGAAATTCATTTTAGAGCTACTTTCTGAAGGAGAAAAAATCGATATTAAATAAAAGATGAGTATCGTTGTAATTATAGAAATCCAGATTATTATTCCACCGATCCGGGGCGTATTCAGTTCGTCTTTTTCATTATGTATTTTGGGAAATTCAGATGCAGTTACTCCCGCGCTTCGAGAATATCTTTTCCACATTTTGTATTTATAAAAAAAGTGGGTCGCAATCGGCGTAAAAAGAAGGCCTAAAAAAAAGGCCACAGCCATCGGCAGAAAGATTTTTAGCAAATTCAGATACATTTTGAAAGTATAGCAGAAAATCCTTAATCCCCCAATTATCTGACACTTGGGTTGACCAATTATATTTCAAAATAAATTTTAAGAATTTTTTTTACTTTATTAATATTCTTTTGATCCAGCTCCCCAATTTTCCCTAGAATAACCACCTTATCTAAAGTAGCGATTTTCACAGTTTTTATTGTGGACTTTAATTTTAATCCTGTTTTTTTAAAATCTTTATCTGTTTCATCAACTACAATTTCAAATGGGTGAATTTTACTTTGGACAAGGGATGAAATAAAACACACAGTCATGTCATCTTCTCTGTCTTGGAGTCCCAAAACAAGAGCTGGTCGGACTTTGTGACCCGAAAGATCGGTAAAAGGAAAAGGCGTCAATACTATATCGCCAATCTTACACATGCTAATGTTTTATGTCCTTGATTGAATAAATTTCTGGTTCATTCTCTAAAAAATCAAAACTTTTAGAATAGGCATTGATGTTGGTTATATCTGTTAGCTTGCTATTCCAAAACGCTGGAAAAGGTATTAAAACAACTTCGGGAACATTTCTACGTCCGATAACAATAGGCTTGCGAGTAGTAGATACGATGTTTACCAAGTTGCTTATTTTCCCCCGCATTTCTGTTGTTGAAAGTGTTTTTATATTGTTCATAACTATATTGTACAAAATGTACAAATGAAAGCAAGCCTGTTTGTGGATAACTTAAACTTATCAACCTCGCAGATTGATCATACCTAAGATTTCTGCATATGCAGAAATCTTAGGCATGCTATAAAATTAGACGACCGCATTATTTTATAGTATTGGTAATTTTTAATACACTTCAGCCTGATAACATTTTTCGCAGTAGACAATTTCCGGCCGCCCTAGAGCATAACTTGTTTCAAATTCTATCTCACACTTCCCTTCCTCATGGAAATGACTCATCTTGTCGCACATGCATTGCCGATGCCAAAGCTTGAAAGGGTTTCTGCGAGCGATTCTCGCGGCGTGACGACAATGAAAGCATCGCCTAGGAATTGGGATTTGCATTTTTTTGTAAAAAATTAGTTCATTCTGAACAATTTTGTAATTTCTTTTACAATTTATACACGCAAATATTTCTTTAAGAATGTTCTCTTGCACATCATTTATCGAATCCGGAATATTTTCGGGTAGTAATGTTTCTTTACCTACTGTTTTTTGAATGTTGTCCTGCCATTTGTATCCCCTCTTTTCTGCTTCCTGTTTTGTAAACGATATTATCTCCGGCGCGTATGTTTCGTTGTAACCAAAGGGGGAGAGTTCTATGGGAAAAGATTCTCCATATTTATATATCGAACCCATTTTGTCCTCATAAGGCATACTGTTCATTTGTTCAATTATTTTCGGCACAAGCTTTTCATATTTTTCTTTTGTATATTGCTTGTTGAAAATACAATAGTTCGCATTTCGAAGTCCAACACAGCCAAAACAATGCTTAGCGTTATGACAATGTTGAGTGTATCTGATATCTTGGCTCTTTACTGAAAACAGCCCGAAAAAATTCAGTTGAGACTGGTCTAACACCGTTCCTTCGTAACACTCTTGCGACTCTCCCGTTAGAGTAATATCAGAACAATCTTTATCGTCTGTAAAAAAATCAGAATATCTTACATTTTCAGATTCCTTACCGATAAAGCAATTTTTTAAATTCTTTGAATTTGAAATAACATCCCCCAAGCTACTGGTGCATTGAAGAACATTAAGATATTTATGCGGGTACTTCAAAACAAAATCTTCGTATTCTTTTCGCGCCCTTTCCACTCCACCCCAAGTGTCTAATCTGTAATTTTCTAATATCTTTTCGTATTCTCCTTTGGAATATTCTTTGTTTTTGAAATGATATTTTTTGCCAACTAAATTCACGCACATAAAACAGTTCGAACAATTTCTACAATAATATAAAAATTGCGAGTCAACACAAGCTATATTGAACTCCGAATATTTTAATTGATAACAATTTCTAGCAATAATACATTCATAAAGCCACTCATTCTTAGATCTGATATTCATGCAGTCCATCATATCTCTCCCTGCTATAATAAAGAAACTATACATTACATTTTCCACATGCCAACCCGAGAGGCACATGTAACAATTTTTTGAAAACCACCAGTCTTGGTTGTATTCACAGTTAAGACTCGCAATGCCATTATCGTTCACAATAGACATATGTGGCACTTTCCCGATAAGCTCACGAAATTGGGTAAAAAATGGACGAGAAAAATCATAATCTACGCCATAATTTTTCGCATCCCATTTATCGCTCCACCAACATTTATTGCAGTAAATAGTAAGATTCGAATCTGAAGCGTAAATTGAGATTACTCCCTTCCCACACAAATCACATTTACGATTATAGAGAGACATATTGTTGCGCCAAGCCCAGCGCCTCTGCCGGCGGCAATCTGGACAAAAAGTCGGCGGCGGAACTTTGATTTTTTCATAAAATCCGAAATCGTCCGGCTCGATGGTGAAGTCGGCTTTGCAGTTCTGACATATTTTCTTCTCGCTAATATATTCCATTAGAAACCTATTATATCACTTATTTTTTTGATTAAAATACGCCAACGTGTTATTGTTTTTGAGTGAATCCCGTTAGAAATTTTATGGTTAAAATTCTTACAAAAATAAATATCACTACGGAAATGCAAAGCATTTCCTATTTCTAACGGGATGGAAAAAAACACTTTAAGGTTCATAGTGATTTTAATTTTGTTAGTTTTTGTATTTGTGCCGATAATGACTTCACCAGTTCTGGACTTGAAACAGCAAAAAGAAAGTGAGGTAGTGTATCAGAAACTTATTAAAGCGAGAAAAGAAAAAGAACAGAAAATTTATTTAACTGGCAAGTTTGACCCTTCGCAAAGAGAAGACTTTATTTTAATCGGAGCGCAATATACTATCACTTCAAATGACATGTATCTTAGAAAGGAAACTTTCAAGGCTTTTACGCAAATGCAAGATGCCGCTGACGAAGATGAAGTAGATTTGAAAATAGCTTCCGCAACAAGAAATTTTGATTACCAAAAAAATATCTGGAATAATAAATGGACCGGGTATACGATTGTTGATGGACAAGATTTATCGAAAAGTATTCTTGACGACAAGGAAAGATTCAAAAAAATATTAGAATACAGCTCTGTGCCAGGCACTTCCCGCCATCACTGGGGTACCGATATAGATATCAATGACGCAAACTCTGCATATTTCAAAAGAGAATCAGGTAAAAAAGTCTACGGATGGCTCACAGAAAACGCTTTCCGGTTTGGATTCTGCCAGGTTTATAACTTAAAAGGTAGCGATAGGCCGACAGGCTACAATGAAGAAAAATGGCATTGGTCCTATCTGCCAATCGCAAAAGAACTCACGCAAGAATATAAAAATCTAATAAAAGATGAAGATATCGAAGGATTCCTCGGAGACGAATATGCATCAAACTTCAATTTAATTAATGATTATGTTTTAGCCATCAATCCAGATTGTATCTAATCAACTAGCTTAAGATTCTAGCATATGCGGATTTATTAGACATGATATAAAACGAGACGACCGCATTATTTTATATCATGTAAAAATTAGTAAACTTCTTGTTGATAGCACTTTTCACAATAAACTACTTCCGGGCGCTCGGAGGCATAGCTTGTCTCGAATTCTACCTCGCACTTCCCTGCCCCGTGAAAGTGACCGTTTTTGTCACACATACATTGTCTATGCCAAAGCTTTCTAGGATTTCGTAAAGCAAATCTGTCCTGCCTGCGACAAGGAAAACATTTTTCCGGCACTGGCAGGTTAAGTATTTTATACAGAGAAAGTTCTAGAGATGTTGTTTTGAAAGCGGTAGTGCATAAAGTATATTTCTCCTTTTCGTTTTCTGAATTTTGAGTGGAGCATTTTATGACTCCTTCTGAAATTTTATAATCTCTTGTGGGACGATCATACCAAGTATAACCAGCTTTTAAGGCTTCTTCACATGCATTTTTCATTTGAACCGCTGGTAACAATCATATAACAATCCTTGTTATCCTGGGATTGGTTAGTGTATTCACTATTGACGCTTCTAGAATTTACCATCGCAAGATGCGGTATAGAGTGCCGGAGCTCTTCGTATTGCTCGAAAAACCGCCGGCCAAAATCGAAATCGCGGCCATAGTCTTTTCCCTCAAATTTGTCGGATTTCCAATACTCCTGTTTATAAACCGGAAAAGGAGCATCCTCGCGATAAATGGAAATAATATTTTCCCCTGTCGCATCGCATTTTCTTTTATAAAAATTATATTCGTTTCGATCTAGAAGTCTGCGAATATACCTGCACTCAGGACAAAAAGTCGGCGACGGGACTTTTATTTTTTCATAAAACCCAAAATCATCCGGCTCGATGGTAAAATCGGCTTTGCAGTTCTGACATTTTTTTGTTTCTTGTTTCATTTTACTTTTTACTTATATTTATGCGATAGCAGAGTTATAAGTATTTAGTTAAATATTACTTTCTTCTTGTTTACTTTCCTCCTCTAAGTTTTTTGCCGCAATATTTATAGAACTGTTAACCTCACCCCAGTCTGGTAACTCTTCTACGGACTTAATGCCCATATAGGAGAGAAGCTCGAAGCTTGGATAGTATATATAACGCCTGTTATCTTTCGAATCTATGTTTTTTTCTATAAGTCCACGGACGGAAAGCGCTCGCAGAGTAAAGCTAGAGTTCACTCCGCGGATGTAGTCAATCTCAGACCTACTGACACCATTTTTATAAAGAACGATAGATAAAGTTTCGAGTGAGGCTTTGGAAAGTTCTTTGTTTAATTCTTCTTTCTGCAGATCCTCAAAGAGCTTGCTGAGCTCAGGCGCGGTGCCGAGAGCAATTTCGCCATTCGTCTCCTGGAAAACTATTCCCCTGCCCTCCAGGCTCGCCCTGAGATTGGAAATAGCTGACTCGATGTCGCCTTTCGAAACTTTCAAAATATCGGCAAGTTTTTTCAGCGAGACCGGTTCGCCCTTAAAAAAAAGTACCGCTTCGATTTTTGATTCTAGATTCATGATTCCAATTTTTCGATGATTATGTCATTTTCATTTTGCGCAGCATCCAAGATCCCCTGCCGGATAAGCTCAAGCATTGCCAAAAAGCCGACGATCGTTTCTATTTTTTCTTTTCTGCCAAACATGTCCCGGAAACTGGTTTTAATTGTGCCGGTTATCCTCTCTGCTAAGCGCGCGATCATTTCTTCGATACTGATCACTTTTTTTATTTCCGCTTCCGGTAAAAATGTTTTTTTCGGCATAGACCCAAGAACGTCTTTAGCGAAAACCATCATCATGTCCTTGGTGATTCTTTCATCAGGCAAAAACACCAAAAATTCATTTTTGCGTTCCAGTAGTGGAAAAATCATTTTCTTGCCAAAATTATTTTTTATATTGCCTCCAAGTCTATTAAAAAGTTCATACAAGCGCAACCTCTCTTCTAGATTCCGGATGTCACCTTCTTCTTCCGTTGTGAGATTTAGGTTAGGTAAAAGAGATTTTGATTTAATTAAAATCAGAGTTGAAGCCACAAGAACAAAGCTGGAAATTTCCGCAGGGTTCGAACTACCTAATTTATTCATATATTTTAGGTAGTCTTCCGTAACACTAGCTAAAGATACATCGTTGATAAAAAGTTTTCGTTTTTCAATCAAATCTAAAAGTAGCCCAAATGGCCCTTCGAAATCAGCTGTTTTTATTTGATAAATTTGTCCTTGTTTTTCTTCTGCCACCCTTATATATTAGCATTTTTTGCAAAAAAAGATATACTGGCTACTATGAAATCTAACGCCGTCCGTCTGTCTAAAAATGTTATACCACTCGAATATGACATACAACTTCGCCCTGATTTGGAGAATTTTACTTTTGAAGGCATGGAAACTATCACTCTTTCTATTTTAAAACCAATAAAAATCATCATTCTACACTCGAGAGAACTCGAAATAGAAACTGCGGAAGTCAGACTTCCGCAAGAGAAAGTGTTTGCTAAAATTTTTTATAATGAGAAGGATGAAACGGCGACTTTTGTTTTTCCTAAAATTATCCCTGCAGGCAAAACAAGATTAAACCTTGTTTTTAAGGGAATACTAAACGATAAGATGCGCGGATTTTATAAAAGTAAATACACTATTGGAGAAAAAGAATATCATATGGCGACGACCCAGTTTGAGGCCACGGACGCCCGCCGCGCTTTCCCCTGCTTTGATGAGCCGGCGCACAAAGCAGTATTTAATGTGTCGCTCATTGTGTCAAAAGACAAAACGGCAATCTCAAACACATTGCCAGTTTCTGTTTTGGAGCATGAACCCGGATATCAGGTAATCCGATTCGCTTCGACACCCAAAATGTCGACCTATCTTCTCGCATTTATCGTTGGAGATTTTGAATATATAGAAGCAAAAACAAAAGACAAGAAATTAGTGAGAGTATTTAGTACCCCCGGAAAAAAGCATCAAGCCAAGTTTGCGCTCGAATGCGCCGTAAAAACTTTAGAATTTTATGAAAAATATTTTGACATCGCTTATCCTCTGCCGGTCTTAGATATGATCGCCATTCCAGACTTTCAATCAGGCGCAATGGAAAACTGGGGAGCAATAACATACAGGGAGTCCGCTCTTTTGGTTGACGAAAACCATTCCTCAATCGGAAACAAACAATGGGTCGCGCTCGTCATCGCGCACGAGATAGCGCATCAATGGTTCGGCAATTTGGTAACGATGGAATGGTGGACGCATTTGTGGCTCAATGAAGGTTTCGCTTCTTATATAGAATATCTCGCCATAGATAAACTCTTTCCTAAATGGGATATCTGGACTCAGTTTTCTACAAACGAATTAGGCGTTGCGCTCAGGCTCGACGCACTCCTTCATACGCACCCCATAGAAATACCTGTGCATCATCCAGATGAAATCGGAGAAATATTTGACGAAGTTTCATATTCGAAGGGCGCGTCAGTCATCAGAATGCTGGCAGATTATTTAGGTGAAAAAGATTTTCGTGACGGTTTACGGTATTATCTAAAAAAACACAGTTACAAAAACACCGAAACGCTCCACCTCTGGCAAGCGTTTGAAAAAATTTCTGGCAAACCCGTAGCGAGAATGATGAAAAATTGGACAAGCAAACCCGGCTATCCAGTCATTAAAGCAGAGATGAAAAACGAAAAAATTAATTTAACTCAAAAGAGATTCTTTGCGAGTCCTGTGTCTGCAAAAATAGCAAAGGATAAAACCAAGTGGGAAATTCCAATAGTTTTTGGAGAAAATAAAATAAATTTGGGTGAAGCAGGATTTTTCCGAGTAGCTTATTCTAAAGACCTGTTGGAAAAACTCCGCGCGCCTGTGCAAAATAAAAAGCTGAGCGCCCGCGACCGTCTGGGCATCGTGCGAGATCTTTTCGCTCTTGCTGAAGCTGGAACCATCTCCACTACAGATGCGTTAAAGTTCCTCTCCGCTTACCGAAACGAAAATAATTATACCGTCTGGGTGGAAATAGCCTCTGGTCTTGTTCGCTTAGAGCAAATACTCGCAAAGACTGGTATGAAAGCAAGGCTGGATAAATTTACTTTGAACCTTTTCTCCCCTCTTGTCCAAAAACTAGGCTGGGAAAAGAAAAAAGAAGAAGTTCATACTGGTGCTCTTTTACGTTCCCTTGCCATCTCACGCGCTGGCCGGGCGGGCAACAAGAAAATAGTTGCAGAAGCCAGAAGAAGGTTTGGTAAAATGAATCATATCAATCCGGATTTGCGAGATGCAATATATTCTATCGTCGCCACTTGGGGCGAAATGAAAGAATATCAAACTTTTATAAATAAATACAAAAATGAAGCCCTGCACGAAGAAAAAAATCGCATCGGCAATGCTTTGGGCAATTTTCAGGACCCAAAAATTCTGAAACTTGCTTGCGAATTTGCCTTCTCCACCGCTGTCCGAACTCAAGACACTATGAATATCCTCTCTTCCGTTGGAACGAATCCAGAAGGCCGCGATATTTGGTGGAACTCTGTCCAGAAAAATTGGAAAACCTTAGTCTCCCGTTATGGCGACGGCGGACACCAATTGGCACGACTGGTGAAAGCCATCAGTGGAAGCGCAGAAGAAAAACATCTCTCCTCTTTCAGAAAATTTTTCAGAACCCACGACGCCCCCGGCGCTAAGCGCGCCGTGGACCAAGTCCTCGAACGGCTCGAAGGCAACATCATATGGCTCAAGCGAGATAGAAGAATCATAGAAAAGTTTTTAAAAATTCTTGATTTACCTTAATTCTATAGAATAGTAGAATACTCCTTAACTTTTAAAAGTTACCGGCTTATTCGCACGAATAAGGGGTATATGAATTTTAGTTGCTCGCATTGATTTTAGCCGCGATAATAAAATCATTCTCGGATAAGCCGCCGATGGCGTGAGTCCAAAGTTCGAGGAGAACTTTGTTATAATTTATTTTTATATCCGGATGATGACCTTCTGACTCGGCGATTTCTGCCACATTGTTTACAAAATTTATCGCACCGATAAAATCCTTGAATTTATATTCTTTGGAAATTTTCTTGGCATCCCCGCTCAAATTCCAGCCCGGCACTTGGGTAAGATACTTCTCTGCGACAGGGCGATCAATCGGATCCACTCCCCCTTCGCACGGCACGCATTTTTTCTTTAGTAAATCCATGGTAATATTCTAGCATGAAATTAATAACCCCCTATGCCAATTCTTTCGGCCGAGCGAATATTGAAATCAGGCACTTCCCGGACACGGAATCTTATGTCAGAATACCGCAAATTAACTCTCTAAAAAATAAAAAAGTAACTATCTATCATAGGCTTTATCCCGAGCCGGAGAAAAGGTTTTTCGAACTTTTACTTATCCTCTCTCGCATAAAAGAAAAAACGAAGCAAATCGAATTATTCGTCCCCTACCTCCCCTACGCTAGGCAGAATCGAGAAAGCAAAACCGGTGAAACTATCAGCGCGGATGTGTTGTGCGCTCTTTTGAAAAATTTTGGAGTTAAAAAACTTATCACTTATGATTGCCATTTTCTACCGAGACCCGGAAATTTTAAAAGAAGCAGATTGCTAATAGAAAACAAGTCAGCCGGAAAACAGCTCGTCGCTTATGCTAGAAAATATTTTGCCAAAGAAAAATTTACGGTTATTTCTCCCGACGAGGGCTCTTCTTATTTTATAGAAAACGCGGAGGGGCATAAGAGGCATTCACTCCAAAAAAAACGTAAAAGAAATAGTGAACACGGCCTTGAAACTGAAATTCACAAAATAGAAAGTGAAACGGATGCAGAAAAGGATATAAGAGGTAAAAATGTCTGCATCCTCGACGACATCATCGCGACCGGCGGCACGATAATGCATGCTACTGCGCATCTAAAAAAACTTGGGGCCAAGAAAATAATCGTCGGCGCGACCCATGGAGTTTTTGTCGGAGACAAAATCGCGAAGAAAATACTGAAGCACTCTGAACACTTATTCGTTACCAACTCTATTGAGCAAGGAAATTTCCTTCCCGTAATTTCGCTATTTGATAAATACTAAAAACTAGGAGAATCGCGGCGACCCATTGGGTGGCGGAGAGAACGGTGTGGTTCACGATAAAATCAAGCAAAATAGCCACGAAAGGAAAAGTGAGTTCAAGAATAGTCGAGATATGAACCGGGGTTTTTGCCAAACCTTTGTAATAAATGAGTAAAGCCACCATACCGGTCGAAATAGCGATAAGCGCTAAAAAGCCAAATTGAGATATTCCTGGCATAGCTAGCGTAGATCCCATTTCAAATCCTGGATTTTGGACGCGTCCAAACATGAACAAAAATGGTAGAGCGACTAAGACAGTGATTAGAAATCTATAAAAAGTACTCACTTCCGCGCGAACTTTACCCAAAAGCATTTTTGAAAATGTAGTAGATGACCCCCAAGCAAAAGCGGCGCCAAGCGCGTAAAGAGCAGCAATCATCGTCCCCTCGCCTGTCGCTAAATTCACTACGCCATTTGGGAATGTCACAAAATATGCAGAAATAATAGCAAGCAATGCCCATTTGATATATCTTTGGTCGAGCTTTTCTTTCAAGAAAATCCGAGCGGTTGTAATGGCAAAGATTGGTTGTAGTTTTTGTAAAAGAAACACCACAGAAATTGAAATAAAATGAACTTTGCCAAGCGCTGTGGTAAACCAAAGTGTGCCGAAAAGTCCGCTTAAAATTGCAATCAGAACAATCAGCCACCATTCGCGTTTTGTGAGTCTAGTCTCTAGAACATACTTATAAACAAACGGCGAGAGAATTATCAAACCAATCAAGTGTTCGAAAAAAATTATTGTAATCGGTGGAAGTGTGTATAAATGCTGGCGGATGAGCCCGTCAAAGGCCCAGAGAAATGCTGCGATGATGATAAAGATGGGACCTGTGTAATTTTTTAACATTGTTCTAAATCTTTTTTTATTTGAATAATCAATTCCTCCTCCGTGTCAAATTTTTTGTATTCTCTCAAAAATTTTTTTACAGTAAGCATCACTTCTTTGCCATAAGCATCCTCCTCATATCCTATCAAATGCGCTTCGACTTTGCCATCCGGGTTGATCAGTATCCCGGCGCGATAATTATTTTCATTTAATTTCGCCGTCCCCGCGTAAACGCCGGCCGCAGGCAA
>Ga0209542_10012044_pt1 | contig 15231 bp, 14 predicted proteins | sample RifCSPhighO2_01_FD_184028 | JGI IMG/M metagenome (GOLD analysis project Ga0209542, IMG submission 184028) | Soil microbial communities from Rifle, Colorado - Rifle CSP2_plank highO2_0.1 (SPAdes) (version 2) | ecosystem: Environmental > Terrestrial > Deep subsurface > Rock core/Sediment ...
AGAGCAAGATCCTTAGGACCACATGAGCCCACGCACGAAGGGCCAACTTCTCCAGAGTTTAATGAAGCAATAGCAACATCAGCACAAGAATTCTCGGAGATTGTAAGACCGTACCTCTCCACACGGCATTTTGAAATAGCTGAAATCATAGCTATGGCCGATAATGATCTTACGATTGCCATCTCTTCAACACCCTACGAACTGCTGCCAGGGAAGCTACGGGCAACACCAAGATATCATTTTGCAACGGCAGATCAGCTATTATCATCAGCATCATTCTGGACGGTAGAAGGACAGCGGGAAGAACATCAGGGACAGCTGGAAGATCATCAGGAAGAGCAGAAGAACATAGCGCTAACTGTCTATGATATCCTCAGAAAATGCCCTTATGATGGCACTGTCCAATGCGCTCCTTCTGGAATCTACTTGCCGAGCGATGATCTCCTGCCTCATCTTGATCTCATGAAAAAGATGATGGAACAGCTTGGCAGCGAAGCGCTAGAACAACTCTGCATAGAAAGACAGCGCTGGACCAGCAGCAGAGATAAAGCAGCGCAACGAAACTATCGAACACGAGTAACGGAAATGATGGTGGAGAAAGGATTGACCAGACCAATAGAGCTTTTTTAATGGATGAATGAAGACTCCTGAAGCACATCAAATATCTCTTTTGCACGATCTTGATCAACATTCTTTAGGATCTCTAAATACTTCTTGCCTAAAGCAATACTTTCCTGACAATCAGCAGAGCAAGGAAAATGACTTATCAAAACACAATCTTGTTCACGCTGAGATATATTGGTAAACGGGTTTGATGAAACTATCTGAGGATTAGGATTAGCAGCAGAAAAATGAGAAATAAAATACTCCACGCAGCAAGAAGGATAGCCCAACAATAACCCTAACCTTTGGTCATCATGAAGAGTCTCATACAACAATCCTTCATGTGCTTTTATTTCATCTTTAGAAATATAAACAAAGACCATTCCAAGACGGGGATTATCTAAGTCCAGCCGAATGCCTTTGTTGGAGAATCTATTCCCATCAGCTAAAACAACCTTAAATGGCGACTCTACGATGAAGAGCTTGTTGGCAGAACAGAATTCTTTGACCTTCTGTAATTCTGAGCTATAAAATCCCTGCCGGACAACATCCTTTGCATCATAAAGAAGACAAAGGATTTCCTGCACCTTCGTCTTCGATCCAAAAATAGGTAAAAGCTCTCCAACCCCCATAATGAGCTAAGAGACAATAGAGTATATATTCTTTTTCCCCAAGATATTTATAATCAGACACCCTTCACTGAAACATGAGAGCTGTTTATGTGCTAGAACATGCCGGATGGGACGATGAGAAGAATGATGTTACGAATGGAGGCCTGCAAGAATGCCTTGCCCTCAAACAACGCCTTCCCCAGTTTGATCTGATCATCTGCTCACGGGCATACCGCAGTAAGAGAACGGCAGAACTAGTTACTGGCAAAAAGCCACACGTTGATGGAAGAGCTGGTGGCTTAGATGTCTATGGCTGGTGGGGAGACCAAGAACCAAAGCAACCCCTTCTCCCCGGCCAATATGATGATCATGCTGGTTTGCCCATTCATCATCTTCCTGCTAAGAAAGATGGAGAACAGCTTATAGAACTTATCCGTGACCTCCACGAGCAGCTGCCAAGAGACGGCAAAGCCTTGATCATTTCTCATAACCGCAACATGATTGCCGCAGAAGCGATTATGAACAAAGAAAAATATGTATCAGATGACAAAGTCTTTGGAGAATTGCAAGGTTTTGTAGTTAATGATGATGATAGCCTGCAAAGCTCTGAAGAATTGTTTTAATGATGATAAGAAATGAGCTCGCAACCTCTTAACAAATATTTTGCTATCCCCTTCCCACTCTATTCCTTGGCTTCCCTCTTTTGATGCTCTTGATGTTCTCCAGAGTAATATCTAAGATCCTCTGCAGCGCCTCTTTGGTGTTAAACGCATTATGTGGGGTGACAAGAACATGAGGCATCTGCAGAAGGATATGGTTTTCTAGAAGTGTGGAGAGATTACATTCTTTTTGTCCCGCTTCAGTCAGCAGCTTGACTTCCTCACACATATGGTCTTCCTCTTCCAATACATCCAAAGCTGCACCAGCAAGATGATGATTTTTTAATGCCTGGACTAAAGCATCCGTATCCACGATCCCACCACGGGCAGTATTGATAAGATACGCTCCTTTCTTCATCAGCAAAAATTCTTTCTTTCCTAGGAGATGATGAGTATGCTTGTTGTAAGGAACATGGATGGTGACTATATCAGAACTGCCCAAGAGCTTTGGCAAAGAAACATATTGAAACCCAAGCTTTGCAGCTAACTTCCTATTAGGATAAAGATCAAACACGACCACTTTCATCTGAAATCCTTGAGCTATTCTTGCCACATGCTGGCCAATGTTCCCACAACCAATAATTCCTAACGTCTTCCTCTGAAGATCAAAGCCACGCAGCGCTCTAGGGTGAAGGCTGCCTCTCTTTTCCTGCTCGATGGATGGCAACAATTTCCTACTCATGGCCAAGAGCAAAGCAAAGGTATGCTCCGCAACCGTATTTTCACCATAACAAGGAACATTGCAGACAACAATCCCTTTTTTTTTACATTCTTCAATATCAATATGGTCAAAGCCTGTGCTCATCGTAGCAATGCCTCTCAACTTCGGCAATGCACGTATAACATCAGAAGAAACAGGTGAATCGACAAAAACGACGAGAACCTCGACATTCTTCATTTTGGCTAACGAGCCTTTAGTCATCTTTTTCTCAGAAAAGAAAATATCATCGTTAGGAAAAGATCTCTGGATCAACCCCTCTTCAGATGCTTCCACACCAAAAAAAGCTATCTTCATTTTTTCTATCGCCTACCCTATTGGCTGCCTCAACCATCATCTCAGGAAACGATAACATCCATCGTTTCCGTGGTATAAATACCATCAACAATGACACACTTTCCGGGTTTAGTGAACGTGTAAGAATAACTCTCCCCAGGATCATAAATGTCACTCTTGATGTCACGGCAAGCCATCGTGCCGATAATCATTCCATCTTTAAACCGCCCGCTGCGCGTATTCAGCCACTGGACAGTCTCTCCCACCTTGATGCTTATATCTTCTTCTGGAAATCCTCCTTCAATCAATTTGACAATATGCACTTTTTGCTGATTATCTTCTACTTCAGCGGCAGCATCTGTCTGCTGAGCATCATCACTATTTCCTTCAGCAGAAGCATCATTAGTCCCTTCACCTGATTCCCCATCATCAGCACCGTCGTCAGTATTGCCCTCATTCGTCTCTTCATCTCCACTTGCTATGTCATCAACATTTACTTTCGCAAAGACTTCCACTTCAGCACCCTCAGCATCATCATTCTTATTGAATAAGCCAAATGCTTTTGCTGCTGTTTTTGCAAACCAAAATTTTACTTTGTTGCTAAACCCAACTGCTTTATAGGTTAGTTTCTTATCATCCAATGCTTGTTTGATGACAGAGAATTTATCTTCCCTGGTAAGAATCGCTTCAATGGTATCTTCATCAGTGGATATTGTTAACGTAGGATCTTTCACTTCTGCCACGATCAAATTCTTAATTTTCCCCTGCTCTGTCACTATCCCTACAACCAAATCTTCCCCATCATTCTGAAGGATGTGCAGATTTATTTTTTGATCACCTAAAAAAGAAGATGCTGGCTTTGGTATCTCCTGGCCTTGAAGCTCCTGCCCAAAGTGATTGATCATTTCTGCTAAATCAGGCTTAGCCATAGCAAAAGGAATAGAAAATAGTACCAAAATCACAACAAAGAGCCATAATCTCATTGACACGATAACTGATGACTTCATTCTGTTTTCCATCTCTACTGAAAATACCATAGCCCTCTTAAATCTTTCTGTGGGACATTTAGCCAACAACAAGCTAAATAAACCACAAGGATCTAGAAACCAAGGCTAATTCGCCTTAAAATCCCTCAAAATATGAGTAACTACTTTAAAATACTAAATTGCCGAAAGGTTTAAATATTGGTGCCTATTTTAAAGTGGTAAACATCTATCACCTCTTTTTCCCCAGCAAGTTTCTTCGGAGACTTGCAGGGGTTTTTATAATCACATAAGACCAGTTCTTGCTAAACTAATCTTTATCTAAACAGAAGAACAAAACATCATTTACTTCCTCTTCACCACCCACATCACCACTATCCCTAAAATGACACCCAAAAGCAAATACCCCCATTTCTCATCGATGCTGCTGTTCAAGAAGCTGTTATCCATCCGTAGAAACATCTTCTCTTCCGGGAAATAAAACCCTAAGTCCGACATCTCTAAGGCATATTCCAGATAAACAAGGGCAGTAAATTTATCTTCTAAAGCTAAAGAATTCGCGTACTGGTAATACGAATATCCTAAGATAGGGAAGGTATTTTCCTGACTGTTCTCAAAGATGATCCGCTCCACTGCTTTCTTCTTGCTTTCCAGAAAGCGATCCAAATCCTCTTCCGTTATCCCTAATGTTCCTAATATAGCATTAGCATCAGCTTTCGCCTGTGATGCGGTAATCAAGCACAGCTCAAATTCCTGATCCATGAAAGCGCGCTGCGCCTGCTCCATTTTTTCTTTGATTCTTCCTAAATTCATCTCCCCGATGAACAGGGAAACATACTGATAACGCTCTTCGCTTTCTGAAATTTTATCACTGCAAGACTTTTGCAGAGTCTCTTTATTGAGCGCATATTCCTTCCCATCCATCAAAAAGAATTGCTTCCAGGAAACGGCAGAATAATAGCGCTCTTCCGCATAAGCTAACGTTCTAGCGCTATCCTGTTCTTCACCACTGCTGGCATTAAAGGACACATTCCATTTTTTTACCTGCTCCTTAGCATCATTCAGCCGCTCTTTCACCACCATGAATGTCTGTAGATCGCTTATCGTCGTTATCTCCACAGCATCAACTTCTTGCTCAAGGGCACTTATTTTTCGGTCTAAAGCTTGGAATAGCCGAAGATATGTAGATGAGGAGATATTTTTTTCATGATAATATATTCTTTTCAATTCAATGTTGTTCGTGAAACAAAAGCTTGCTGCAGAATAATAATCACCATCTCTGCTGGCATTCTGAGAACTCTCCCTGCTTTTGGCAGCATTATCTTGTAATGTTTTATTGAAAGGGATGCCACTTCCTCCAATTTCAGTGATGATATTCTTATTCCGTTTACATAATACGTCTGCAAGGTCCTGCATGATCATAGAATATTGCGGATTTTCAGTGAGCTCTACATCCTTGCCGTTAAAATCTATTCCCGTAAGATGAAGCATCACCTCATCAAGATCAACCACTTCAACCATCTCGATGCTCAGATTATTTTTAGCATAACCTTGTAAGTCCAACGACATATTGCTTTCATTGAGATTATCTTCAGCCGTTCCCACGGCAACTAAAACTTTTGTCAATCCAGCTTTTGATGCCGCTTCTAACTTCCCTTTAACTCCGCCAACTGGTCCGACAACACCACCAGAATTGATCGTAGCAGAGATCGTCATCTTTTCATCATAATCTAAGTCTAACATAGCAATGGTTGTCAAGGCAGCTATCGCTGCACCAGCAGAAGGACCACCGATAATGTTGGAGGTTGCTTTGATGGTGAAGATAAAATCATATCTATCACAGTCTAATTTGAAATGATTGCAGGCAATATCTTTAGCGAACCTTGTAGATATTTGTGTGTCTAATTTTGTCAAGGGCACGGTTTCCAGAAAGACCCGACCAGAACCTTCCTTTAACTCCAGAAACAGATCTGCATCACTTCCTTGATATTCCCCTTCAACTTCCTGCACAGCTAACAGCTTGAGATGATACACTTTCGGAGATTGAGCTAACGCTAAAGCAGAAAGCAACACTAATATTATTATAAAAAATACACCTCTTCTCATAAGCCCCTCACTAAATAAAAGAAAGAAGAACTATTCTTATAAATGTTTCTTTAGCAAGCATAACCAGCAGCAAAAATAGCACTTCCCAAAAATAAGCCCACCACACTTTATCTCTGCAGCCTTTTCAACACTTCATATGCCTTCAGGACATACTGTTCATCTACATAAATCAGCAATTCAGGAGTTGCCGTAAGAAGCTCCGTGATAACAATATCATTCACCGCTAACTCTTTTGCAACGGTAGAAATTATCCCTATTTCATCTATTGCAACATCAGGAAAAATCATGCTGATCTCTGAAAGGTTCTTGTATTTTTTCTTCAGGTGAAATTTATGGAGTATCTCCTTTAATGTTCCTTCTTTTTCTTCATCAAGAAACACTTTGATGCTCGACGATCCTACCACAATCTTTAACGTATCACCTTTATCATAATTGGTATGGGCAATCAGCTTATCTAAAGTGCGAACAAGCTCTTTTTCCTTATCAAAATCAAAGATGATCACTCGATCTTTAACATTTATTTTAATATCTTTAAAAATAGCCTTGTTCTTCTCTTGAATCTTCTTAAATTCGAATCTCCTCAGCATAGCCACAACTGCTTCTCCTTGGTTCCCCTTAGCCATGCCTTCCTTTACCAATCGCCTCGCCAGAGACCTCCGATTGATCAAGCCGTTTTGATAGCATGTTTCCACTTCAGGATTTCTGCTGAGGTAGCGACGGAAGTCTTGTTCTATTTGTGACATTTTTATCTAGAAAGTGCCTAATAGTTATAAATTATTCTAAAGATGACATTAAGATTAAGTAACTCCTAGTCGTATCTCCACCGATGATGAAGTCAATAACCCAGAGTGATTGTCGGTGGCCTTCTCAGCCCAGAATTAACTGCTGAAGACCTAGAGAAGAAAACTTTTTTTGGGGTAGGATTTGGCACAGGAAAACAACGCTTACCAATAGATCTCCTTCCAATTTACCTCCTAGGATATTTTATTCCAGATTACACCTTGTTTATTGTGGATGAATTTCTCCGCATGAACCAGAAATGTCAAGAGCAGATATGTTCAGAAAAAAATGAGGATATAGAAGAAGGTATAGGACGGCTCTTAGATACTTTGGATAGTTTCAGAAAACTCTATCAGTTTTGCCCAGAAATTCTTTATAGCTCAAAACTTATGCAGACGGCACAATACCCCTCAGTGTTTGACCAAGTTAAAAGAAACTTGGAAAAAAAAGGATTAGAAAGTGCGGCTGCAAGGATAGTTCCAGAACATCGTAAAGCAGCTGCTAGAGATTATCCCACTCATGAATTTTCTTGTGTACAGCATTTAGCTGAGCAAGGATTTGAACAGAAAATCGGACCTACCAGCGAAAAAGCATATGATGAGATTATGCAGGCATTGGAAATTCCAATAACATTTAGATATATGCTAGATTCATTTGCTCTTGCAACTCCACATACAGATAGAGTTGTTCCCTATATACCCGGTTCTAGAGGCCCTAATAACGGACAACGGTTGTATGTTGATGATAATATCAAGAGAGTCAAAGGAGTCCTCTATGGCAGTTGTCCTGATGCACTAAGGTATATGGCTAGAATTGCTTCTGCAAGCGGAATTCTCCTTGGACAACGATTTCTTGCAAAGGAAGAGCTCGATGCTCTTACGGGAAGAAAATTGACAAAAGAAACTGTGGGGATGGTCATAGAAAATATCTATAATCCCTTGATGGAAGGAAGAACATGCAAGGACTAAAAATAGGAGTTTTAGGAGGTATCGGTCCGGAAGCTACAGGATATTTTTATACTCAATTTATCAAAAGATTACAAGATAAGAGGATTATCAACAGCAATGCTGATTTTCCTCAAATAATTATCAATAGTATTCCTGCTCCAGAATTAATTTTTGACAGGATAACAGAGAATGATCTAGAACCTTACTTAATAGGATTAAAAGATCTTGAAAAACATAGCCCTGAGATTATAGTGATGGTTTGTAATACTATCCATCTTTATTATGATTTTTTAACAGAAAGAACCAACACTACAATTATTGACTTGAGGAAGATTGTGGAGAGACATTTAAAGAAAAATAACATTAAACGTGTAACTGTTGTCGCAACCTCCAGCTCATTATCGTTAGGTTTATATCATTTTCCAGAGATTACTTATCATAATCCTTCTCCAGAAGAGCAGAAAGAATTTAGCCAATTAATTTTCAAATTTAATCAAGGGATTGATAAAGAAGAGCAAATCCAAAGAGTTAAAAAGATTGTCCAAGAACATCTAAAGGAAGAATCCCAGGCAGTTTTACTGGGGTGTACAGAATTTGCAGTGATGCTAAATGATCTTGATATCCCAAAGATAAATACCATTGACCTATTAATAGATTATCTCATTGATTATATTCTAGAATCAAGGAATAAAAAGAGGTTCACAGCAACTTAATCCTTTTCGCTTCAGTGTATCGAAGATGAACTTTCTTCTTTGTCTTAACGTGCTGTAATGAAATATTCTTAGCCAACCCCGTTACTACATACTCTTCACCGTGATAAGTAACGGCATCATTCTTCTTATAATCCACCCCTCTAAATAAGACCGTCACCCGATAGACTTCCTTCCCTTTCAGCTGGGTATGCAATGAAGCAGTCGTTAATAATTGGCCGCCGAATTTCTGCTGAAGTTTTTTTCCCAGAGATTTTGTAAACTGATTATCGATAACATAATAATCCCAGCCATTCTTTTCCTTAGAGATTTTTGTTATAGGCATCTTTACGCGCTTGATTTCCTGCGTCACAAAGTCTATCACTTCCTGTGAAACTTCTCTCAGCTGCAGAATAGCTTCATAATACAACGGATGCTTCCCTTCCAATGAGCGTACCATAATGAGAGAATCATTCAAGTCTTTTTTAATCTTTGGTTAATTTGTATGTATTAAGTTCGGTCAAAATAGTGGCTTGGTCAAGAGGGAAAATTCATTAAGAACTTTGTAAAACAAGGCTAGTTGCGAGACCATTTGCTTAAACTTATGGTTTTTCAGATTATTTCTACTTAAAGTCTCGCTGAATTTTCCGACCTGCCACTATTTTTGTTGTAAAACTTAATACATACGTTAATTTAACGGCGCTTTCAAACGCATAAAGTCCACGTAATTCAAAAAAGCTTGCCCACAATAGCGCTCTTCTCCATTTGCATTTTCCATCAATTTTGGGGAAGAAGGAACAACCATCCGCCCAACATGAAAGCCAGCCAACCGAGAAAAAGGAGTGTCATACTTTCCCTCAATCAGATGTATTGCTCCATTCATCAAAAACTGGTCAAGATGCATCTTACTTACTGAACTAATATTCTCACTTTCTTTTTTTTCTACACAATACGTTCCTAAAACCCCTTGAATTTCTGGTGGCCCCTCTAAACGATAACTTACCCTTAAACTATGCTGATCCTCACTCGGCACTGAAGAAGAAGATGAAGAAGAAGAAGAAGAAGAAGCGGTGGTAACCATATTCCTGCTAGTTGGAACAGGAAGCCTTTCCTGCTGAACTGGTGCACAAGCCACCCATAAGGCTGCTACCAAGAGTGATAATTTGCTCATTTATCTTTTCTAGGGGCTTTTTTTATAAAATTTACCTTCCTAATTGAAATACCTCAAAAGCTTTTTAAATCAACTGTAAAATCATAAATTCATGTTAACTCCCGCAGCAAAAGCAGAACTGGAAAACCAGCATTATCGTATTGTCGGCAGCCATTCCGCGGTCAAGACCTGCGGCTGGACCAAGAATATGATCCGGGGAACAGGTGGCTGTTATAAACTCAAATTCTATGGCATCATGTCTCACCAATGCATGCAGATGACCACTTCTATCAGCTGCGCCAATCGCTGTACCTTCTGCTGGCGTGGATATAAAGCTCCTGTATCAAAAGAATGGAAATGGGAGGTTGATGATCCCCAGAAAATATTTGAAAAAAGCGTGGAAGCGCATCATTCCCTGCTCGTCGGATTTAATGGTTCAGCATCAGCAAATAAAGCATTGTATGCCGGCTCAAAGCATATCAAGCATGTTGCCTTGTCATTGACAGGAGAACCGATCATCTATCCCAAGATGAATGAGCTGCTGCGGAGATTCAACAAAGAAGGGATTTCAACTTTTATCGTAACCAATGGCCAGTATCCTGAACAGATTCAGGATTTAGCGCCAGTCACACAACTCTACGTCAGTATGGATGCTCCCAATAAGGAGCTGATGAAACAAGTAGATTTACCTTTGTTTTCAGACTTCTGGGAACGATTCTTGGCATCACTTGATGCTTTAGCGCAACGGAAAGATCGAACATGCGTAAGGTTAACCATCATCAAAGGCATCAATGATGTTGGCTTTGAAGAATATGCTGAATTGATCAATAGGTCAAATACGGATTTTATTGAAGTGAAAGCTTACATGCATGTCGGGGAATCAAAAGAACGATTACAAAGAGAGAATATGCCTCTCCATGAGGAAGTCGTCAACTTCTCTAAAGCATTGGCAAAACGGCTGGACAATTATGAACTTGTTTCTGAACATATCCCATCACGAGTAGTGATGTTCGCCAAAAAGAAATTTAAAGTTAACGGAACATGGAAGACGTGGATCGATTTTAAGAGATGGCATGAGTTAGTGAACTCCGGAGAAAAGTTTGCTGTTGATGATTATCTAAAAAACACACCTCAAGTAGGAATTTCTGGAAAAGGTACACTGGACAGCTTACCGAAAGAAAAGCAGAAAATATTCACTGATGAAAAGACGGCAGAATTAAGCTTTTATGAGTGAATCAGGGGATTATGATTGGGGTTATGAGATTCTATAAATTCTATAAATTCTAGTTATCAGAAACAATCCCTGCCTACTAAACAATCCCTCCTCTTCCTGTCCGTGGATGGAGAGGATGCCCTTCATGCTGCCAAAGATATAACAGATTATGTTCTTGGATATATCTTGTAGTTAAAACATCGTTAGGATCTTTTCCTTCTTCTAAGGCACGAGCTGCCTGAGCCATGACAAAGTTGATGAAGAGAACTTGTGAACAGCCAGCTAACGGCTTCAACCGTTCAACAGCGCGATCATCGGCATTTGTCAGAACAAGATGGTCGATTGCCGGATCCTGCAGAACGCTTAAGGCCGTTGCTTCCAGATTGCTTCGGGAAGCATAAACCAGCACTTTTCTGGGTCTTCCCGGAATATTTACACGAAGATTGGCAGCAGGATTTCCTCTGATTGCACTAATGTTACTTCTTACCGTTCCTGCTGAACGAATAACATCATCAACAACAACAACATCCATCCCATCAATCCCCCTGCTGAGTTCAAGACCATAAGAGGAAGCTAACACTAATTCCTCAATATTTGTACCATCGGCAGCCCTAACTTTATTCAAGATCGCTTTTGAAGCATTTGGTAAACCAATAGTACCATGAACGGCATTGACGAAATATTCTATTCCCGCATCTGGACCCATAAACACCAAATTTCGTCCACCATCCGAAAGATCTAATCCAAAATTCTTCTCTCCAAACTGAAGGAGCATGGCAGAAAGGACGGGAGCAAGGTCAACATGAGCAAATTTCAATTGATATCTCATCGTCGAGCCACTGGCAACAGCAGCACGAGACATAGGCTCATAATGATCATTGATTGTGCTTATCCAACGATAGACATCCGTAGGAGAATGGTTATGGGGAGTAACAATAGCATCAACACCGGAATTCAACAACATGATCAGATGCTGTGCTAATAATGGCGCCTGCCCATCATATCTCTTCCTATCTTTTTCTCCCTGCATCCGCGTATGCCCAACGTCATGGACACCACGCTCTTGAGCACTATAATTTAAGGTATACGCTAAAACAACGACAGCTTCAGCACCTTGATATTTCGCAGTAAAAGCTATCTGCCCCAGCTTCGTTGCTAAATCCTGAGGGGTATAATCTCCCGTCAGATTATGGACCAAATAGACTACTTTCCCCCGTAAGCCGTAACCATATTGAGGCTGGTCATCAGCAGAAGCATAGCCTGCTCTAAAACGGTCAAAAGACTGAAGTTTAAATGTCGGCGTCACTTCGCCATCAGACCATTCTCTCACCGTCAACAGTAAATCCGGTGAAGAGCCGCTTAAGCCGACGTGCTGAGCTACCCGTCGAGCGTCTAAAGCATAGCCACGGTCAGCAACCACAACTCTATCTTCTAATGGAACTGGACCATCGCCCAAACGGTAATGAGAAAGATGGGGCATCAAGGCAAGGGACATGTTCTGCTCAACAGCAGAAGTCCTATTTATCTTTTTCTGCTTTTTCAGGTATATATTTAAGATACAGTATACCACAAATATCCCCCAAAAACCTTATAAAAGCCCCCTTGTACTTTCCTTCTATGGCTAAAAAGGACATGAATGAAGAAGAATTACAGCAGAAATACCACCATTTCAAGCAGATCCAGGAACATCTGGAACAGCTCTCCCAGCAAGCTGAACTGATGAATGAGCGAAATGCTGAATTGGCAGTAACTAAGGAATCACTGGAAGAGATTAAAACAACAAAAGAGAAGACAGAGATTCTTGCACCTCTGGCAGATGGCATCTTCATGAAAGTAGAATTGCGAGATCGAGAGAACTTGTTAGTCAATATTGGAGCTGATACGGTTGTTGTTAAAACCGTTGATGAGGTCATTGGGCTTATCGAAGAGCAAAAAAAGGAATTATCTCTGAAGATTGTGCAGTTGGAATCGATCATGCAGGAGATGCAAGGTCAGGCGCTAGCCATCTATCAGCAAGTTGAACAACACTTGGAGAAATGATCATGTTTGCCAAGCTTAAAGAAAAACTGAAAGAGAGACTCTCTATTTTTTCTAGGAAAACGGTTGAAGAAGCTGAAGAAAAGACAGCAGAAATAGTTGCTCCAAAAACCGTTGTGGCTAATACTCCTAAAGCATCACCTCGAAAACCCTCTGCAGAAGACCTTCTCCTGGAATCGATTAAGGAAGATCAGAAAGAAATAAAAAAAGATACCGAGAAGAAGGTTGAAAAGCCTGTTCAGGAAGTAAAGAAGAAAGAAGAAAGAAGGAAGCAAGAGAAAAGAGAGGAGAGGAAAATAGTACCTTCCAAAGAATACCCTCTTCCAAAAAAAGAAGAAAGACAGGAAAAAGAACAGAAGAAAAAGGAAACTACGGTCCTTTCCAAAAAAGAGGACGAAGATTCACTTCAAGAATCAGCTCCTAACCGTGATGACGAAGGTCTTATCAACGAAGCATTGGAAGAAAAGGCTGCTCTTGAAGAAGAAAAAGAACCTGCCAAAAAAGAACAGCAACCACACATCGAAGAACAGGAAGAACAGAAAGAACCGGAAAAAAAATCATTCTTCTCCAAGATAAAACAGGCTTTTACCACAAAAACTATCTCTGCAGAAAAATTCAATGAACTCTTTTGGGACTTAGAGGTTACCTTGCTAGAGAATAACGTTTCCGTTGAAGTGATTGAAAAAATAAAAGAAGACTTGAAAAAAGAACTTGTTGACAAGCCTTTGCCTAGAGATGTTGAAAGCAAGATCGAAGAGACGTTACGGCAAACCTTGTCTGAAATCCTTGATGTTGCTAGCATCGATCTCCTATCCAAAATCAAGGACAAAAAACCTTTTGTCATCGCTTTCTTTGGCATCAATGGTGCGGGAAAAACAACATCTATTGCCAAAGTAACAAAATATCTCCAGAGCAAAGGAAAAACTGTCGTTCTTGCTGCTTGCGATACCTTTAGAGCCGCCGCTATCCAGCAATTGGAAGAGCACGCCCAGAAATTGGGAGTAAAAATCATCAAGCAGGATTATGGTTCAGATGCAGCTGCTGTTGCCTTTGATGCTGTTCGTTATGCGGAGAAGAATAAGATTGATGTCGTTTTGATTGATACGGCAGGAAGGCTGCACAGCAACACGAATCTTATGGCAGAATTAAAAAAGCTGATCAAAGTGGCGAAACCAGACCTAAAGATTTTCGTCGGTGAATCTATCACCGGAAATGACTGTATCGAACAAGCTAGAACTTTTAATGAGGTAGTGGAACAGGATGGGGTGATCTTAACTAAGGCCGATGTTGATGAGAAAGGAGGAGCGCCATTATCTATTTCTTACGTTATTAAAAAGCCGATCTTATTTCTAGGAGTAGGGCAGAGATATGAAGACCTTGAGCCATTTAACAAGGAAAAGATGCTTCAGCGATTAGGATTCTAAGGGATAGGCTAAGGATAAGTTGATGCATCAAGACCATATGGTAGAATAATGATATTCTGCTACCATTATGCATTTAAAGAGCATCCTTCTTTTCCGGCAGATGGGATTGCTGGCACTGTTAGGAGAACCTTACTTAGCCGGACATTCTTTAGATGAAGGGATAGAAGCGATTGAACAACTATTTCTTCAGGGATTACAAGAGCATGGTCAGCCTATCTGTTCAACGTTAGATATCCTTGGAGAAGAAGCAAAAACAAAAGAAGATGCAGAAAGAAACATTCTCCACTATCAAAATGCCTTGGAAGCATTAGGTAGATTACGCGTTGCCCATCTCCCAACTGCCAATGAGCATGGAATTCGCTCCCCCTTTACCGCTTCGCTAAAACTTTCCGCAATAAGCACGAGCGAAAGGTATAACGGGCAATTAAGCATTGATCAACAGGCATTACAACAACACCTCAAATTAGTTTTGGATATTGCAGACCTCAATGATATCCCCTTAACGGTGGACATGGAAGATCATCTCTGGACAGAAGTCACCTTAGAACTGGCAGCAGATTTTTGGAGCCATGGAAGAAATGTAGACATTGTACTCCAATCCTATCTTCATCGTACCTTAAATGTTGGTAGGGACTTTGATAAGTACATTGACCAAGCATATCCCCTTCCTCGGGAAGAGACCACTATCCGTGCTTGCCGTGGGATTTATCGTGAGCCAAAGGATGTTGCCGTCTCCAGCGTTAAGGAAGCAAAAGTGAGATTGTATTATCTTGTAGACCGTCTTCTCCAGGCAAAGTACCATGTGGGCATTGCCACACATGATCCCAAGCTTGTTGAAAAAATTAGGAAAGATATTCTTGAAAAGAGAAATGTTCCAAAAACACAATATGAATTACAGGGATTAAAAGGAGTGTATAGTTTTGCTGACAGTATCATGCCTCCAGCCTTAGCTGCCGGAGAAACGGTAAGGATGTATATGCCTATGGAGATGGAACGAGGAGCCGGAGAACCATATATGAACCGGCGCGTCATGGC
>Ga0209542_10012045_pt1 | contig 15230 bp, 15 predicted proteins | sample RifCSPhighO2_01_FD_184028 | JGI IMG/M metagenome (GOLD analysis project Ga0209542, IMG submission 184028) | Soil microbial communities from Rifle, Colorado - Rifle CSP2_plank highO2_0.1 (SPAdes) (version 2) | ecosystem: Environmental > Terrestrial > Deep subsurface > Rock core/Sediment ...
TTATTTCTTCGTGGGTCGGCCCGAGAGCGAAATCAATTTTGGAATAATGGCTGGTGAACCGGAAAAGCGAATCAAGAGTTTCCCATCTTCCGGTTTTCTGCCAATTTTCTTTTGGCTGGAGAGATGGCATCAAAAGTTCCTGTCCGCCGGCCATTTCCATTTCGTTTCTTATGATATTTTCTATCTTATTCATCACTCTTACGCCCAGCGGCAAAATAGTGTAAACTCCCGCCATCAGTTTGTCTATAAAGCCGGCGCGGATAAGCAAGCGCGCGTTCAAAGACACTTCGTCTTTGGGCGCTTCTTTCCTAGTCTTCGGCAATAATTTAGATTGCAACATCACCCCTTATGATATTGGCAAAAAGGCGCAAGGTCAATATATTGGATAAAAAAATGCCGCTATCCAATAGATAACGGCAAAAAGGTTTTAAAAAAGATGGGGTTGGATTAAGCGACTTAAACTTCAACAACTATCGGCTTATTTTCAGAAATATCTGGAAGTATGTAAAAGGTGCCATTTTTCTTATTTATTTTAGTTAAAAAATCAATCAGTTGCGGCCATTTTTCAAACTTGGGACAATATGTTTTTTCTCCATTCCTAAAACAAAAATCCTCATATACCCGATATGTCCTTAAAAATCCTCGTCCTGCACGAAAAACAATGGCTATTTCATGAATATCAAAGCAAAAGTCATTAACTCGCAACAAACGGATATCATTTTCAATGTCTAATATGTAAGGATTTCCCCCTCGTCTTCTTATGGGAATTTCTTGCCGATAAATCTTATTTCCGGATTGTGAGAAGTTCTGTAATGGGTTAATATTTTTTTCCTTATCTACCTTAAACCCCCAGATATTAGATTTGGCGTTGATAATAATCGAAATATTTTTACCCATAGCCAACTCAGGAATATAACCAGCATCATCCCATATTACAGACACACCATCAACTAGCGCTTGAATATAGACCTCTAAATTCCCCATTTTACAACCCTCCTTTTTTGTTCAATTTATTAAAATGTAAAAGTCCTGCACTTAATAAGCCCGCCTTATTAAGTATTTTTATGCTAGCATATTGAAGTATTTTGTCAAGATTTTGTAAATCATACGCTTATTTATGCTGGAGCAAAATAAGCGTATGATTTTAATTTTCCTGTTTTTTGTTTTTTATTCTTGCGTTTAAAACAGCTTCAAAATATCCCGATAGGTTACCATCAGCATCAGTGTCAAAAGAATCGCCATGCCGGCGCCGTGGACGACGGAGCTTATTTTCGGACTGACGGGCGAGCCTTTTATTTTTTCTATAAGCAAAAAAAGCAGTCTTCCGCCGTCTAAAGCCGGAAACGGCAAGATGTTGATAATAGCCAAGTTGATAGAAAGAAAAGCGATGAAGCTCAAAAAATAAACAAAACCGAATTTCGCCGCGTTGCCGGCGATGCCGGCGATGCCCACCGGACCGGCGATGGCGCCAAGCCCAACCTCGCCCTTGATGGCGCCGACAACAAAATAAAACAAAGAAACCGCCGTTCCGACAACGACATTGTAAGTCCTTTTCGTCCCCTCAATCACAGCTCTGTAAATCGGCAACTTCACCGTCCCAATTTCATCCATCGCTATGCCAAGCGCCCCTTCTCCGGCCGGCGGATTGATTCTTGGAGTAATCTTGACGGAAAAATCAGCCGTGGCGGTTAAACCGCTAAGTGCACCACTTGGCGGTTTAACCGCTAAGTGGCGAGTATTTCTTCTTAACCTAATTTCAATTTCTTTGCCGGTGTTTTGGCTGATGTAATTGCTCGCTTCTTTGACGCGCGAAAAGCCGGCCAATTCATCCCCCGCCAAAATTCCAGCTTGCTCCGCCGGAGAATTTTTGGCGACTTCCAGAATAATCACTTTTTGATTTTTGATTTCCGCTCCCTTCGGCGCCGAAGATACGCCCACCGGCATACCGAAAGAAAATCCGGCGATTATCAAAATCCAAGCCAAAGCGATGTTGAAAATCACCCCAGCCGAAATTATCAGCGACCTTGTCCAAATCGGCTTGGAACCAAAACTTCTCGGATCGTCCGCTTCTTGCCCTTCTTCGCCGTGAATTTTCACGAACCCGCCGAACGGAATCAAGTTTAAGGAATAAGTCGTTTCTCCTTTTTTGAACTTGGCGATTTTGGGCGGAAAGCCGAAACCGAATTCGTCCACTCTCACTCCGCTCTTTTTGGCCGCAATGAAATGACCCAGCTCATGGGACAATATAAGAACAGCCAAAACGATTAAAAATAAAATTATAGACATTGGCGAACTGCGAAATAATATCGTTTCGCGACGCTTAACTCATTATCTCTTGCTCTTTCCTCTCGGACATTTCTTCCAAATCGGCGGAAATTTTATCCACGATTTTTTGAAGCTCGTCTTTGAAGCGAAATTTAAAATCTTCCGGTATTTCGCCGCTTCTTTCCCCTTCTTGGATATCTTTCCAAACTTTATCTCTTTCCTGCCTTATGGAAATTCTTGATTCTTCCAATTTGGCCGAAACTGTTTTTGTCAGCGCTTTTCTTCTTTCTTCGGTAAGACCCGGCACGCTGATGCGGATAGATTGCTTGTCCGCTATGGGCTGGATTCCCAAGTTGGAAGTTGAAATGGCGCTTTCTATATTTTTGATAACGGAAACATCCCACGGAGCGATACGCAAAGTTCTGGCGTCCTCAACGCTTATGGCCGCCAAATGCTTCAGCGGCGTTTTCGCGCCGTAAGAATCAACCAGCAAATTTTCCACCATCGCCGGATTGGCCCGGCCGGTACTCAACGCGCCTATTTCTTGCTTGAACCTGTCCTTTACCCTCTCCCCCTCGCTTTTAATTTTAGAAAAATCGTAATTCATATTATCAAATTATATACGACCGTCATTTTTTATCAAATCAACACTATCGACGTTCGATGTCGATAGTGAAATTTCGGCGGCTTTAACTTTAAAGACGATGAATTTGTAGCCGAGGAAATTCCAGAACATAGCGATGGCCGCCGCCATCACAGCGGAAAATTGCGCCCAAAGAATCGGCTTCATATCCCAGAAACTGCCGACCATATTGACGAAAAAATAATCCAATCCGACATTCAAAGCGAAGCTGACCAAACTTATCGCCAGAAATTGATAAATTTCTTTGCCTCTGTTTTTTTGGGAACCGCCTGAAAAAGTCCAATACTTATTCCACAAATAACTGCTGGTAATGCCCCAGAATATAGACGCGCTTTTAAAACCGGTTTGAGGCCAGCCCGCCGCCAGCTTGGTGGCGAAAAGGAAAAAATTAAGGATGGCGGCGTCAAGCAAAAAATTAAACCCCCCGACCAGAAAAAATTTCCCGAATTGGTAAAGGGCGCGGCCGGCCACTTTGGCCGCGAAATGAGTGGCTATAATCCCCCCTCCGCAAACCAGCGGGAAAATTACGAAAAGCCAGTTGGCATAAGGCATCAATTTTTCAAAAAACTTGTTTTCCTCGCTCAAATTCCGGCCGACATAAACAATCATCAAGGCGGAAGCGAATCCTATCGCCAAAGCCAAGAACAAATCATTTTTTTTGAAATTATTCATAGTGTTTCCATTAACAATTATTTTAACACGATTATTTAAAAAATAAAAATCCGAGCGATTTTTTCTGAAATTTTCCGATACTTTTTTAAAATTTTCTTCCAAAAATCAAAAAACAAATCCTTCCTTATTTATGCTCCAGCATATTTAAGATACACATTTTTAATAAATGGATATTGGCAATCTGTTAAAATTAGAGTTAGAGCAAGCCAAATCTTATTCTCAATTGTTCTTCATTGGTAAAAGACTTTGTTCTCATCAATCTCACAAACGGCCTGATTAGAAAAACTTCCGTTATAAAATTTATCTCGTCTTCGCATTCGTGCGGAAAAATGAAAACCGATTCCTGCAATTTGCGAAATCCAAGATCCATAATCTTGCGGCGCAAGGCTTCTCTCGCTTTTTTAAATCTGTCCGGAATGTCAAAAATAACGACTCTCCATTCTCCGTCCCATTTGGCCGGTTTTTTGATTTCCATTTCATCCAATTTAAATTTCAAGGCTTTCTTTTGACCTTCTTTGGTGAGGATGATTTTTATGGATCCGTCTTTATCTTCCTTGTAGTCAACAAGACGGTCGTTATAAAACTCCCGAACGACGCGATAAAGTCTTTCGGTTTTTATCTGCCGCCAATCTTTAGGAAGACTTTTCAAAATTTTAAAATAACCTTTTGGCGATTTGGACAAACCCAGCGCGACACCGCCTAAGAGCAATAATAAAATTTTTTGTTTTGTATCTCTTCTCATTTCATTATTCTACTATTCTAAATTGTATTTTATCAATTTTCAAATCCTGTGCTATTTAGGCTCCAGCAGAATTAAGATACACATTTTTATGTTAACATTTTAGTGTATTTTAACTTGTTTTTAGCGTGTTGAGTTTGGAATTTAAAATAATGCCAATAAAAAAATCCGCCACACAATTCCAAACCTTTTTAGATTTGGAATCGCGGACGGATGATGTTTTGAAATTTTGACCTAGTAACATTAATCTAGACTCGTCTATGAAACTAATATAAAACTAGCCCATTGTTTCTTGTATGAGTACTGTGTTACCAATCCTCCTGTGATCTTCATCATTTCTTCTATGAGCCTCCTTTTGCCACTTGGTCCATGGTGTTCACTGTTAGTGCAGATGTAACATGGAACACCCAGTTTTGCGGCTCTTGCTAAAACAGCGAAACCGAAGTCTCCAATTTCACTACCAGGAGGACCCGCAGGAAATGTTAAATCAGTTACGATGCAATCCACCAATTCCCCCGTTTTTTTATCCTCTGGGAAATCAGGGTTGTTTTCGCAGTAAATTTCCTTCCCCCCAGAAGAAACATCTCTAAAACAATTGAATTGTCGCGCCTTATTCTGGAATTCTTCGTAAGAACCAGCAACAACAACCCTATACCCCATATTTTCAAAAACTTTCCTGGCTTTTTCTTGTTCTTCTTTATCGTCTTCTACAACAATGACTGTTCTAGTCATTTCTCTGTCCTTTCTTTTTTAAATGTCAAAGAATTTAATCAAAACCCGATGTTTTGATTTCCATTAACAGACTATCATAATAAAGTTTTTTGTCAATGTTTCGGAAAAAACACAACTGCTAAAAAAGGGGCTTCAGCCATTTTAATTTTTACGCGTTAAATTTTTTATTTATTTCTTCGTCCACTTGCGAACGCAATCGGCCGTATCTGGCCAGCGACAGCAAAGCCGCTTCCTTGCCGAAACTGATATCTCCTTTTTGAAACGGCAAAGTGGCGATGCTAAACGGCCTGGTTGACTGTCCTTCTATCAATAGCTTTAAGTATGCCCGATAATTGTCAATATTAAGCAAATCGCCGGCGTCAAAAACCGGCTCAAATTGCTTGGCCAAAAATTCTCCGTCTTCGGCGCCCACTCGAAAAGCGCCCATTGAGCCGACGTTGCCAAACACCGCCTTTTTGATATTTTCCTCCAACTGGCCGATGAATTGATGAGCGATGGTCAGATTAAGTTTGTATTTGCGAGCTTCGGAAAGTATGACGGCGATGGAATCGGTAGTAATGTTTTGAAACTCGTCTATGTATAAATAGAAGTCATTTCTCTCGCTTTCCGGAATATCCGCGCGAGAAAGGGCGGCCATAAGAAGCTTGCCAACGATTATCAAACCGAGTAGGTGCGAGTTGATGTCTCCCAGCCGGCCTTTGGACAGATTGACCAACAGAATTTTTTTCTCGTCCATTATTTTCCTGAAATCAAAAGACGATTTTTCTTGGGCGATTATGGGACGCATAATGTCGTTGCCCAAGAAATTATCAAATTTACTGGTGATATACGGCACAATGTTAGCCAAAGACGCTTCGCCTCCGGCTTTCTCGGCCACATCCTTCCAAAACAATTTGACGGATAGATTTTTGCATCGGGAAAGTTTTAGGTCTCTGAACGCTTTATTGGACATAACTCTGGATATTTCAAGAAGCGTGTTGCCCGACTCCGGGTCATCCATTACAAGCAGCGCCGAGTTTCTAAAATATTGCTCAAACATCGGCCCGCCGGCGATTTTCATATCAAACAATTTATTGAATATGCCGAGCAATTCGTTGACGATGAAAGTTTTCTGCTCCGGATAAACTGAATCGTATTCCAGCATATTAAGTCCCATCGTTCTGTCCCTGCCGGCCGGGTCAAAATAAATCAAATCTTCCACTCTGCCTTTCGGAATCCGGCTCAAAATATCTTCCAAATCCGAACCGTGCGGGTCTATGTAGCAAACGCCTTTGCCTTGCTCCATATCTTGGACGATCATATTTTTAAGCAAAACGGACTTTCCGGTGCCGGTCTGGCCGATCAAGTAAAAATGTCTTCGCCTGTCGTCGTCTTTCATATAAATCAACGATTCGTCGCCGCGGTAAAAATTCTTGCCCAGTAAAATTCCTTCTTGAGGCAAATTTAGCGGCGGCGGAGCGTCTTTGGCTTTGACATACTTAAGCTGGGAGACGGTGGAAATGCCTTTGGGAAAATGGAAAATCGTGGCCATCTCAACCGTGTTGAAATAAAAAGCTTCATTTTTGTCAAAAAGGCGGAAAGAAAATTTATAAAAAAGATTTTCCAATTCCTTGCCCTTCAAATTCTTGAACTTCAAAGCGTTGCCTTGCGGTTCGGTGAACTGCAAAAAGGCGCTTTCAATTTCCTTTAAAATGCTGTCCGATTTTTCCTGGCTGTCGGCGGAAACAAGAATTCTCAAATTGGCCGACATCAGAGGACGGGAAGCTTTTTCTTCAATCATCTTGGCCATATCTTCGTTTACTGTTTCCATTTTTCTTTCTTTTTCTTTCCCTTTTTCGTCATCGTCTTTCTTGGAAGAAGAGTCGGGAAATATCAAATCGCCGATAAAGGAAAAAACGCCTGTTCCAACAATTCCGGCTTTTTTCATCGCTTCAAAAAGTTTCTTCCCTTTTCTTATTTCTTCGGCGGTTTTTTTGATTTTCTTGCTATAAGAGCTATCGGCCGGACCGATAACGATTTGCAGAGACGCCCCCTCGCCTATTTTCCGCAATTTGGAAAAAGCGTTGGCGATGACAAACATCGGGTCAACGTCAAACTTGTCGTAAGTTCTGATGGGCAAGACTGGATAAGTTTTCAATTTCGCTACGGAGCCGGCGCTTACTCCTCCCGGCTTGAATATATTGTAATCTTCTCTTTTTTCTTCAATTCTGGCGTTGGCGAACAAGGCGCTGACTTGCTTTTCCAGAAGCGAGCTTTTGGATCTGGGAACAGCGGCGTAAAAAACTATTTCTTCGCCGATAACCGGCAGACCGATTTCCAAAGCGAAATATTCTTCCTTGTCTTTGTCTAAAATCATCATCCCGCCGTAAAACTGCTCCATGGCGGAAATGAATTCTTTGAAATTTTTTTCTTTTTTCTCTTCTTCTTTTTCGTGGGGCAAACTTATCTCGTACAAAACCATATCCAGCGCCTGCGACAAAGGCTTTTTTATTTTCTGCTTGGATATATCGCCTTTTATGTAAAATTGGATCAAGGCTCGGTGCAAATCGTCTTCCATGTGCGGGTCTTTCAAATTGCGGGCGATGGAAACGGCGTTTAAAACGCCTTTCCCTTCGGCCACAGCCAAAAGCTCTTCAACTTTTTTATCGTGAGATTCGGGGGCGAGGTTCAAAATTTTGGCCACCAAGCTTTCTTGTTCTTTCGCGGACAGTTTGTAATTATCGCCCAGCGTCTTCTCCGGCTCTTTCCGGATATGCTCGTACAAAACCTTAGCCGCCAGTTCCTGTTCACTTATCATCTTCTCGCCCTTTTTGGCTTCCGACGATTCTTCCTTATACCTGTTTCTCAACCACTCCAATTCTTCATTGGGAGAATTGAATTTATGTTCTATATTTGACTGCATAAATTATTTAATTCATTATACCTTGTCTTAAAAAATAGAAAAGTTATGATTAAATTATGAAAAAAATAACAAATTGGTTTCGTGGCCAATCAAAACAATCACGAATTGTCTTTTTGATAGCCGTTGCCGGTTATCTCGTTTTGGCGGCTCGCAGTATAACCTCTGCCGGCGTAAGCTCGCGAGCGTTGGGAGAATTTATCGGCGTTGCTTGGTTACCAGTTGTTGCCTCGTTTATTGTTTCCTACCCACTTTATTTGATATTCAGGGGCTTTGCGGAAAAATACAAAAGATATTTTGATTGGTTCGCAGTGATCTTGCTCATTTTAACTGCAATATCGATTTGGGCGATATTTAAAACCGACGCAAGGATTAAAATTTATAAACAGAACATCTTTCCAGTTCAACAAAGATAGCCTAATTAAGGCAACTTTTAATATGGTTAATTTTTTACAAACAACAATTATAAAAATAGTGTAAAGCAAATTTATGAATGTAATAGAAACAAGAAAATTTAACAAACTTGCAAGATTAACGATACTATTAAGCTTTTTGTATATTTTATGTCTTAGCACATTATCAATAAACTCAATCAATGATTATTTCGATTGGCTATCTTATAACTCGTCCTCCTTTGTTTACGGTAGTAGTTATTTTATTTTACACTGGGGAATTATTTTGCCTAGTATTTTATTTTATTGTTCTGTTATATTCGCCGTCGTCGCTGTAATAACAGGAGTAATTTCTTTGCTTCAGATTAAAAAAACAAACGAAAAAGGCAGAATGGTTTCTTTAATCGTAACAACAATAAATATTTTTTTCGTTATATACTTTTTCTTTTTGTTGATTTATTCTGTGTGATACAGTTATGTGTGACATCGAGTGTCCAACGTTTTTAGTGTCCAACGTTTTTAGAGTGTTCCATCCCATTGTCCATATTTGGGCCGATCGGCTCGTTTGTGGACAATGCGAAAGAATAATTTAATTGTTAAACATTCAATGTTTAATTTTAATCAATAAGTTTTTGGGGTCCGGCGTTCAATCCGAAAAACAAAAATTGTTTTTCCTTGAGGAATTATTTCGTAAAAAATCCGATAATCGCCTATGCGACGACGCCAAGAATTTTCTTCGCCTAATATTTTTTTAAAATCTCCCAAATAAGGATTTGTGGCAAGCCCTCGCAAACCTATGGCTATATAAATTTGATCTTTTTTTGGAAAACGCGACAAACTCTTTTTAGCGCGGTTTCTTAGGTGTAATTCCCAATTCATTTTCCAATTGGTTTAAAGTTATATATTTGCCTGCGGCATATTCTTCTCGCGCTTTTTTTAAATCTCTTTTTTGAGCGGCTGTCGGCGTAAATGTCTTAAATAATTTAGCTGTTTCTTTCCATTGATAAAACTCCTCGTATTCTTTGCGGGGAATGATGATTAAATCGTCATTTTTAATTAAGCTTTTAGGGATAGTTATAGTAGCCATATTTACATCTTATCATAAAAATATAAAAAACAAACTGAAATCTCATTTGTATTTGAAATAAATTTTGTTGCCAAGGCGAAGGTCTATGTAATCCAGTTTCGGGCGTTTGTCTTTGATGTTGGCGTCCAAAGCCGTAATGAGATTAAGATAAGCGCTTTGGGGCTCGTTTTTATCGTTTAAAATAATTTTCCAGCCTTCTTGTGTATAAAATTCGTAAATATTTTCTTTCTTTAAAATGACTTCTGAAACTCCTCCGCCTATTTTATTAATCAGTCCGGCAAATTCTAGAATTTTCTTGAATTCATTTTCCGCTATCAAACTTGTTCCCAAATATCCGTCAATCGTTTTTGCGTTTTCCCCGCTGTCCGAATTTCTTTGCTCAACCAGTTTCAAAAATACCGCGCCCGAAAAATAAGGCGCTTTTTCAAAAACAAATCCGTTCTCGTCGGCGTACGAGCAATCTTCCTTTTCACAAAATAAAACGGCGTTGCTTCTTTCGTCTATTTTTACGGCAATGGCGCCGAAATATTTTTTATCAAGAGATATTTTTTTTATCCTTTTGAATTCTTCCGGCAGTTCCGCCAAAATTTTGTCTTTGGGAATTAAAAAAATATTGGATTTTGGAAAAAGGCCAAGATATTTACCCTCAAGTTTTGCTTTTATCCCCTCAATCAAATCATCGCCGTTAATCAAACTGTTTCCGCTTATTTCTATTTTCTCAACTTGCAAATACGGTATTCTGAAAAAAGCGACGACACCAGCAAAAATTGCGGCAAAAATAACACCAACAATAACCGCTTTCAAAACAAGCCTCTTTCTCCGTAATTTCCTTGATGAAGCCAAAAAATCTTTCCGAGCCATAAAAGCGAGATTAAGAAATCTTTTCTTTGCCCATATACTTTCTCAAAACTTCCGGAATTAGGATAGAGCCGTCGGCTTGCTGATAGTTTTCCACGATGGAAACGATGACGCGCGGAGTCGGCGCGGCGGTGCTGTTGAGCGAATGAGCGAAACGCAATTTGCCGTTTTCGTCTTTGTAGCGGATGTTCAATCTTCTTGTTTGGAAATCGTGGAAATAAGATGCGGAGCTTATTTCCCGATATTTGTTTTCGTTCGGCACCCAAAGCTCTATGTCATATTTTTTGACTTGCCCCAGCCCCAAATCACCCCCGCAATTTATAACGGTGCGGTAAGGGATGTTGAGAGACTCCATAAATTCTTCCGTGTTTCTATTCACCCATTCGTGCCACTTGACCGACTCCTGATGATCGGCTTCGCACAAAATAACCTGCTCCAACTTATAAAATTCATGGACTCTTATAAGCCCATTTACATCTTTGCCGTGACTGCCGGCTTCTCTTCTAAAGCACGAAGAGAAGCACAAAAATTTTTTCGGCAAATCTTTTTTGTCCAAAATTTCGTCCGAGTGATAGCCCATCGCCGCGACCTCCGCCGTTCCGGCAAGATAATCTCCGTCCTGCGTTTTGTAAAGATCTTCTTCGCCTTGAGGCAGATAGCCCGTCCCCGTCATTTGTTCGCGGCGGACCAAAGAGGGAACGATCATCGGCGAAAATCCGCCTTTCTTCATAAAAAATTCCATCCCGTATTGCCAAATGGCGTAAGATAAAAGCGCGCCGTCGTTTTTAAGAAAATATCCTCTGAAGCCGGCAATTTTCGCGCCCCTTTCAAAATCGGCCATATTTAATTTTTTCATAAGCTCAATATGACCTTTCGACTCAAATCCTTTCGCTTTGAAATCTGGAATATCGCCCCATTTTTTTACTTCCGCGTTTTGCTCATCGCTCTCGCCTTCCGGCACGGACACATCGGGAATATTGGGAACAAGGAGCATCATTTCTTTCCATATTTCGTTGGCCTTTCTTAATTCCTCCACTTTGGCCAAAAGTTTTTCTTTCAACTCCTTCATTTCTCCTATCGCTTTTTGCCTTTCTCCCGGATTTTGAATTTTAGCGATGTTGTCGCTGGCCGCGTTTTGCCTGGCTCGCATATCTTCCACTTCCCGCAAAATTTTCAAACGCAAATCGTCGGCTTCAATCAATTTCGCCGTGTCAAAAACAATATGCTTCTTGTGCGCCGCCTCTTTAATCAATTCCGGATTTTCTCTGATGAATTTAATGTCTAGCATATTTTAATCTTATCAAATGTGTTAAAATAAGCAAAATACATGCAACGCAAAATTTTAAAGCCGAAATATTTTCCCGCTTTGCTCAAACAAATTCCCGATCCGCCGGAGCTGTTATATATGGAAGGCGAGCTTCCGCCGGAGGACGCCATTTATTTGGCGGTGGTCGGCGCCAGAAGATTCACCACTTACGGCAAGGAAGCCTGCGAGAAAATAATCGGCGGATTGAATAATAAAAATCGCCAGATAGTCATTGTCAGCGGGTTGGCCATCGGCATAGACGGCATCGCTCACAAAGCGGCGTTAAAAAGCGGTCTGAAGACAATCGCCATCCCCGGCTCCGGCCTGGACGACAAAGTTCTTCACCCTCATTCCAATCTTAAACTTTCCAAAGAAATCGCGGAAAGCGGAGGCTGTCTCATTTCCGAATTGGATTGGGGAATGCCGGCCGGCGTCCATACTTTCCCTTCCCGCAACAGAATCATCGCCGGAATGAGCCACGCCGTCCTAGTGATAGAAGCGGCGGAAAAAAGCGGGACGCTGATAACGGCCGATTTGGCGACGCAATACAACCGAGATGTCTTCGCTGTGCCCGGTTCAATTTTTTCTCAAAATTCAACCGGCACCAACAAGCTCATCAAGGCTGGTGCGGCGTTAATAACATCAGCCGAAGATATTTTTGACGCTTTCGGCCTGCCCAAAGAAAAAGAGAATCTAAAACTGAATCTTGATTTCACGCCGGTGGAAGAAAAAATTTATTCGCTCCTTATTGAACCGATTGAGAAAGACGAGCTTGTCAGAAAGTCCGGCCTGCCGCCGGCCAAAGCCAATGCTACCATCTCAATGATGCTCTTAAACGGCATTATCAAACAATCCGGCGGAGAAATTTTCCGAGCGTAACAGCCGATAGATTAAGCAATATGTCAGTCAACAATCAAAATCACTACCTAATAGATGCTATGGCTAATTATAGGTGACACTTAAAAAAATAGTCCGCCGTAAAACGATAATTACAAGAAATAATTGCGTAATAGATTTATTTATCTTTAGTTTAGATGTTGTAAAAATCTCTCAGGGTTTTGTCTTTTTCAACTTTATCCGCTTCAATATAATAAATATATTTTCTTACATTAAAAAATTCCCCGATAAAATCAATTTCACCCCGACAGGAAAAAGGGCAAACGAATACGCTTTTTTGCAAAGGATATATTTCCATGTCTGAAATCTTTTTTGATAAAGCGTTTCTCGCTTTTTTGAATTTCTCCGGTATATCAAAAATTATAATCCTCCATTTGCCATCCCACTTTTTCGGCCTTAAAATTTTCATTTCCTCCAATTTATATTTTGATATTTTTTTCTCTCCTTCTTTGGTTATTTCAATAATGTCCATTCCGTCCTTTTCATAAATTACAACTAACTTTTTCTTTTGTAATTTGTTTATTGATCTCTTCAACTTAAAGCGATCTTTTGAACCGTCAACTCCGAACAAATTAAATATTTGAGATAAATTGGGCAAAGCAAAACTCGAAACAATTAATCCGCCTAAAGCAAGGCCTTTTAAAATATCTTTTGCCAATTCTCCTTTGGAATATTTATCTCTGATTGATCTTGTCTTTTTATTCATTCGCTTATATTAAACAGGACGTGTTGAGCTTCTTCCACACTATCACCTATTTGATGCTATAGCAACTTATAGGTAGTGAAATATATGGCGAGTCAATTTTGCAATTTGAAATTGTTTCAATATACTCATAGCTATGATAACGGCAATCAAAACTAAAAATAAAAAGCCGATAGAAATGAAACTGGTGATAGTGGAATCCCCCACCAAAGCCAGAACCATCTCCGGATTTTTGGGCAATGAATATCAGATTGAATCTTCTTACGGGCACGTGAGAGACCTGCCTAAATCAAAACTTGGCATTGATGTGGCCAACAATTTTGAGCCTTCTTACATCATTCCCGTCAAAGCTAGAAAAAGAGTCAACGAGCTGAAAAAACTGGCCGCTAAAGCGACCGAGATAATTCTGGCCAGCGACGAGGACCGCGAAGGAGAAGCCATCGCCTGGCATATCGCCAACATTCTTGACGCCAAAGACGCCAAGAGAATCGTCTTCCACGAAATCACCAAAACGGCTATCAATGAAGCGCTGGCCAACCCGCGAAAAATAGAAATGAATCTGGTTGACGCCCAGCAAGCCAGAAGAATTTTGGACAGGCTTGTCGGCTACGAACTCTCCCCTTTTCTGTGGAGAAAATTTTTCCGCGGATTGTCGGCGGGAAGAGTTCAATCCGTCGCCGTCAGGCTAATCGCCGACCGAGAAAAAGAAATCCAGGCCTTTCAGCCGCAAGAATATTGGAGCCTATCCGCATTTTTAAACACAAAAAAAGAACAAGAAAAAGTTTTTGAAGCCTATCTTTACAAAAAAGACGGCAAAACTTTGGACAAACTGGAAATCAAAAATAAAGAAGAATCCGACCGGATACTCAAAGATTTAGGCGAAGCGGAATACAAAGTAGCCGGCGTGGAATCCAAAGAAGCTAGAAGGCTTCCCGGCGCGCCTTTCACCACCAGCTCGCTCCAACAAGAGTCGTCCAACAAGCTCGGCTACTCCGCCAAGCAGACGATGATGCTGGCCCAACAGCTTTACGAAGCCGGCTACATTTCTTATATGAGAACGGACTCGGTCAATTTGTCCCAAGATTCTTTGTCGGCCGCCAAAACTTTCATTGATTCCAGTTTCGGCAAAAATTATTCCTTAGACGAACCGCGCCGATTCAAAAATAAAGCCAAGGGAGCGCAGGAAGCCCACGAGGCCATAAGGCCGACGACACCTTCAAGAACGCCGGACTCAATGAAAGACAGCTTGGACGCCAAGCAATACAAAGTTTATGATTTGATCTGGAGAAGATTTATCGCCTGCCAGATGCAACCAGCCGTTTTTGACTCCGCCACCGCCGACATTTCCGCCAATAATTTTATTTTCCGAGCGAACGGCTCAACCCTTAAATTTGACGGCTGGCTCAAAATTTATCCGTCCAAATTTACGGAAAATATTTTGCCGCCATTGGCAGAAAACGAAATTTTAAATTTGAAAGAATTAAAACCGGAACAGCACTTCACCGAACCGCCTCCCAGATACAACGAAGCCAGCCTGATAAAAGCGATGGAAGAACACGGCATCGGCCGGCCTTCCACTTACGCGCCGACTATCGCCACCATCCAAGCCCGCAATTACGTGGCAAAAAACGAGCAAAGAAGGTTTGTCCCCACTGAAACGGGGAATATGGTCAACGACATCTTGGTCGCGCACTTTCCCCAAATAGTGGATATCAACTTTACCGCCAAAATGGAGGAGGACTTGGACAGAATCGCCGAAGGCCAAGTCAAATGGGCGCCGGTCATAAAAGAATTTTACGAGCCGTTCCACGAAAATCTGCTCAAAAAAGAAACGGAGGTGGAAAAAAAGAATATGGAAGAAAAAACGGACGAGGTCTGTCCGAATTGTGGCAAGCCGATGGTCATCAAGCAAGGCCGGTTCGGCAAATTTATGGCCTGCTCCGGCTTTCCGGAATGCAAAACCGCCAAACCGATAAAAAACCCGGCCAGAGAAATCGGGATGAAATGCCCCAAATGCGCCGAATTTTCGCTTGCCTC
>Ga0209542_10012048_pt1 | contig 15229 bp, 20 predicted proteins | sample RifCSPhighO2_01_FD_184028 | JGI IMG/M metagenome (GOLD analysis project Ga0209542, IMG submission 184028) | Soil microbial communities from Rifle, Colorado - Rifle CSP2_plank highO2_0.1 (SPAdes) (version 2) | ecosystem: Environmental > Terrestrial > Deep subsurface > Rock core/Sediment ...
CCGGTTTCCGGTAACGGAACTCGGAAGCAAGTTCGACTTCCACCGGTATTCCCGCATGCTCTTCGAGCATGTATTCCCCCACGAGTCCCGCATAGTATGCCGTGCCACAGGCGACGATTATGATGCGCTCAATTTTCGAGAGCTCCTCCGCGACGCTCTCGAGCCCCCCGAGTTTCGCAAGCCCCTTTGATTCAATAAGTCTCCCGCGCAGGGTATTTTCTACAACCTCTGGATTCTCCATCATTTCCTTCATCATGAAATGCTCGTATCCGCCTTTTTTCGCTTCTGTCGCATCCCAATCTACCGTTTCTGACTTCCGGTCCACCTTCTTCGCGTCAAGCGTGTACACCGTATGATGCGTCGGTGTAATGACCGCGATTTCCCCGTCGTGGAGGAAAAGGAGGTCTTTGGTGTGGCGGAGAATCGGTGATGGATCGCTCGCAATAAAATTCTCACCCTCCCCGAGACCGAGGACTATCGGCGCTCCCATGCGCGCTGCGATGATGGTCTCCGGGTCTTTGCCGTGCTGAACGGCGAGTCCGTACGTACCGCGCACCTCCGCAAGTGCCGCAAACACCGCTTTTTCGAAACTTTTTTCCTCTTTGAGAAACTTCTCGATGAGATGCACTAGAACTTCTGTATCGGTAAGGGAAGTGAACGTATGTCCTTCTTTCGAGAGCATGTCTTTGAGCTCGGAGAAGTTTTCAATGATGCCGTTGTGCACAATCCAAATATCATTCGAGCAGTCAGTGTGCGGATGCGCATTTTCCACGGTCGGCTCTCCATGAGTCGCCCAGCGGAGGTGTGCAATCCCGCTTTTTCCTTCAAAGCCCGCTGGAATCTTCTCTCTTAGTTTTGCCACCGCTCCCGCCGCTTTTATTGCGCCGACCTCCGGGATATAAATTCCTGCCGAGTCATATCCCCTATACTCAAGTGAGGAGAGCCCATCCAAAAGGACTTCTCCGGCGTTCTTTCCGTTCTGCCCCGTGTACGCAAATATCCCGCACATATGCTCGGCACTCTATCATGTTTCATTCGTAATATTTAATGAAATTTACAGAACGATATCCGCAATTTCCCGGCGGAATATATTGATTGCAGAACTTAGTGACATCGCATCCGGTGGCCGCGTCGGATATGTGCGATTTGAAAGAATGACGAGTCCTACGCCGCGATCGGCGTCACAAAGGACGCTCGCTCCGGTGAATCCCGTTTTACCAAAGGTACGCGGGCCAAACCGCTTTCCCATAAAGAATCCCTGATTCAGCTGCCATCCCAGACCTGTCTGTGCACCACTTACTACTGACGGATGCATTCCGATGAGGAGCGCTTGCAGGAAATTCAACAAGTCAGGTGCGGTGGAAAAAAGTCCGGAGTGTCCGACTGTTTTTCCTTCAAATGAAAATGCCCGCGCGCTTTCGTCGTGCACCATCCCGCATAGTTCTTTCCCGGCATCCATTTCCGAAGGGGCGATATTTTCAGCACCTTGGGAAAAGAAATGTGTTCGCTGCATGTCGAGTGGTTTGAAAAAAAGCTCGTCAGCTTGAGAGTGCAGCGAGTGTCCCATAATCCTCTCCACAATAATCCCCAGCAGGAATGCGGGAAGATTTGTATATCGACTCTCTCCGGGCCAATCTGTAAACCCGAACTCATATATACGCTGCGCTATTTCTTTTGCTGTAAGCTCCGCTAATGACGACATCTGTTCTCCATATACTCGATACTGAAGCAAATCCTTTACAGTCGCCGCGCGATCATTTTGAAGTTCGGGAATGTAGGTGCGCACAAGGTCAGTGAGCGCAAACTTTCCCTCTGAAATATAGGTAAGGGCGAGCGACGCAGTGGGAATCGACTTTGTGACGGAAGCGACGTCGTAAATAGTCTCTTCAGTGACTCTTTCGTCGCCCGCATATCGAAGTGTGCCGAAAGGCATGATAATGCGTTCTCCGTTATTTCTCACAACGCCTACGACACATCCAGGAAACACCTTCTCGTGAATGGCGCGAAGCGCACGTTCTGTGATTCGTTCAGGCATCCGGATACGCCGCCTTGATTTCTTGCGCAAGATACGGATTCCACATCGCCCCGGTCGCAGACATAACGAGGTCCGCCCCGGCATCCCGATATTCTTTGAAATCTGCCGGAATGGTGACCCCGCCGCAACCGACGATTTCAAATCCCGCATCGAGCTCTTCACGCACCGCCTTAAGACGACGTGTCATATCAAGTCCCGCCCATTTGATAGCATGCCCGCATACCCCGCTTCGCTTCCTCATTTTGCCCGGCAGTGCCTGAGCACCGTCCTTGTCGACAATCTCCGCGGAAATAGTGTTGATGGCGGAAATTGCGTGACCGTATTTCTCGGTAATTTCTGCGAGACGTTTGATGTCGGCATCATCTTTGTAGTACCCGACTTTCAGCACAAGGGGCGTATCACCTATCTGCACACGAATCGCCTCACAAACTTTCTCCGTCATATCGAGGTTGTAACAAACGAGTCCTTCGTTGCCGATATTCGGACACGAAAGGTTGGCTTCTAATATAGTGGCGCGCGTTTCGGTTGCGAGCCGCGCGGCCTCGGCGAAACCAGCGATGAATTCTTCCGCTGTTTGGCCTTCTTTCACGGTGCCCATAAAACTCATGACCATCACTTGACCGTTCCTGGCCGTTGATGCTGCTCGGAGCGCATCATCCTTCCAGATTGCCGACGGACGCGACGGGACACCGAATGAATTCGTGATTGAAAGCGGTTCGCTGTATGTGTCGTCCGCGACGAGCGGCACGTTTGCCTTCTCCAGCGTGAGGTCGCCCTCTACATTTACAGAAAGCACATTAGGGAACGGATGGCAGGGGTACTCGTCGGCGCGGACAGTTTTATATACCGATACATCGAATCCTTTGTTGAATGCGGCACTCACAAACTTCCCGTCGAGAAGCGGGCCCGCGGGAATCCCGATGGGGTACGCGATACGTTGCCCTAGAAACTCGAATCTGAGTTCTTCCGCCTCCGGTAAAACAACACCATCGGCAAAACCGTTGAACGGTCCGTTCTCCAGATTGTCGTAATATGTTTTTGTTGGATCGTAAAACGGCGGCCGCAACATGCCCATATCCTATACGAATATGGGCTATCGCACTAGCGTGGTATACACCACAATGCGCTCATTGTAGGTCTTTTCGTCCTTTACCCACGTTCCTCCGCAAGTGATCAAATTGAGGTATGCATCGTCACCCCTGTTGAAGAGGCGCTTTGTCGGTACTTCTTTGTAATTGTATCTGCCAATATCCGTTACTTGAAAATGTACTTTTGTCCCCTCTTTGTTCAATACATATACATCGTCCCCAATTTTCAACTTTTCTAAATCTTTGAATACCCCTCTGAGCCCTAGCCCGTTGTCGACGTGACCGTCGATTACCGCACTGCCCACATGCCCCGGTAGACTGCCGTATTTGTACCAGGCGACATCAGAATAATTCGAAGGTACGCCCATGTTGCCCTTCGCGTTCAGACCGACATATTGAATCTTCGCATCAACTTTAATTTGAGGGATTTGAAGTCGTCCCGGACCGTTTCCCTTTGGCACTTCGGCAAGCGGGGCATTCTGCTCCGCTTGCGGGACTTCTATTTGCAGCTCAGGCGCGTACAGGGTCGCGCGCGCAAGTGTCGCAAAGAAAAAAAACGCCGCAAGTATTGCGACCCCCGCCACTATCCCGGTTTGAATTGGTCGTTTCATGTCGTAGGCAGATCTCTCATTCTAGCTGATATTCAGTCTTTACGAACACGCCGAAAGGGTTCGCAGTAGCGAACCCTTCCAGTAAGCCCCAAACTATTGCTACGAACTCTCCTGGTCGCCCGTAGCAACCGGTTCCTTTACGTCCGTGTTTTTGCTCTCACTACGAGCGTCATCCTGATCCTTCTTGTCCTTATTGCCGTGTTCATGATTCATATATGCAATACATTAGTGCTAATGCCGCGATGAGAATTTGCAGAGTGCACCCCGCAGACTCTCTGTCGCGTATATGCCACGGTACCAAAATCAGATGAAGATAAACTGAACGACGTCTTCGTACATCACGAATATATTACGAGCGCAACTTCTATCTCTTCTTTGCGGCTTTTTTCTTCGCACTTTTCACCGCACGCACAATCTTTTTCGTGCCTTTCTTTGCCGCTTTTTTTGCCTTCGTCGCCGACTCTCCGGCTATTTTCTGCCAGTTATTTTTGAGTTCACGGGCGGCACTCTTGAGCTCCTTGGGATTAATCGAACGGGCTGTCTCATACGCGGCAACGGCACGGTCCACAATTGCGAGCATTTCCGCACGGTTCAGATCCTTTGCTTTTTTTGCTTCCTTAATCACCTCATTTTTTAGATCCTTCGCCCATTTCGCCGCAATACGACGGTTTGATTTTGCGTCTTTGCTTGCGTAGAAATAGTATCCCGCGGCGAGCGCCGCAGCTGCGATAGCCGTCGCTCCCGCGCCGACCTGTTTTGTTCTTTTTGTAACCATATATGTGTCTTTAATTCTAATTACTTACCCTTTCCGAACATGCGTTCGACACGCTTGCGGAAAAACTGAACGACATGCTTGACCTTAAACCCTTCTGTGCGGACATTCGCCCTTGCATCTGCGATGTCAGAACGAAGCAGCTTACCTTCTTCCTCTACCATCTTTGAAATATCCTCGACGTTATTGAGAATTCGTATGATTCGAATAAGCGAAAGCGCAATCAACGTCGTGACAAGCACCACCGCAAGAGTCGTGACGACAAAGAAGATGTCCATCTTCAGGAAATCATTCATGATGCATCAGTATACCCTGCGACCTCAAATTTAGATAGTCGCACCCGAGCAATGAAGTCCCGGTGAATGATGGTGCTACTTCATCTTTACACCTTTGAACGCCTTTCCCTTTCGCTTCATTTGGTCTATGAATTTGCCTGTCTTTGCGTCGACTTTTGTCCACCGTTTATTGCGCGATGAGAGCACCTGTGTGCGCTTACTTACTTTTCCGCTCCGGCCCTTCCCCTTTGGTCCGTTCTTTGCCATAGCGAAGATTATGAAATCCGTATCATTTGAAGTGCTCCTTCCCAGCCGCCGTTGTAACCAAAATAGTATCCTACGACGAGCCCGATTACGAACACCACAAACATTTTTAGAAGTCCCATAAAGAAAGTATACCCCATGAGATAAGACCTTCAATCCTTAGATGTTCGTAAGTACACGCACTCAATGCCCCTTTCGAGACATACGGTGAATATGTATATCTCACGGGGTATACCCTGAGCTCGTGCGGATGCGAGAGACGGTGTGAATATCATCCTCGCGCTTGCCACGCACTAATGAAATCGAATTGGTGGATAAGGTTGAGAATATTGAGCGTCAGGTTGTCGCGTATCACATAGAGCACAAAGAGTTCCAAAACGAGACCAATGATTACAACACCCCAAACGGACAAACGCCAAGCCGCGAGGAATCCGATGACCATCGCAATGGTGTCGGAAACGGAGTTCAGCACACTGTCTCCCGTATATCCTTGTGCAAGTGCTTGTTGCCGATAGTGATCAATCACCATCGGGGTGTTTTCCAGTATTTCCCATGCGATTTCTATACCGAGCGCAAGCAGGAGCCGCGTCCAGACGGAAAGCCGCGGGAAGAAGAACCATATACCAACATAGAACAAGAGGCCGTGCAGTATGTGGCTGAAAGTGTACCAATCACTGAGGTGCTGAGAATTACCCGGGCTCAACACTACTCCTTCCCACACTTTCACGAACCCGCACTCACAGATGCCCGGCTGCCCCATAAGATACAGAGCAATTGCCTGCACTACTACAAGCGCCACTCCCCCGCATAAAGCCCACCACACAGAGATTTTCGCATTCATATCATCCCAGTAATATCCCCGCGGCCACACCTGCCGCAATCGCGATACCGCCAATGAGCATCATGCGGAGTGCATGAGTAAAAATGCCGCGTCGTGAAAGAGCTCCACTTATTGCACCGAGAACAAAAAGCGCGAGGAGTGAGCATGCGACGGAGAGCGCGAGAGCAGACTCACCCGCAAAAAACATATAGGGCGCGAGTGGAATAAATCCCGCTAGAAAGTACGAGGCGAACATTACAACGCTTGCAATGTATGAACTTCGTTGATTCGTCCGCGCCGTCGAAACATATTCAGCTGCGGAGGATTCCGAAAGAAAGCTCCCTACCGCCATCGAAAAGGCCTCGACCAGAATGAGTATCGCCCCGGTGAGCACGATGGTCTCCGACGCCACCCCCGCGATTGCGATGCCGGACAGAAGTCCTACTGTTGAAACAAGACTGTCCTCGACTCCGAATATAAAATTCCTGAAATACGTCGCTGCTGCGAGCATCTTATGATGATAGCAGAGAAATCTCCTGCGTATCTCGTCTTATGGGGTCAGCTCGAAATCTGATGACGGAGAAGTCATGTGAAGCGATACACGAATTGCATCGAGTGCGGAGAGGAGCATTCCCCTGTCAAACTCGCGCACTGTACCGGGCTCGAAATTGCCCATGTTTGCGAAGCGAATGTAGTAACGTACCGCAGTGCAGGGTGAACTCTTCGGGAACGCGTACACCATTTCCTCGTACAAGCTCCCCGCTGCGGCACCGGTCGAAGTTGCGACAGAATAGAGCACTCCGTTTTCTGTGGAGTCGCTCGCTTTGACGTCATCGGGCAAGTAAATATCTCCCGAGCATTTTCTCGCCCGCGGCAACTGTTCCACCGAAAGATATGAGGTGCTCGAGAGGTTCGTGCCTGTCGCTACCGCGAGCGGTATCGAGAATTTCACACCGTAAATCGGTTTGCCGGAAAATTGATCATAGAAATACGACTCGTCTTTCGTAAAATCGTTCGGGTAGACGATGGAATATGTCGACGTCGCATACGTACTCGTGGCCATCTGCGTCGGCGCCTGCGTCTGAGGCACTTCTGTTTGCGTCCTGTCCGCCATAAACCAGTAATATGCGCCTCCTCCGATGAGGATGAGTGCGATGAGACCTACAGCGTATTTACCCATATAGGGTGCATCATGCCACAAATAGTATTCAGAGGGAAACTGACTCTCAGATTGTGCCGAATCGACGCCTATCGGAGAGGTACGAGAGGATGGTAAGCAGCGCACAGATGCCGGGAATCCAGTAACCGGGTAAATAGAGCTGCGCCACCTCCCAGAGGCCTATCCATGAAATAGAGACCGAGCCATTTACGGTCGCGATGTCATCCATGAGCGCAGTATCCTGCTTTGTAACCGCATTTTTCCATTCTTCCGCATATGAGATGTTTGCATCGGCATTCTTCAACTCATCAGCATATGAAGCATTCTCATTGGTAAGCCGTGACTTGAGCATCGACAATTCATTCGAAAGTGTCTGAATCTGAGTCTGCGTGTCATATGTCGACATCTGCGCTCTCCAATACGTGAGCTGTTCTGTGACAGAATCTATCTGCGATTGCAGAGACTTCACAGCGCTCGAATGAGCGTTCACAATCTTTTGCCGTGCCGTCTTAAATTCCGCGAGCGAGCTGTCTGCGTACTTCTCTTGTTCCTCGATGCTCTGTTTCTGCGGCAGCATATTTTGCGATTGAATATCCACTGTGAGAAATCTGCTCCCGACCAGAGTTTCGAGCTCGGTGCGGAACACTTCGTACTTGCTCACAGGCACCACGAAACTCACGTATCCGTATTCCGACGCGCTTGATATCTGGTCGATGCGACCGCCGTGCCCGCGCACTGTCGTCTCGACCCTGCGGGTGAGTCCCTGCACATCGCGAGTCTGCATTGCCGCGCTATAGTTTACTTTCAATAATTCTCTCGTGTCTTTTACGGATGCATTCGGAGATGGATACAAATAGTAGGGATCGTACTCCACTCCGCGTTCATACATTGCATTATCCATCATCGAGCCGGGAATTGAGGAAGGAGCTGCGCTCGATGGATACGAAACAGCACTATCCATCATCTGGGGCACTACTGGGCTGCCAGACCAAATTTCTCTAGCTCCCATGCCGGAGTATTCGTAATACCCCATGTCGGGACGGGAAACTGCGATGAAGGCGACTACGGTAAGGAGTGCGAGGAAAATCGTTAACCACGAAATGCGCCGCGGATGCGATATTTTCGGAAAACTCGATTGCTGTTCGTCCATGCAGAAATCCTACCATACCAAAATGACCCCCCGCGGTGGCATGTCCTATAGACGTGGGGCACTTATTCCCTTGCTCCGTCGATGATGTCTTTGGTCTGTATCGGGCTTTGAATTCCGGGGGTCCATTCCGCATCGATTGTTGCGAACTGTTTCTCATAGTCCGCGATGTGGTGATTCAAGTACTGCGCGAGCCGCTTCATATGTTGGGGCGTAAGCGCGTAGGTCACACCCTGTTCTCCGGTAAGCATGGTCATGATAAAAAATTCCTGCGAGAACGCGACCGATATATTTTCACAGAATTGTTTGGGAACTTTTGAGAGATCCATATTTTCTATTCTTATACTCGTAATATAGTCATCACTCCGAGGGGTCGACTTTCGCGAATCGGAGCATACCGCCGCGATCCATATAAATGAGTTCGAGTTTTTCCCCGGTCACCTTTACAATGCCGTAGCTGTATGTTTCCCCGTCCATTACGACGTGTATATACGTCACATCCTGATCGAGGGAGAATGTCACACCTGTAGGAATGCGGGTTGAGGCATTAAAGACTTTCCACGTGCCGCTTGCTGTCGCACTCGCATCCCCTTCATACATGTCGGTTACGGTGCCGTCCGCCCGAAACTCACGCGAGTATTTACCATCATCTTCACTCTTCCACTCGCCCACGAGTTGAGCAGATGTTTCAGTCAGCTTCGGGTCTTGCTGAGGAATGACCTGCTGAGACGTTGTGCCCGCCACAGTGTCCGCATCATCCGATGAGCCGCGATTGGTACCAATGTAGTACGCGACTCCGGCGAGAAGTAAGACTGCAATCGTTATCGTTATGACTCGTGCGTTCATAAGTTCGAGCTCACTGCTACCCCCACATGGTATCGCACAAACGCTTGCAGGTGCAACTCCTATTGCTCAAGGTCGAGACACACTGAATTTATGCAGTACCGTTTCCCGGTCGAGGTCGGTCCATCCTCGAATATATGCCCCAAGTGCGAGCCGCAACGGGCACAGCTGATTTCTGTACGTTTCATTCCGTGTGAGGTGTCCGTGTGCGTTTCTACCGCCCCGGGAAGCGCCTCGTCAAAAGAAGGCCAGCCGGTGCCCGAGTCGAATTTCGCGGTCGAATCGAAAAGCGGATTCCCGCATGCGACGCATGCATACGTGCCGTCCGCCTTTTCGTGCACATATTCACCGGTAAACGGCGCCTCAGTCCCTTTCTCGCGCAAAACACTGTACTGTTCCGGAGTAAGGGCACTCTTCCAGTCATCGTCGTCTTTCGGAATATCCCGCTTCGTCATGAAACAATTATATCGACAATCACGCATTTGCCTTCTGAAGTAGCCGGATTACCTCCTCGTCGAGAACTTGATCGAAGTGCTCGTACGCTTGCCCAATCGCGTAAAAGTCAGGTGGTGATGAGAGACAGATGATTTCATCCGCCTCCTTAGCAAGTTCCTCAGTCGCATCACCGATACAGACTGGGGACGCAAAAACGATTCTGGCCTTCGGGTAACAAATCCGTGCCGCTTTAAGCGCGGCGCGCGCCGTCATGCCTGTCGCGACACCGTCGTCGACTACAACGACAGTTTGGGGTATATAGTCTGCAGAGTATGAGCCACTCCCATATTTCCCGATACGGCGTCGCATCTCATCGCGCTCCTTTTCGATGACACCGTCGATAGCGGTACGCGACGAGTCGGAAAGAGTACTGTAATCCTCGTCGAGGAAAATAACGTCGTATGGTGCGATGGCACCGACCGCAAATTCCGGATTGAATGGCGCACCGATTTTACGTGACACGATGGTATCGAGCGGACACGAAAGTTTCTTTGCAATTTCGAAGCCAACGGGAACACCACCGCGAGGCAGCGCAAGTACAAGCGGATGTGCGAACTTTCGGGCGACAAGCATCGTCCCTAATTGCTCCCCCGCATCGCTTCTGTCTCGAAATCTATCCATAGATACAGCATAGCAAAGGCCTGCTGCGCAGGCCTTTGCTATGCTTGCGCTACAAAATGACGTGTAGAGGAAGCGCCCGATATTTAGGACAGGACCTTGCCGGAAGGCCAATAATTATCGACGGGATTTTACGCGGTCGTTCTCGGTAAGGAACTGTTTGCGCAACCGAACGGATGCCGGGGTGATTTCGAGATATTCGTCCTCGGCCATGACTTCAAGACCGCGTTCAATCGTCAGCTCAAACGGTGGCACGAGATTGAGCGCCTCGTCGGTACCCTTGGAGCGCATGTTGGTGAGCTGTTTTCCTTTGGTCGGATTCACCATCATTTCTTCGCCCTTTGAAGTGTTGCCGATGACCATGCCTTCATATACTTCCACCGCCGGTGCAATGTAGAGCACGCCGCGGTCCTGCAGATTCCAGAGCGAGAAGCCAAGCGCTTTGCCTGATGCCATTGATATCATCGAACCAACTTGTTTCTTTTTGATTTCTCCCGCGTACTCCATAAATCCGATGACGCGTGAGGAGAGAATGCCCTCGCCTTTTGTGTCGAGAACGAACTGGTTTTTATATCCGAGAAGCCCGCGTGTCGGACCCTCGAAAATGAGTCGCACGCTGTTCTCGTGCACCTTCATGTCTTTCATTACAAATTTGCGGGTGCCGAGGCGTTCAATGATGGAGCCCTGATATTCTGTCGGTGTATCGACAATGACCTCCTCATAGGGCTCGAGTTTTTTGCCGTTTTGCTCGCGGATGATGACCTGCGGTTGCGATACCTGAAGTTCAAATCCTTCCCGGCGCATGTTCTCGATGAGAATCGCAATGTGGAGTTCGCCGCGACCGGAGACCTTGAATGTGTCGCCGCCTGAGAAGTCGACGCGAAGACCGACGTTGATCTCGAGCTCACGCTCGAGCCGATCGCGAATTTGTCGTGTCGTGACAAATTTCCCTTCGCGTCCGCCGAACGGAGAACTGTTCACGAGGAAGTTGAGCGTGATGGTCGGTTCGTCGATGGCAATCGCCGGAAGCGGCTCCGCATCTTTATTATTTGTGATTGTTTCGCCGATAAAAATATCCGAAAGTCCGGCAATGAGTGCGATATCTCCCGTGTATACCTCTGTCGCATCAACTTTCTTCAAGCCCTTGAATGTAAACATCTTCGTAATCTTGCCGGGGCGCGTCTCGCCGGTCGGCTTCTTCACGAAAACAGTATCTCCCATCTTGAGCGTGCCCTCATAAATGCGAGCGATAGCAAGACGTCCGAGGAAGTTGTCGTAGCCGAGATTGAAGGGCTGTGCACGCAAGGGTGCGGTGGCACTTCCGCCTTCCGATGCGGGCTTTACGTGCTCGAGAACACAGTCGAGAAGCGGCGTGAGGTCGGTGGACTCGTCGGTAAGTTTGCGCTTGGCGATTCCCTGTTTGCCGATAGCATAGACGACCGGAAAATCCGCCTGTTCGTTGCTTGCACCCAACTCGAGGAAGAGTTCCAATACCTGCTCCTCCGCCAAAGCAGGGTCGGCAGCGGGCTTATCGATTTTATTTATGACAACGATCGGCCTAAGCCCCAGTTCTAGAGATTTTTTTAGTACGAATCGTGTCTGCGGCATCGGACCTTCCTGCGCGTCCACAACGAGAAGCACCGAGTCGATACTCCGGAGCACCCGCTCCACTTCCGAACCGAAGTCGGCGTGGCCGGGGGTATCAACGATGTTTATTTTCGTATCTTTGTACGGGACAGAGGCATTTTTGGAATAAATAGTGATTCCACGCTCGAGTTCAAGCGCGTTACTGTCCATCGAGACCCCTTCTTCCGCAACACCCGTTTGCCGCAATAGCGCATCCGTAAGCGTGGTCTTACCGTGGTCAACGTGCGCAATAATTGCTATGTTCCTGATTTCCATATTCTTATTTTTCGTTCTTGGCGATGCCTGCCCCGTAGCCAACGCGGAGCGTTGTGGTACTGGGGTTTCGAATTTCCATAGATTTAAAAGAAAATGCCTCGTGTCCGAGGCACACGGCATACTATACCCGAATTCTGGCATTTATCAATATGTAGAGCCGTTATGAGACCCCAGATGCGAGGCGCGGGGAATGAGCCGTACCGTATCGCCTGTTCGCACTCGCTCACATCGGCGATTTCCTCACTCCGCTCGGAATCCGATGAAAAGTCGTTCAAACGACTTTTCATTACGGTGAGTGTAAAGCTGAGGCTCCGCAACAACGCAGATGGGGCCTAAGAACGGTCTCGATTAGAGTTGTTCGTCGATTGCTGCCTTAAACTGTGCCAATTCCATAAATCCGGGCAAAAGTGTCTTTCCTGTGATAAATCCGGGAGTACCGTTGATACCGAATACGCCGCCTTCGGCTTTGTCGGCCTCTAAGGCGAGCATGTACTCGGCGGTCTTCGCGGCAACTTTCGCTTTCACCGCCGCAGCATCGACTCCGGTGATTTTCTTCGTCAGTGCGACAATGGACGCTTCGTCGCCGAAGCCGGCATGTTCCTCATCTTGCGCGTGATACATGGCTTCGCGCCATTCCCAGTATTTCTGCGGGTAGAGTTCCCATACTGCACGACCGTAGAGTGCGGCTGTGGTGGAATCCTCACTCAAGAATGCGAAATCTTTGAAGACAACTTTCAGTTTTCCGGTGTCGACGTAGTCTTTTATGAGAACCGGGAGCACCGCAGGGTTTGGGATTCCTTCCACTCCTCCTACCTCAAACGCTTTGCAGAATGGACACTGATAGTCGGACCAATAGGCCATGACTGCTGGCGCATTTTCTGCGCCGATGTACGGAAGTCCTGCGATTTCAACATCCGAAATATTCGCGTCCTTTACAGCGGTTCCCCCACCACCCGGAGCTCCCGTCGCAGGTGAAAGCGCAGCGATAAGTGAGATACCAATAATAATTCCCGCAATAATAATCGCCCCTGGGATGTACAGATTGCTGTAATCCTTCTGCGTTGTTTCTGGCATAGTCAGCACATTCTACACTATTTTTCTGCACCGCAACTGTTGACCCGATTTTTCTCGCATTTCCGTGACTCAGAAGCCCGAGATATGACTCAACTGTTTCCTTCTTTCCTTTCGTTTCCTCGATTCGTCGGTGCATGCGCCGCTTTGTCGCTGTCCGCATCACACGATGATTCGGAAAATGTACCCACCCGAGAAAATCGACTCCGGAAGCGAATGTCGCGATGCTCACTTTGTCCGGATGCAGGTCGAGACGCAAGCGCTTCGATAAGAACGAGTGTATCTTCGGCAGCAGTGTAGTGAGGTTAGACCTCATTGCATCGAGAATAACGAAGTCATCTGCGTACCGCACATAGTACCTGGCTTTGAGTTTGTGCTTCACGAATTGGTCGAATTCGTTCATGTAGACATTGACCAGAAGTTGGGAAGTGAGATTCCCCAGCGGCAAACCTTTTGGTAGTTGAGTGTCCACAATCCGCGCGGTCGTGTAGTATTGTGGACATTTGTTGGATGTTCGGTTCGTCGAGAAACTGCCGACGACTTCCACCAAGAGGGCGGCGGTGCGTTCATCGGGGATGTACGTGGCAAGGATGTCGAACAGTGTCTGGTGGTCTATGGAGGCGAAGAACTTGCGGATGTCGCACTTGAGTACCCAGCAGGTGCGTGTGTGATTACGCGAGGCTTTGTATGCGAACTCTCGGAATCGATTCATTGCGCGGTGCGTCCCCTTTCCTCTCCGGCATGAGTACGAGTCGGCAATCCAGGTGCGGTCGAAGAATGGGTAGAGCTGACGATACAGCGCGTGGTGGAGGAGCCGGTCGCGGACGCTTGCTTTGTGGATATCCCGCGGCTTCGGGTCGCTGATTTTGAAGGCCTTGTAGCCGCCGTGTTTGTAGGTTCCCGCAGCAAGGTCGTGATGAAGCGCGAGAATGTTGTCCATCAGTTTGTACTGAAACTCTTGTACGTCTTTCTTCTTCCGTTTTCCACGTACGAATTCCCCCCACGCCGCAAGCAAATTCTCGACAGAAATGATATCCTCGTAGGTATGAACGAACTGAATCCTTCCCGAAGCGTATCCCCCCCCCCAACGGATTTTGCCGCTTTTGGAGCGTATCAAGAGCGCTTATATTCTCTGGCATGAATATCATTCTAAACTACCCAAAGTTCATCAGTACACCGTCGGGGCAAAAGTCGACATACTGTTCGTCGAAGTGATGGAGATGGTCTCGGCGGCGGCGTTCTTGCCGAAACAAGAGAAGCTCCCGTATCTGCGCATCGCGATACGCAAATTCGATACTATAAAACTCCTGTTGCTCGTTTTGTGGGAAAGTAAGTCGCTCGACAACAAGAAATACGCTGCACTATCGGCACCAGTCGACGAGATCGGCAAGATGCTCGGTGGGTGGCAGGGACAAATCATGAAAAACTCGACCCCGCCGAAGCGGGGTGAGAAATGAAGTGAGTTTCGGGACACCAGCGAACGACCAGTTGTCATTCCAATCGTTGTCGTTGCGGTTGACGTTCACATTGCGCTCGTCATTCCAGTGGTTGAACGTGGCGTAGCATTGTGCGATGTGCCGTCTCTTCCACTACCCATCGAGTGCTCTCCGGGCTGTATCGAATTCGGCATCTGAAATGCCTTAGCGCATCGCACGAAGTATCTTCGTTTTTTAGAAATCGGATCAGTCGCTCCCGCATCAACCGTGGTTTTTGCGGCTCCGGGCTGAAGGATTCCGGATTCGGCCGCCGCAGACCGTAATCTGTAGCAGATTCGCCTACTACCAGAATTATTGTATCAAAAAAGTAGAGTCCCCGGCGCAAGATGCGTCGAGGACTCGAGTGCGGGGGCAGAAAGAAAGAGCAAAGCCCCAAAGCCAAAGCGCTGGCCGAGAATCAAACGACCGAAGCCGAAGATTCATCCGGGACACCAGCGAACGACCAGCGGCCAGACCAAGCGTCGTCGCCGCGGTCGACGTCCACAAGGCGCCCGCCATTCCAGTGGAGGAACGTGGCGTAGCAATACTTGCCGTCCTTGTCGACCCACTGGCAGGCGTTCGGCGTCGTGTCGGCAAACGCAGGGTTCGCCGCATTGTCGTCGATCTGCGCCTGCGGGTCGGGCTTGAGCTTGC